>Ga0207421_10001739_pt1 | contig 27712 bp, 32 predicted proteins | sample SodLakKL_010_SED_4_FD_187542 | JGI IMG/M metagenome (GOLD analysis project Ga0207421, IMG submission 187542) | Alkaline sediment microbial communities from Lake Tanatar, Kulunda Steppe, Russia - 8KL_010_SED (SPAdes) (version 2) | ecosystem: Environmental > Aquatic > Non-marine Saline and...
CCGCCTGCGCGACCACGGCAACACCATCGTGGTGATCGAACACAACCTGGACGTGATCAAGACCGCGGACTGGGTGATCGACCTGGGGCCGGAGGGCGGTTCCGGCGGCGGGCGCATCATCGCCGAGGGCACCCCCGAACAGGTGGCGAAGATGGAAGCCTCCCACACCGGGCGCTTCCTCAGGCCACTGCTGGAGCGGGCCCGCCCCGCCACAGCCCAGGCGGAAGCCTCGACCTCGTAGGAGCGCGATTTATCGCGCGATGCGGCATCCGCCATCGCCGAATAAATTCGGCTCCTACAAAACATGCCAACGAAAAAAACCGGCCCCTCGAGAGGGGCCGGTTTGGCGTGCCTTGGCGGAAGGCCGGTCGAGGATCACTCCTCGGCGGCGGCTTCCTCGGCCTCGACGACCGGACGGTCGACGAGTTCGACATAGGCCATGGGCGCGTTGTCGCCGGTGCGGAAGCCGCACTTGAGAATACGGATGTAACCACCCGGACGCTCGACGTAACGCGGGCCCAGCTCGCTGAACAGCTTGCCGACCGCTTCCTTCGAACGGGTGCGGGCGAAAGCCAGACGACGATTGGCGACGCTATCCTGCTTGGCCAGGGTGATGAGCGGCTCGATAACGCGACGCAGCTCCTTGGCCTTGGGCAGGGTTGTCTTGATGACCTCGTGCTCGATCAGCGACACGCTCATGTTCTTGAACATGGCCTGGCGATGCGAGCTGGTCCTATTGAGATGACGACCACTCTTACGATGACGCATGGGTGTGATTCCTTACCAAACTGGGACTCGAGTCGGCGCTCACGCGGAGGCCTTGTCGTCCTTCAGGCTAGCCGGCGGCCAGTTTTCCAGCCGCATGCCCAGTGAAAGACCGCGCGCTGCCAGGACGTCCTTGATCTCGTTCAGGGACTTCTTGCCGAGGTTAGGCGTCTTCAGCAGCTCCACCTCGGTGCGCTGGATCAGATCGCCGATATAGTAGATATTCTCGGCCTTCAGGCAGTTCGCGCTGCGAACGGTCAACTCGAGATCGTCTACAGGGCGCAGCAGGATCGGATCGATGTGATCCTCTTGCTCCTCCACTTCCTGTTCCTTGTCGGCTTCCAGATCGACGAACGCGGCCAGCTGATCTTGCAGGATGGTCGCGCTGCGACGGATCGCCTCTTCGGGATCCAGGGTGCCGTCGGTTTCCAGGTTGATGATCAACTTGTCGAGGTCGGTGCGCTGTTCAACACGCGCGGCCTCGACAGAGTAGGAAACCCGACGCACGGGGCTGAAGGTCGCATCCAGCTGCAGGCGGCCGATGGCACGAGACTCATCGTCAGCTCCGAGACGCGCGTCCGCCGGCTCATAGCCGCGGCCGAGCGCCACCTTGATCTGCATCTTGAGCTCGGCGCCCTCGTTGACGTGGGCGATGACGTGCTCGGGATTGACGATCTCGACGTCGTGGTCGAGAGCGATATCACCCGCGGTAACGACGGCAGGGCCCTGCTTGTTCAGCGAGAGCACCGCCTCATCGCGGCTGTGCATCTTGATCGCCACGTCCTTGAGGTTCAGGAGGATCTCGATGACATCTTCCTGGACCCCTTCGATCGCGCTGTACTCGTGATCGACACCGCTGATCTCGGCTTCCACCACGGCACAGCCGGGCATGGACGAGAGCAGGATGCGACGCAGTGCGTTGCCCAGGGTGTGGCCGAAGCCACGCTCGAAGGGCTCGAGCACGATCTTGGCGTGGTGTGCGCTGATCTCTTCGACCTTGATGTCGCGGGGACGAAGAAACTCGGTCACTGAACGCTGCATATATACACCTTTCAGGCTGCCAAACGGATACTCGGTACTCTGAGCCGGCCCCACTCAGGGGGCCGGGCGCTAGCAGCGCTTACTTGGAGTACAGCTCGACGATCAGGGCCTCGTTGATGTCGGCCATCAGGTCGCCGCGCTCGGGCAGCGCCTTGAACGTGCCTTCCATCTTCTTGGCGTCGATCTCGATCCAGGCCACATCGCCGCGGTTGGCGGCCAGGGCCAGGGCACTCTGGATGCGCGCCTGGTTCTTCGACTTCTCGCGAACGGAGACCACGTCACCGGGCTTGACCTGGTAGGAGGCCACGTTGACGGTCTTGCCGTTCACGGCGATGGCCTTGTGGCTGACCAGCTGCCGAGCTTCGGAGCGGGTCGAGCCGTAGCCCATGCGGTAGACGACGTTGTCCAGTCGGGATTCGAGAAGCTGAAGCAACACTTCGCCGGTCGCGCCCTTGAGACGGGCCGCTTCCTTGTAGTAGTTGCGGAACTGCTTCTCGAGTACGCCATACATGCGACGTACTTTCTGCTTCTCGCGAAGCTGCAAGCCGTATTCGGAAATACGCTGACGGCGCTGGCCGTGCACACCCGGAATCTGTTCGGATTTGCACTTCTTCTCGAAGGGAGTGACACCGCTCTTCAGAAAGAGGTCGGTGCCCTCACGACGAGACAGTTTGCACTTCGGTCCAATATAACGAGCCATGAATCTGTCTCCTTAAACGCGGCGTTTCTTCGGCGGACGGCAGCCATTATGGGGAATGGGCGTCGCGTCGATAATGCTCTGCACGCGGAAGCCGGCGGCATTGAGCGCGCGCACGGCGGATTCACGGCCAGGACCGGGGCCCTTGACCAGCACGTCGACGTTTTTCACACCATACTCGGCTGCAGCGGTCGCTGCACGCTCGCTTGCTACTTGAGCAGCGAACGGGGTGCTCTTGCGAGAACCACGAAAACCCGAACCACCGGCAGTCGCCCAAGAAAGAGCGTTGCCCTGGCGGTCTGTGATCGTAATGATCGTGTTGTTAAAAGAGGCGTGGATATGCGCTACGGCATCCACCACCTGCTTTTTAACCTTCTTGCGATTGCTACGCGGGTTAGCCATGTTGATGATTCTTCCTGTCTTTACGCCAGAACGTGCGTGTTATTTGCGGATCGGCTTGCGCGGGCCCTTGCGGGTACGCGCATTGGTCTTGGTACGCTGACCACGCAGCGGAAGACCACGACGATGACGCAGACCACGGTAGCAACCCAGATCCATGAGACGCTTGATATTAAGCGTGACATCACGGCGAAGGTCGCCCTCTACGGTATACTTGCCGACCTCGGAACGCAGGGTGTCTAGCTCTTCGCTTGACAGCTCCTGGATCTTGGTGGTCGACGTGATGCCGGACGCGGCACAGATTTCCTGTGCACGAGTGCGGCCAATCCCGAAGATGTAGGTCAGCGAGATCGCCGCATGCTTGTTGTCCGGGATATTGACGCCTGCAATACGGGCCATCAGCTTACTCCGAAATTTGAGCGGCTTGCTCGTTGGGTCATCATTAAAAGGCGCAACAGCATACCTCTTCCCCTGCGACAGGGCAAGAGGCATGCCGGCGCCGGTCCATCACAGCGTAGGGGTTCAGCCCTGGCGCTGCTTGTGCCGCGGTTCGCTGCAGATGACGCGGACAGCGCCATTGCGACGAATGATCTTGCAGTTGCGGCACATTTTCTTAACGGAAGCTCGAACTTTCATCGTTCCATCTCCAAGGTTGGCTCGCGTCACGAGCCGATGTGTCGGCCCGTGACGCACCAAGTCACGTGCGGCGCGCCTCAGCGCATCATGCCGCCGCTACCGTAGCCTTTCAGGTTGGACTTCTTCATCACCGACTCGTACTGGTGCGACATGAGATGCGATTGCACCTGAGCCATGAAGTCCATGATGACCACCACCACGATCAGCAGCGCCGTACCGCCAAAGAAGAACGGTACGTTCCACGCAACGATCAGGAACTGGGGCATCAGGGAAACTGCGGTGATGTACATGGCGCCGAACAGGGTCAGACGGGTCATGACCTTGTCGACGTAACGAGCGGTCTGCTCGCCCGGACGAATCCCCGGCAGGAAGGCGCCCGACTTCTTGAGGTTGTCGGCGACGTCCTTGGGATTGAAGACCAGCGCTGTGTAAAAGAAGCAGAAGAATATCACCGCCGCGCCAAAAAGCAAGATATGCAGCGGCTGGCCAGGGCCCAGGGCCTGAGACGCGCGCTGCAGCCACTCGAGACCTTCGCCACTGCCCACCCATTGTCCCAGCGAAGCCGGGAACAACAGGATGCTGGAGGCGAAGATCGCCGGGATGACACCCGCCATGTTCACCTTCAGGGGAAGATAGCTGCTCTGACCGGCGTACATCTTGTTGCCAACCTGGCGTCGAGGGTAGTTCACGGTGATGCGACGCTGACCGCGCTCGATGAACACCACGAAGGCGACGGTGGCGACACCCAGCACGGCGAGGGCCAGCAGCGGCAGCACGTTCCAGGCGCCTTCGTTGCGAGCCAGCTCGAAGGCTTGCCCCACCGCACTCGGCAGTCCGGCGACGATGCCCGAAAAGATCAGCAGCGAGATACCGTTGCCGATGCCCTTCTCGGTGATCTGCTCGCCCAGCCACATCAGGAACACCGCACCGGTCACGAAGGTGACGATCGCGGTGAAGAAGAAACTGAAGTCTGCCGAGTAGGCAATTCCCTGATTGGCCAGACCGACCGACATGCCCGTGCCCTGGACCAGTGCCAGGATCACGGTGAGGTAGCGGGTGTACTGACTGATCTTGCGGCGACCGCCCTCGCCCTCCTTCTTGAGCTGTTCAAGATGGGGAGAGACGGCGGTCATCAGCTGCATGATGATCGATGCCGAGATGTAGGGCATGATGCCCAGCGCCATGATACTCATCCGCTCCAGGGCGCCACCCGAGAACATGTTGAACATGCCAAGGATGGTGCCCTGCTGCTCCCTGAACAAGGCAGCAAGCTGGTCAGGATTCATACCGGGCACGGGGATGTGGGCACCGATCCGGTACACCACGATGGCGAGGAGCACGAAGCGCAGGCGCGCCCAGAGTTCACCCAGACCGCTGCCCGTCGCCGGCATTTTTCCTGACTTGGCCATTTAGTCCTCTACCTTGCCGCCGGCGGCTTCGATCGCGGCCCGGGCACCCTTGGTGACCTTGATGCCGCGGACCGTGACCGCCTTGTTCAGTTCGCCGGACAGGATCACCTTCGCGTGCAGCGTGGCGTCCTTCAGCACGTTGGCCTGCTTCAGGGTCTCCAGGGTGATCTCGTCACCAGCCACCTTGCCGAGCTCGGCCAGACGGACTTCTTCGGAAACCAGCGACTTCATGGAGGTGAAGCCGAACTTCGGCAGCCGCCGCTGAAGCGGCATCTGGCCGCCTTCGAAGCCGGGCTTGACGCTACCGCCACTGCGCGACTTCTGGCCCTTGTGACCACGGCCGCCGGTCTTGCCCAGACCGGAACCGATGCCACGACCGACACGCTTCTCGGCGTGCTTGGAGCCCGGTGCCGGGCTCAGGGTATTGAGTTTCATGGATTACTCTCCCTCAATGCGCACAAGGTAGGTCACCTTGTGGATCATGCCGCGTACGGCGGGGGTGTCTTCCAGTTCAACCGTGTGACCGATGCGGCGCAGCCCAAGACCCTTCATGGTGGCCTTGTGCGTGGGCAAGATGCCGATGGTGCTGCGGGTCTGGGTAACCTTGAGTGTTGCTGTCATGGCATTTACCCCGTGATCGCTTCGACAGACAGGCCGCGTTTCGCGGCGATGTCTTCCGGCGCTTGCATGGCAATCAGGCCCCTGACGGTAGCCCGCACCACGTTCACCGGATTGGTGGAACCGTAGCACTTGGCCAGGACGTCATGGACACCTGCCAGTTCGAGCACGGAGCGCATGGCGCCGCCGGCGATGATGCCGGTACCCTCGGAAGCGGGCTGCATGTACACCTTGGAGGCGCCGTGACGGGCCTTGACCGGGTACTGCAGGGTCCGACCTGCGAGATTGACCTTGACCATATTGCGGCGAGCCTGGTCCATCGCCTTCTGAATCGCAACCGGCACTTCACGTGCCTTGCCGCGACCGAAGCCGACTCGACCCTTGCCATCACCAACGACGGTCAGAGCGGTGAAACCGAAGATACGGCCACCCTTGACTACCTTGGCAACACGGTTGACCTGTACCAGTTTTTCCTGGAGGTCGCCGCTTTGCTGTTCGTTCTTCGCCATCGTAAAACCCTTTAGAATTCCAGGCCGCCTTCACGAGCGGCGTCGGCCAGGGCCTTCACGCGCCCATGGTACTTGAAACCGGCACGATCGAAGGCTACCTGGGAGATGCCTGCTTCCTTAGCGCGCTCGGCAATCAAGGCGCCAACCTTGGCGGCGGCGTCGGCATTGCCGGTCGCACCCTCACGCAGGGCCTTGTCCAGCGTGGAAGCGCTGGCGAGGACCTTACCACCATCCGGCGAGATGATCTGCGCATAGATGTGGCGGGGAGTACGGTTGACACACAGGCGATACACGCCCAGCTCGCGGATCTTGGCGCGAGCACGGCGGGCACGACGGAGACGAGATTCTTTCTTCGCGTTCATAACCCTGCCTTACTTCTTCTTGGCTTCTTTGCGACGCACCTGCTCGTCGGCGTACCGTACACCCTTGCCCTTATAGGGCTCTGGGGGACGGAAGGCGCGGATTTCCGCGGCAACCTGGCCGAGCATCTGCTTGTCCGCGCTTTTCAGCACGATCTGGGTGTTCTTCGGCGTTTCCGCAGAGACACCCTCAGGCAGCGTGTATTCGACCGGGTGCGAGAAGCCCAGTGACAGATTGAGCGTCTGGCCCTTGGCCTGGGCACGATAACCGACGCCGATGATTTCGAGGGACTTGGTGAAGCCTTCGCTCACGCCGGTGACCAGGTTCTGAACCAGGGCCCGGGTGGTGCCGGACATGGCCCAGCTCTTGGCGGCCTCGCTCGGCGCGAAGGTCAGCTGACCCTCTTCCTGGCCAATCACCACATCGGGGTGAATGGACAGGGACAACGTACCCTGACCGCCTTTGACGGTCAGCTGGTCACCGTCGAGCTTGATCTCGACGCCAGCAGGTACTTTTACCGGATATTTGGCTACGCGGGACATTCCAAACTCCTAGAATACGGTGCAGAGGACTTCGCCACCGACACCGGCCTTGCGAGCCGCGCGATCGGTCATCACCCCGTTGGAGGTGGTGACGATAGCGATACCCAGACCATCGGCGACCTTCGGCAGCGCATCCTTGCCCTTGTACTGGCGCAGGGATGGCTTGGAAACTCGCTGGATGTGCTCGATGACCGGCTTGCCCTCGAAATACTTGAGGGTCACCGTCAGCTCGGGCTTGGCAGCCTCGGACACCGCGAAGTCGTTAATGTAACCCTCTTCCTTCAATACGCGGGCCACCTCGATCTTCAGCTTGGAGGACGGCATGGTGACCGTCCCCTTGGTGGCCATCTGCGCATTGCGGATACGGGTGAACATATCCGCCAGAGTGTCTTGCATGCTCATTTACGTTGCGCTCCTGATTCTCGCGTGGCTTACCAGCTGGACTTCTTCAGTCCAGGGACGTCGCCACGCATGGCGGCTTCACGAAGCTTGTTACGGCCGAGGCCGAACTTGTTGTAGTAGCCGTGCGGACGGCCGGTGATACGGCAGCGATTACGCTGACGCACCGGGCTGGAGTCGCGCGGCAGCTGCTGCAGCTTCAGCGTCGCCTCGAAGCGCTCTTCGTCAGAAGAATTCACGTCCTGGATGATCGCCTTGAGCTCTGCGCGCCTGGCGGCAAATTTCGCCACCAGTTTCGTGCGCTTGAGCTCACGCTCTACCATGCTTTTCTTTGCCATGATCCCACCCTTATTTCTTGAACGGGAAGTTCAGTGCGCTCAACAGCGCACGACCTTCATCATCGGTTTTGGCAGTGGTGGTGATGGTGACATCCAGGCCACGAATCCGATCGATCTTATCATACTCGATCTCCGGAAAGATGATCTGCTCACGCACCCCCATGGAGTAGTTGCCACGACCGTCGAAGGACTTCGGGTTGAGACCACGGAAGTCACGAACGCGGGGGATCGCGATGTTCACCAGGCGATCGAGGAATTCCCACATGCGCTCGGCGCGCAGGGTTACCTTGATACCGATCGGCCAGCCTTCACGCACCTTGAAGCCCGCGATGGACTTGCGTGCCTTGGTCACCATCGGCTTCTGACCGGAAAGCTTCTCCAGGTCACCGATGGCATTGTCGATCAGCTTCTTGTCGCTGGTCGCTTCGCCGATACCCATGTTCAGAGTCACCTTGGTGACTCGCGGCACCTGCATCACGTTGGCGTAGCTGAACTGCTCTTTGAGCTGAGCCACCACCTCGTTTTGATAACGTTCTTTCAAGTTCGCCATTTTGCTACCCGACTCGCGTTAGGCGTCGATCTGCGTCTGCGTCGACTTGTAGATACGTACCCTGGTACCGTCTTCCTTCACCTGGAAGCCGACGCGATCCGCCTTACCGGTCTCCGAATTGAAGATGGCTACGTTGGACACGTGAATCGGAGCCTCGCGCTCGACGATACCGCCCTGGTTGCCCGCCATGGGATTGGGCTTGGTGTGACGCTTGATCATGTTCACACCGGACACGACATAGCGATCGTCCTTGAGGACGCGCTTAACCGTGCCACGTTTGCCCTTATCCTTGCCGGCGATGACGACGACTTCATCGTCACGTTTGATTTTTTGCATATCCGCCTCGCTCCTTACAGCACTTCAGGCGCCAAGGAAATGATCTTCATGAACTTCTCATTGCGAAGTTCACGGGTCACCGGCCCGAAGATACGGGTACCGATCGGTTGTTCGTTGGTGTTATTCAACAGAACCGCCGCATTTCCATCGAAGCGGATCAGCGAACCGTCGGGACGACGGACGCCGCTACGGGTGCGAACCACCACCGCTTTGAGGACCTGGCCCTTCTTGACCTTGCCACGCGGAATGGCTTCCTTCACCGTGACCTTGATGACATCACCGACATGTGCGTAGCGACGGTGTGAACCGCCCAGCACCTTGATGCATTGCACCCGGCGCGCTCCGCTGTTGTCGGCGACATCCAGCATTGTCTGAGTCTGAATCATCGGTTTTCTCCAAACCTAATCTGACTGCACTGGTATGACAGGCGTGAGCCAATCAGCCCTTGGCCTGTTCAACCACCTCGACCAGCATCCAGGACTTGGTCTTGGACAGCGGGCGGCACTCCTCGATGGAGACCGTATCGCCAGCCTTGGCCTGGTTCGCCTCGTCATGGGCATGCAGCTTGGTGGAGCGCTTTACGTACTTGCCGTAGATCGGGTGACGCACGCGCCGCTCGATCATGACGACGATGGACTTGTCCATCTTGTCGCTCACCACCTTTCCGGTGAGCGTACGGGCTTTCTTTTCTTCGACCATCTCAGTCACCTGCCTTCTCGTTGAGCACAGTCTTCACCCGGGCGATGTCCCGACGAACCTGCTTGAGCAGATGAGTCTGGCTGAGCTGACCGGTGGCCTTCTGCATGCGCAGGTTGAACTGCTCGCGGAGGAGTTCGAGAAGCTGATTGTTCAGCTCATCGACTGATTTTTCACGGATTTCCTGGGCTTTCATCACATCACCGTCCGTTTCACAAAGGTGGTGGACAAGGGCATCTTCTGGGCCGCCAGAGTGAAGGCCTCACGGGCCAGCTCTTCGGAGACGCCTTCGATTTCATACAGGACCCGACCCGGCTGGATCTGTGCGACCCAGTACTCGACGGAGCCCTTACCCTTACCCATACGGACTTCGAGTGGCTTCTTGGAAATCGGCTTGTCCGGGAATACGCGGATCCAGATCTTGCCACCACGCTTGACGTGACGGCTGATCGCACGACGGCCGGCCTCGATCTGGCGCGCAGTAATGCGGCCGCGACCGGTTGCCTTCAGGCCATATTCCCCGAAGCTGATCTTGCTTCCGCGATGCGCCAGGCCACGGTTACGGCCTTTCTGCATCTTGCGAAATTTCATACGCTTGGGTTGTAACATCGACTCGCTCTCCCCTTACCTGGAACCTTTCTTCTTGGAGGGCGCGGCCTGAGGCTGTTTCGCCTTGGCGCGGACCTCCTCGATGCCCCCGAGGATTTCACCCTTGAAGACCCAAACCTTGACACCGATGATGCCGTAGGTGGTCTTGGCCTCAAAGGGGGCGTAGTCGATGTCCGCACGCAGGGTATGCAGCGGAACGCGACCTTCCCGGTACCACTCGGTGCGAGCGATTTCCGCGCCACCCAGGCGACCGGAGAGCTGCACCTTGATGCCACCTGCACCCAGGCGCATGGCGTTCTGTACCGCACGCTTCATGGCGCGACGGAACATGACGCGGCGCTCGAGCTGGCCGGCGATGTTCTGGGCCACGAGCATAGCGTCCAGCTCGGGCTTGCGAACTTCCTCGATGTTGACGTGCACAGGCACGCCCATCATCGCGGTGACGTCACGACGCAGGCGATCGACGTCTTCGCCCTTCTTGCCAATCACGATACCCGGACGGGCAGTGTGAATGGTGATGCGCGCGTTATTGGCAGGACGCTCGATAGTGATGCGGCTTACGGAAGCGTTCTTGAGACGCTCCACGAGAAAGCTTCGCACTGCGAGGTCGCTGTTGAGCTTATCGGCATAGGCGCCGCGCTCGGCGTACCAGACTGAGGTATGGTCTTTGACGATACCCAGTCGGATGCCTGTCGGATGTACTTTCTGACCCATCTGGTCGACTCCTACTTCTCGGCTACCTTGACGGTGATGTGGCAGGTGCGCTTCAAGATACGATCTGCGCGGCCCTTGGCACGCGGCTTGATACGCTTGAGCGTCATGCCCTCATCGACGCAGATGGTCGAGACACGCAGCTCGTCGATATCCATGCCGTTATTTTCTTCCGCATTCGCAATGGCGGACTGCAGCACCTTCTTGACCAGCTTGGCAGCCTTCTTCGGCGAGAAGGTCAGCAGGTCCAGCGCCTCGGCGACCGGTTTACCGCGCACCTGGTCAGCCACCAAACGGGCCTTCTGGGCGGATAAACGAGCGCCACGCAGCTTAGCTGTGACTTCCATCTCTCAATCCTCTCTGGCTTACCGTTTGGCTTTCTTGTCCGCCACATGACCGCGATAGGTGCGGGTAGCAGCGAATTCGCCCAATTTGTGGCCAACCATTTCCTCGGCGACATGCACCGGGACGTGCTGGCGACCGTTATGGACCGCGATGGTGAGCCCGACCATGTTGGGCAGGATCATGGAACGACGCGACCAGGTCTTGATCGGTTTGCGGTCGCTCTTCTCCACTGCAGCCTCGACCTTCTTCAGCAGATGAAGGTCAATGAAGGGACCTTTCTTCAGTGAACGTGGCACAGCCGTTACCTCTTAAAGTCTTGGCGTTTTCAATCAGTTCCGGGCCTTGCGGCGACGGATGATCAGCTTGTCGGTGCGCTTGTTCTTGCGGGTCTTGTGGCCCTTGGTGGGGATACCCCACGGAGACACCGGATGACGACCACCGCTGGTACGGCCTTCGCCGCCACCGTGCGGGTGATCTACCGGGTTCATGGCCACGCCGCGAACGGTCGGACGCACACCTCTCCAGCGCTTCGCACCGGCCTTGCCAAGCTGACGCAGGCTGTGCTCGGAGTTGCTCACTTCACCCAGGGTCGCACGACATTCGCTAAGCACCTTGCGCATCTCGCCGGAGCGCAGACGCAGGGTGGCATAGCTGCCTTCGCGGGCGACCAGCTGGGCGCTGGTGCCGGCACTGCGTGCGATCTGAGCACCCTTGCCGGGCTTGAGCTCGATGCAGTGCACGGTAGAACCCAGCGGAATATTACGCAGCGCAAGGGTATTGCCCTTCTTGATGGCTGCGTTGACGCCGGACTCGACCTTGTCGCCAGCACTCACACCCTTGGGCGCAATGATGTAGCGACGCTCGCCGTCCATATACTTCAGCAGTGCGATGTTGGCGCTGCGATTCGGATCATATTCAAGCCGCTCCACGATGGCCGGAATGCCGTCCTTGGTGCGCTTGAAATCGATGATCCGGTAGTGCTGACGGTGCCCACCGCCCACGTGGCGGGTGGTGATACGACCGTTATTGTTACGTCCGCCGCTTCGAGACTGCTTTTCGACAAGTGCCCCGAAAGGCTTGCCCTTGTGCAGCTCGTCGTTCACAACCTTGACAAGGTGGCGACGACCGGGGGATGTGGGTTTGGTCTTGACGATTGCCATTGTCCGTACTCCTGCCCTTATTCGGCGCCAGAGAAGTCTTCAAGGGTCTCGCCGGCGGCCAGCGACACATAGGCCTTGCGATACCCCTTGCGTTGACCCAGACCCTGCGCGGTGCGCTTGGTCTTGCCCTTGACGTTCAGCGTCTGAACGCGCTCGACCTTCTTGCCGAACAGGGCCTCAACGGCCTTCTTGATCTCGGGCTTGGTCGCGTCGCTGGCTACCCTGAACACGTACTGGTTGCGTTCGGCAGCCATTGCGGCCTTCTCGGTCACGTGCGGACCCAGCAGGACCTTGAATACACGCTCCTGGTTCATGCCAGCTTCTCCTCGAATTTGCGCAGGGCGGAGACGGTGACCAGCACCTTGTCGAAGGCGACCAGACTCACCGGGTCAGCGGCTGCCACGTCCACCACATCCACGTTGGGAATGTTGCGTGCGGCCAGATAGAGCTTCTCGTCGATTTCTTCGGTGACGATCAGCACTCTCTCCAGACCCAGTTCGCTGAGCTTGGCAACCAGCTCCTTGGTCTTCGGCGCTTCGACGGTGATCTCCTCGACGGCCACCAGTCGCTCCTGGCGAACCAGCTCGGAGAGAATGGAGCGCATCGCCGCGCGATACATCTTGCGGTTGACCTTCTGCGAGTGGTCCTGAGGACGCGCCGCGAAGGTCACACCGCCGCTACGCCACAGCGGAGAGCGGATGGTGCCGGCGCGAGCGCGACCGGTACCCTTCTGACGCCACGGCTTCTTGCCGCCGCCACGCACATCGGAACGGTTCTTCTGAGCGCGCGTCCCCTGACGACCACCGGCCAGATAGGCGGTGACGACCTGGTGCACGAGCGCTTCATTGAATTCTTTGCCAAAGGTAACGTCGGACACTTCGACGGTGCCCGCCCCGGCTGCAAGATTCAGATTCATCGGTATCTATCCCCTTCAGCCAGCTTTCACGGCGGTGCGCACGACAACGTCACTGCCAGTAGCACCCGGAACGGCGCCCTTGATCAGCAGTAAGTTGCGTTCGGTGTCGACACGCACGACTTCGAGGCTCTGGACGGTGCAACGGACGTTGCCCATCTGGCCGGCCATCTTCTTGCCCTTGAACACGCGGCCAGGGGTCTGGCACATGCCGATGGAACCCGGCGCGCGGTGGGACAGGGAGTTGCCGTGGGTCATGTCCTGGGTGCGGAAGTTCCAGCGCTTGACTGCGCCCTGGAAGCCCTTGCCCTTGGAGGTGCCGGTCACGTCGATCTTTTGACCAGCTTCGAAGAGGGATACGGTGAATTCGCCGCCCACTTCCGGAGCCTCGTCGCCTTCTTCCAGGCGGAACTCCATCAGCGAACGACCGGCCTCGACACCCGCCTTGGCGAACTGACCCGCCTGGGCTTTGGTGAGGTGCTTGGCCTTGCGAGAGCCGGCTGTCACCTGGACCGCCGCGTAGCCGTCATTTTCGACGGTCTTGACGCGTGTGATGCGGTTGGGAGCAACCTCGATCACGGTTACGGGCACAGAAGCGCCATCTTCGGCAAAGACACGGGTCATCCCGGCCTTTTTACCGACTAAACCGATAGTCATACTCAGTCTCCTTTAGTGTACGGGGCTATCACCCGCTATGGCTGCCCTTTCCAGAGCATTCCACTAGCACGTTGTATGGCGCCTCACGGCGCGGCGGCTGCTGCTCATGCTGACTCTGAAAGAGACGATGAGCGCTGGGCCGCGAGTGTCTAGTTGGAATCAGTCGAGCTTGATCTGCACGTCAACGCCGGCGGCGAGGTCGAGCTTCATCAGCGCATCAACGGTCTTTTCCGTGGGTTCGACGATGTCGAGCACACGCTTGTGGGTACGAATCTCGTACTGGTCACGCGCGTCCTTGTTGACGTGCGGCGAAATCAGCACGGTGTAACGCTCGCGGTTGGTCGGCAGGGGGATCGGACCACGAACCTGGGCGCCGGTACGCTTGGCGGTTTCAACGATCTCCGCGGCGGACTGGTCGATCAGGCGATGGTCAAAGGCCTTCAACCGAATGCGAATCTTCTGGTTCTGCATTTGCCCTTCACTCCAATGGATCTCGACGGCGCGAGCCGTCAACCCACGCATTCAAAGGATGCGCATTATATGTGCGCCGCGCGCGAGTGTCAATCACTCTCGCGCTGCGCAGAAAGGGGGCTCCTGACGGAGCCCCCTTTGATCATCGGTCGGCCGAAGCTTACTGAACGATCTTGGCCACGACGCCGGCACCGACGGTACGACCGCCTTCACGGATGGCGAAGCGCAGACCCTCGTCCATGGCGATCGGGGCGATCAGGGTGACAACCATCTTGACGTTGTCGCCCGGCATGACCATCTCGACGCCTTCCGGCAGCTCACAGGTACCGGTGACATCGGTGGTACGGAAGTAGAACTGCGGACGGTAGCCCTTGAAGAAGGGAGTGTGACGACCGCCCTCTTCCTTGGACAGCACATAGACTTCGGCTTCGAAGACGGTGTGCGGGTTGATGGAGCCCGGCTTGGCCAGCACCTGGCCACGCTCGACGTCATCACGCTTGGTGCCGCGCAGCAGGGCGCCGACGTTCTCACCGGCACGACCTTCGTCGAGCAGCTTGCGGAACATCTCGACACCGGTGACGGTGGTCTTGGTGGTGTCACGAATACCGACGATCTCGATCTCTTCGCCGGCCTTCACGATGCCACGCTCGATACGACCGGTCACCACGGTGCCGCGGCCGGAGATGGAGAACACGTCCTCGATCGGCATCAGGAACGGCTGGTCGATGGCGCGCTCCGGCTCCGGGATGTACTCGTCCAGGGCCTTGATCAGGCTGGCAACGGCGGTGGTACCCATGCCGTTGTCATCCTTGCCTTCCAGCGCCATCAGCGCGGAGCCGGTGATGATCGGAGTGTCGTCACCCGGGAAGTCGTACTGGTCGAGAAGCTCACGGACTTCCATTTCGACCAGCTCGAGCAGCTCCTCGTCATCGACCATGTCGGCCTTGTTGAGGAACACCACGATGTACGGCACGCCGACCTGACGAGACAGCAGGATGTGCTCGCGAGTCTGCGGCATCGGGCCGTCGGCGGCGGACACGACCAGAATCGCGCCATCCATCTGGGCGGCACCGGTGATCATGTTCTTGACGTAGTCGGCGTGACCCGGGCAGTCCACATGCGCGTAGTGACGCGACTCGGACTGGTACTCGACGTGCGAGGTAGCGATGGTGATACCGCGCTCGCGCTCTTCCGGAGCGTTGTCGATCGCGTCGAACTCGCTCCAGCTACCGCCAAACACCTCGGCAGAGACGCGGGTCAGGGCCGCCGTCAGCGTGGTCTTGCCATGGTCGACGTGACCGATGGTGCCGACGTTGACGTGCGGTTTGGAACGCTCAAATTTTTCCTTAGCCACTGCTATAACCTCTTTACGTTAGCTAACGGTTAACCGTTTTGGTTGATGACGGCTTCAACGACGCTGGACGGCGCCTCTTCGTAATCCGCAAACTCCATGACGTAGCTTGCGCGGCCCTGGGTCTGAGAACGCAGATCGGTCGCGTAACCGAACATCTCAGCCAACGGAACCCGAGCACGGATGATCTTGCCCATTGAGGAGTCATCCATGCCCTCTACCAGGCCACGACGGCGATTCAAGTCGCCCATGACGTCGCCCATGTAGTCCTCGGGGGTCACGACCTCGACCTTCATCACCGGCTCCAGCAGCACGGCCTTGGCCTTCTTGGCGCCTTCCTTGACGGCCATTGAAGAGGCGACCTTGAACGCGGTCTCGTTGGAGTCCACGTCGTGGTAGGAACCATCGTACAGCGTAACCTTGACGTCGATCATCGGATAGCCCGCGATGACACCGTTCTTCAGCTGCTCGTAGGCCCCTTTCTCGACGGCCGGCACGTATTCCTTGGGAACCACACCGCCGACGACCTCGGAAGCGAATTTGAAGTGCATGTCTTCATCATCGCCCTTGTCTTCCTTGGTGAGCGGCTCGATGCGCAGCCAGACATGGCCATACTGGCCACGACCACCGGACTGACGCACGAACTTGCCTTCCTGCTCTACCTTGCCGCGAATCGTCTCGCGGTAGGCCACCTGCGGCTTGCCGATGTTGGCCTCTACCTTGAACTCGCGACGCATGCGGTCGACAAGGATATCCAGGTGGAGCTCGCCCATGCCGGAGATGATGGTCTGGCCGGTCTCTTCGTCGGTGCGGACCTGGAAGGAGGGGTCCTCCTGGGCCAGCTTGCCCAGCGCTACGCCCATCTTCTCCTGGTCGGCCTTGGACTTCGGCTCCACGGCAACGGAGATGACCGGATCCGGGAACTCCATGCGCTCCAGAACGATCTTGTCGGTCAGGTCGCACAGGGTGTCACCGGTGGTGACGTCCTTGAGGCCGATACAGGCGGCGATGTCGCCGGCACGCACTTCCTTGATCTCTTCGCGGGAGTTGGCGTGCATCTGGACGATACGACCGACGCGCTCCTTCTTGCTCTTGACCGAGTTGAACACGCCGTCGCCGGAGTTCAGCACGCCCGAGTAGACGCGAATGAAGGTCAGGGTGCCGACGAAGGGGTCGGTGGCAATCTTGAATGCCAGGGCGGCGAAGGGGGCGCTATCGTCGGCCTCGCGGGTGGCGACGGTGCCATCCCGGTCGTCCAGCTCACCTTCGATGGCCTTGACCTCGGTCGGTGACGGCATATATTCGATCACGCCATCCAGAACCGCCTGAACGCCCTTGTTCTTGAAGGCCGAACCGCAGGTGACCAGCACGATCTCGTTGGCCAGGGTGCGCGCGCGCAGGCCGGCCTTGATCTCTTCGATGGTCAGCTCGCCGCCCTCGAGGTACTTGTCCATCAGCTCCTCGGAGCCTTCGGCGGCGGCTTCGACCATCTGCTCGCGATATTTCTCGGCGGTCTCCTGAAGCTCGGCCGGGATGTCCACGAGGTCGTAGGTCATGCCCAGGCTTTCTTCGTCCCAGAGGATGGCCTTCATCTGGATCAGGTCGATGACGCCCTTGAAGTCTTCCTCGGTGCCCCAGTTGATCTGGATCGGCACCGCGTTGGCGCCCAGGCGGTCCTTGAGCTGCTCGACGACCATGAAGAAGTCGGCGCCGGTGCGGTCCATCTTGTTGACGAACACCATGCGCGGCACTTCGTACTTGTTGGCCTGGCGCCAGACGGTCTCGGTCTGAGGCTGCACGCCGGAAGAGCCGCACAGCACCACGACGGCACCGTCGAGAACGCGCAGTGAGCGCTCCACCTCGATGGTGAAGTCAACGTGTCCCGGCGTATCGATGATGTTGATGCGGTGCTCAGGGAACTGCTTGTTCATGCCCTGCCAGAAACAGGTGGTAGCCGCGGAGGTGATGGTGATGCCACGCTCCTGCTCCTGCTCCATCCAGTCCATGGTAGCGGCACCGTCGTGAACCTCACCCACCTTGTGGGAGAGGCCGGTATAGAACAGCACGCGCTCGGTCGTGGTGGTCTTGCCGGCATCGACGTGGGCGACGATTCCGATATTGCGATAGCGATTTAGTGGAGTCTTGCGAGCCACGGTGGAACTCCCCGTTGGTTGGCGATGCGTTGAGAAGCGCTGCCTTTAGAAGCGGTAGTGCGAGAAGGCCTTGTTGGCTTCTGCCATGCGGTGCACGTCTTCACGCTTCTTGACCGCGGAGCCCTTGCCTTCGGCTGCGTCCAACATCTCACCCGCCAGGCGCTGCACCATGGTCTTCTCACCACGGCGACGAGCAGCATCCACCAGCCAGCGCATGGCCAGAGCCTGGCGACGCGACGGGCGAACTTCCACCGGCACCTGATAGGTCGCACCGCCAACGCGGCGAGACTTGACCTCGACCATGGGCTGAATGGTTTCCAGCGCCTTGTCGAAGATCTCCAGCGGGTCTTCATTACTACGCTCGGCAACCTTGTCCAGCGCACCGTAAACGATACGCTCAGCCACGGACTTCTTACCGCCGAACATCAGGTGGTTCATGAACTTCGCAAGACGCTCGCTTCCGAACTTGGGATCCGGAAGGATTTCGCGTTTTGCCGCAATTCTTCTTCTAGGCATGATAAGCCCTCTGTTGAAGGGTCCTTCAGGTAAACCCGGGACTCGCGCTCGACTGCCTTGAGGCGGCGCCGCCCGACCTTACTCTTATCAGACCGATATCGATTCTGGGTGTTGGTACGTGCCGAGACCGATCAGGCCTTGGGACGCTTGGTACCATACTTGGAGCGACCCTGCTTACGGTTCTGCACGCCGGAAGTGTCCAGGGCGCCACGCACGGTGTGATAACGCACACCGGGAAGGTCCTTGACGCGACCACCGCGAATCAGGACCACAGAGTGTTCCTGAAGGTTGTGGCCTTCACCGCCGATGTAGGAAGAGACCTCGAAGCCGTTGGTCAGGCGCACGCGGCAGACCTTGCGCAGGGCCGAGTTCGGCTTCTTCGGGGTGGTGGTGTAGACGCGGGTACAAACACCGCGCTTCTGCGGGCAGGCCTGCAGCGCCGGTACGTCACTCTTGGTGACCGGGCGCTTGCGCGGCTTACGCACGAGCTGATTGATTGTTGCCATGGGTAGTAGCTGACTCCAATGGGTTGCCTTGGCCTTTTCAGCGGGTGCGGGCGTACCCGCCCCACAGTTAAAGGCTGCGCATTCTAATAGCTGACCCCGTGCCCCGTCAAGACCGATGCTCCGCCCATCCGGGCGGAGCATCGGTGACAGGATGAGGTCAGAGCTCCTCGTCGCCGGAATCCAGCGCGGTAAGCTGGGCGCCGAGCTCCTGCTCGACATCGTAGGCCGACGGCGCCGGCGGACGCTCGGGACCTTCACGCCGGCGGCGACGTTCCTCGTGGTGGGCCAGGCCGGTACCGGCCGGGATCAGGCGCCCCACCACCACGTTCTCCTTCAGGCCGCGCAGGTAGTCCCGCTTGCCGGTGACCGCCGCCTCGGTCAGCACCCGCGTGGTCTCCTGGAAGGAGGCCGCGGAGATGAACGATTCGGTGGCCAGGCTGGCCTTGGTGATACCCAGCAGTACCCGCTGGTACTTGGCCGGGAACTTCTCTGCCTTCTCGAGGCGGGCATTCTGCTCCAGCACCCGTGCCAGCTCGACCTGGTCGCCGGTGATGAAGTCCGAGTCACCGGCATCGGTGATCTCCACCTTGCGCAGCATCTGGCGCACGATCACTTCGATGTGCTTGTCGTTGATGCCCACACCCTGGAGGCGATAGACCTCCTGAATCTCCACGGTGATGTACTTGGCCAACTCGGCCACGCCCAGCAGCCGCAGGATATCGTGGGGGTTGCTCGGGCCGTCGGAAATCACCTCGCCCTTCTCGACGCTCTCGCCCTCGAACACGGCGATCTGACGCCACTTGGGGATCAGCGCCTCGAAGGGGTCGCCGCCGCCTTCCGGGGTAATGGTCAGGCGACGCTTGCCCTTGGTCTCCTTGCCGAAGCTCATCACGCCGCTGATCTCGGCGAGGATCGCCGGCTCCTTCGGCTTGCGCGCTTCGAACAGGTCGGCCACGCGAGGCAGACCACCGGTGATGTCCTTGTTGGCAGACGCCTCCACCGGGATGCGGGCGACGACCTCGCCGACGCCGATCTTCGCACCGTTGTCGGCGGTAACGATCGACTTGCCCGGCAGCAGGTACTGCACCGGGGTGTCGGAGCCGCTGACGGTCACCGGCTTGCCGGATGCATCGTTGAGCAGGATCATCGGGCGCTTGTCGCGGCCAGCCAGGGGGCGGGCGGCGGATTCGATCACCTCGATAGAGGAGAGGCCGGTCATCTCGTCCACGGTACGGTGGATGGTCAGGCCCTCGTCCATGTCGGCGTACTGCACGGTACCCTCGCCCTCGGCGACGATGGGGTGGGTGTGCGGATCCCACTTGGCTACCGCCTGACCGGAATCGACCTGGTCGCCGTCACGGACGGAAAGCTCGGCGCCGTAGGGCAGCTTGTAGTACTCGCGCTCGCGGCCGTGGTCGTCGGCGACGGCCAGGGCACTGGAGCGGGACACCACCACCAGCTTGCCGTCGCCGCGCTCCACGTACTTGATGTTGTGCAGGCGCACGCGGCCGCCATGCTTGACCTGGACGCTGTCCACCGCGGAGGCACGTGATGCCGCGCCGCCGATGTGGAAGGTCCGCATGGTCAGCTGGGTGCCGGGCTCACCGATGGACTGGGCGGCGATAACCCCCACCGCCTCACCGATGTTCACCTGGTGGCCACGCGCCAGGTCGCGACCGTAGCAGGTCGCGCAGACGCCGTGGACGGTCTGACAGGCGATGGCGCTGCGCACCACGATCTCGTCGACGCCCATGGTGTCCAGCTCGGCGCACCACTTCTCGTCGAGCAGGGTGCCGCGCGGGATCAGGACATCGTCGCTGGCCGGGTCGATGACATCCTGAGCGACCACGCGACCCAGCACGCGCTGGGCCAGGGAGACGATGATGTCGCCACCCTCGATCACCGGGTGCAGCGTCAGGCCGTTCTCGGTGTCGCAGTCGGTCTCGGTGATCACCATGTCCTGGGCCACGTCCACCAGGCGACGAGTCAGGTAGCCGGAGTTGGCGGTCTTGAGTGCCGTATCCGCCAGGCCCTTACGCGCGCCGTGGGTCGAGATGAAGTACTGGAGTACGTTCAGACCCTCGCGGAAGTTGGCGATGATCGGGGTTTCGATGATCGAGCCGTCCGGCTTGGCCATCAGGCCGCGCATACCCGCCAGCTGGCGGATCTGGGCGGCACTACCACGGGCACCGGAGTCGGCCATGATGAAGACGCTGTTGAAGGAGTCCTGCTCGACCGCGTTGCCGTCACGATCGATCACGGTCTCCTTCTCGATGCCGTCCATCATCGCCCTGGCCACCTTGTCGTTGGCCTTGGACCAGATGTCGATCACCTTGTTGTACTTCTCGCCGGCGGTGACGAGACCCGAGGAGAACTGGTCCTCGATCTCCTTCACCTCGTCCTCGGCGGCCTCGATGATCTCGGCCTTGGCGTCCGGGATGACGAAGTCGTTGACGCCGATGGAGGCGCCTGACCAGGTGGCCATGCGGAAGCCGGTGAACATCAGCTGATCGGCGAAGATGACCGTCGGCTTGAGGCCCGCACGGCGATACACCTCGTTGAGCAGCTTCGAGATCGCCTTCTTCTTCATCGGCTGGTCGATCAGCGCGAAGGGCACGCCCTCCGGCAGGATGCGGAACAGCAGGGCGCGCCCCACGGTGGTGTCGTAGAGGCGACGATGGTGGCTGCGCTCGCCGGTCTCCTCGTCCACATCCACCTCGTCCAGGCGCACCTTGACCCGGGCATGCATGGCAACGTTCTGGGTACCGAAGGCGCGATCCACCTCGTCGAGGTTGGCGAACACCATGCCCTCGCCCTTGTCGTTGATCTTCTCGCGGGTCATGTAGTAGAGACCCAGCACCACGTCCTGGGAGGGCACGATGATCGGCTCGCCGTTGGCCGGCGACAGCACGTTGTTCGTCGCCATCATCAGCGTCCGCGCTTCGAGCTGGGCTTCCAGGGTCAGCGGTACGTGGACCGCCATCTGGTCACCGTCGAAGTCGGCGTTGTAGGCGGCGCACACCAGCGGATGAAGCTGGATCGCCTTGCCCTCGATCAGCAGCGGCTCGAAGGCCTGGATGCCGAGGCGGTGGAGGGTCGGGGCGCGGTTGAGCAGCACCGGATGCTCGCGGATGACGTCGGCGAGGATGTCCCACACCTCCACCGTCTCGCGCTCGACCATCTTCTTGGCCGCCTTGATGGTCGAGGCGTAGCCGAGGCTCTGAAGCTTCGAGTAGATGAACGGCTTGAACAGCTCCAGGGCCATCTTCTTGGGCAGACCGCACTGGTGCAGGCGCAGGGTCGGGCCGACGGTGATGACCGAGCGGCCGGAGTAGTCGACGCGCTTGCCCAGCAGGTTCTGGCGGAAGCGGCCCTGCTTGCCCTTGATCATGTCGGCCAGGGACTTCAGGGGGCGCTTGTTGGAGCCGGTGATGGCGCGACCGCGGCGACCGTTGTCCAGCAGGGCGTCCACCGCCTCCTGGAGCATGCGCTTCTCGTTGCGCACGATGATATCCGGCGCATTGAGGTCGAGCAGACGCTTCAGGCGGTTGTTGCGGTTGATCACCCGGCGGTAGAGGTCGTTGAGGTCGGAGGTCGCGAAACGACCGCCGTCCAGCGGCACCAGGGGGCGCAGGTCCGGCGGCAGCACCGGCAGCACCTCCATGACCATCCACGCCGGCGCGTTACCGGAGTTGTAGAAGGCCTCGAGCAGCTTGAGCCGCTTGGAGAGCTTCTTGATCTTGGTCTCGGAGTTGGTCTGGGGGATCTCCTCGCGCAGGCGATCGATCTCCTCGGCCAGGTCGATGTCCTTGAGCAGCGCCTGGACGGCCTCGGCGCCCATGCGGGCATCGAAATCATCCCCGAACTCCTCCAGGGCCTCGAAGTACTGCTCGTCGTTGAGCAGCTGGCCGCGCTCGAGGGTCGTCATGCCCGGATCGATGACCACGAAGCTCTCGAAATAGAGCACGCGCTCGATATCGCGCAGGGTCATGTCCAGGAACATGCCGATGCGCGACGGCAACGACTTGAGGAACCAGATGTGCGCGACCGGGCTCGCCAGCTCGATGTGACCCATCCGCTCGCGACGCACGGCGGCCTTGGTGACCTCGACGCCGCACTTCTCGCAGATGATCCCGCGGTGCTTCATGCGCTTGTACTTGCCGCACAGGCACTCGTAGTCCTTCACCGGGCCGAAGATCTTGGCGCAGAACAGGCCATCCCGCTCCGGCTTGAAGGTGCGGTAGTTGATGGTCTCGGGCTTCTTCACCTCGCCGAACGACCAGGAGCGAATCATGTCCGGCGAGGCCAGAGTGATCTTGATCGCATCAAACTCTTCGGTCTGAGACTGCGATTTGAGGACTTTCACCAAATCTTTCATGGGGGCTCCTAGCTCTCTAACTCGATATCGATGCCCAGCGAGCGGATCTCCTTCACGAGCACGTTGAAGGATTCCGGCATGCCTGCCTGCATGGTGTGATCGCCGTCCACGATGTTCTTGTACATCTTGGTGCGACCCTCCACGTCGTCGGACTTGACGGTGAGCATCTCCTGGAGGGTATAGGCCGCGCCGTAGGCTTCCAGGGCCCAGACCTCCATCTCACCGAAGCGCTGACCACCGAACTGCGCCTTGCCGCCCAACGGCTGCTGGGTGACCAGCGAGTAGGAGCCGGTGGAGCGCGCGTGCATCTTGTCGTCGACCAGGTGGTTGAGCTTGAGCATGTACATGTAGCCGACGGTCACCGAACGGTCGAAGGCATCGCCGGAGCGGCCATCGTAGAGCGTCATCTGACCGGAGTCCGGCAGATCGGCCAGACGCAGCAGGTGCTTGATCTCATGCTCGTCCGCCCCGTCGAACACCGGCGTGGACATGGGAACACCCGCCTTGAGGTTCTTCGCCAGGGCGATCACCTCGTCGTCGGTGAGGGTCTCGATCTCCTCGACCCGGGTACCCGGAGTGGAGTTGTAGACCTGCCCCAGGAAGTCGCGGATCTCGGCGACCTGCTGCTCGCGCGCATCGCGGAGCATGCCATCGATCTTGCGACCCAGGCCCCAGGCGGCAAGGCCCAGGTGTGTCTCGAGGATCTGACCCACGTTCATGCGCGACGGCACGCCCAGCGGGTTCAGGACCACGTCCACCGGCTCGCCGTTGTCATCGAAGGGCATGTCCTCGATGGGCATGATCGCCGAGATGACACCCTTGTTGCCGTGACGACCGGCCATCTTGTCACCGGGCTGCAGGCGACGCTTGACGGCCATGTAGACCTTGACGATCTTGAGCACACCCGGCGCCAGATCGTCGCCCTGGGTGAGCTTGCGCTTCTTGTCCTCGAAACGCTCGTCCATCTCCTTGCGCCGATTCTCGAGCTGCTCGTCGGCCTGGGCCAGCAGTTCGTTGAGGGCCTCATCCTGCAGGCGCAGCTTGAACCACTGCTGCCGCGGCAGCTCCTCGAGATAGCTCTCGGTGAGGAGGTCACCCTTCTTCAGCTTGGGCCCACCGTTGACGGCCTGGCCGCTCAGGGTACGCTTGAGGCGTTCGAAGGTGGCGTCTTCGGCGATGCGGTAGGTCTCCTGGAGATCCTTGCGCACCTCGTCGAGCTGCATCTGCTCGATGGCGACGGCCCGGGAGTCCTTCTCCACGCCGTCGCGGGTGAAGACCTGGACGTCGATGACGGTGCCCTTCATGCCGGTGGGGGCACGCAGGGAGGTATCCTTAACGTCACTGGCCTTCTCACCGAAGATCGCACGCAGCAGCTTCTCTTCCGGCGTCAGCTGGGTCTCGCCCTTGGGCGTCACCTTGCCCACCAGAATGTCGCCCGGCCCCACCTCGGCACCGATATAGACCACACCGGCCTCATCCAGCTTGGAGAGCGCCGATTCGCCCACGTTGGGGATATCGGAGGTAATCTCCTCCGGACCCAGCTTGGTATCGCGGGAGACGCAGGTCAGCTCCTGGATATGAATGGTGGTGAAGCGGTCTTCCTGGACCACCCGCTCGGAGAGCAGGATGGAGTCCTCGAAGTTGTAGCCGTTCCAGGGCATGAAGGCGATGCGCATGTTCTGACCCAGGGCCAGATCCCCCATGTCCACGGAGGGTCCATCGGCCAGGATATCGCCGCGAGCGACGCTGTCGCCGGGGCGCACGATGGGCCGCTGGTTCATGCAGGTGTTCTGGTTGGAACGCACATACTTGGTGAGGTTGTAGATATCGACGCCGGCCTCGCCGCCGATGATCTCATCCTCATTGATGCGCACCACGATACGCTTGGCATCGACCGAATCGATCACCCCGCCACGGCTGGCCACGGCGCAGACCCCGGAATCGCGGGCCACGAAGCGCTCCATGCCGGTGCCGACCAGCGGCTTGTCGGCACGCAGGGTAGGCACCGCCTGACGCTGCATGTTGGCGCCCATCAGGGCGCGGTTCGCGTCATCGTGCTCCAGGAACGGGATCAGCGCTGCGGCAACGGAAACCACCTGGCGCGGAGAGACGTCCATCAGCGTCACCTGCTCGGGACGCATGAAGGTGGTCTCGCCCTTGTGGCGAACCTGAACCAGGTCGTCGATCAGCTTGTTCGATTCGTTGACGGTGGCCGAGGCCTGGGCGATGACGAAGTCACCCTCCTCGATGGCCGACAGGTGCACGACGTCGTCGGTCACCTGGGCATCCATCACCTTGCGATAGGGCGTCTCGAGGAAACCGTAGCTGTTGGTGTGGCTATAGGTGGCCAGGGAGTTGATCAGGCCGATGTTCGGACCTTCCGGGGTCTCGATCGGGCACAGCCGGCCGTAGTGGGTGGCGTGAACGTCACGCACCTCGAAGCCGGCCCGCTCACGGGTCAGGCCGCCGGGGCCAAGCGCGGAGACGCGGCGCTTGTGAGTGACCTCGGAGAGCGGGTTGTTCTGGTCCATGAACTGGGAGAGCTGGCTGGAACCGAAGAACTCCTTGACCGCCGCGGCGACGGGCTTGGCGTTGATCAGGTCCTGGGGCATCAGGCCCTCGCTCTCGGCCATGGAGAGACGCTCCTTGACCGCACGCTCGACGCGCACCAGGCCCACGCGGAACTGGTTCTCGGCCATCTCGCCCACGCAGCGAATGCGGCGGTTGCCCAGGTGGTCAATATCGTCCACAACACCGAAGCCGTTGCGGATGTGGATAAGCTCCCTGAGCACATCCAGGATGTCGCGACGGTCCAGCACGCCGGAGCCGGTATCGCTGTCGCGACGCAGGCGGCGGTTGAACTTCATCCGGCCGACGCCGGAGAGATCGTAGCGATCCGCGCTGAAGAACAGGTTGTTGAACAGGGTCTCGGCGCTCTCCTTGGTAGGCGGCTCACCGGGACGCATCATGCGATAGATCTCGACCAGCGCCTCGAGCTGGGAACCCGTGGCGTCCAGCCTGAGCGTGTCGGAGATGAAGGGACCGCAATCGAGATCGTTGGTGTAGAGGGTCTCGATCTGGGTGATACCGGCCTGGGCGATCTTCTCCAGCAGCTCCGGAGTGATCTCGGTGTTGCAGGGACAGATCAGCTCACCGGTATTCGGATCCACCTGGTCGCGACCCAGCGTCTTGCCGAACAGGTACTCCATCGGCACCTCGAGACGCTCGAGGCCGGCCTTCTCCAGCTGGCGAATGTGTTTCTGGGTGATGCGGCGACCTTCCTCGACGATCACACCGCCATCGGCATCCTTGATGTCGAAGGTGGCGGTCTCACCGCGCAGGCGCGACGGCACCAGCTCCACGCTGAAGCCGGACTTGTCGATATGGAAGACGCTGGTCTCGAAGAACTCCTTGAGGATCTCCTCGGCGCTCATGCCGAGTGCGCGCAGCAGCACGCTCGCCGGCAGCTTGCGACGACGGTCGATGCGCACGAACACGCTGTCCTTGGGATCGAACTCGAAGTCGAGCCAGGAGCCGCGGTAGGGAATCACGCGGGCCGAGTAGAGCAGCTTGCCGGAGGAGTGGCTCTTGCCCTTGTCGTGATCAAAGAAGACGCCCGGCGAGCGGTGCAGCTGAGAGACGATGACGCGCTCGGTGCCGTTGACCACGAAGGTGCCGTTTTCGGTCATCAGGGGGATCTCCCCCATGTAGACTTCCTGCTCCTTGATGTCCTTGATCGCCTTGTTCGACGATTCCTTGTCATAGATGATCAGGCGTACCTTGACACGCAGCGGCGCCGAATAGGTGACGCCACGCAGCTGGCACTCCTTGACGTCGAACGCCGGGGTACCGAAGCGATAGCTCACGTACTCCAGGGCAGCGTTGCCGGAGAAGCTCTCGATCGGGAAGACGGACTTGAAGGCAGCATGCAGGCCGATCTCCATCCGCTCTTCGGGCGAACGGTCCTGCTGAAGGAAGTCGTAATAGGAGTCAAGCTGGATCGCCAGCAGGTAGGGCACATCCATTACTTGGGGCAGTTTGCCGAAATCCTTGCGGATGCGTTTTTTCTCAGTGTATGAGTAAGCCATCTGTATTCCCCAGCTTGTTCACCATGGGTGACCGATGCGTGGTCGGCGCCACCCGACGGACGCGACGCCGTCAGGCGATGAAGGCAAGCGCCTGGCATGGGCGCTCGCCTTCGGAATTCGGCTGGCGATTCTGCCCTGTCGGCAGAGGCCAGTGACAACGGAAAAAGGCCGGCAGCGGGTGACCCGCCACCAGCCATGGAAGCTTACGCAGCGCGTGAAGCCATGGAGCCCAAGTCTTACTTGAGTTCCACGCTCGCGCCGGCTTCTTCCAGCTTGGCCTTGGCCGCTTCAGCGTCATCCTTGGACATGGCTTCCTTGATGGTTGCCGGAGCGCCGTCGACGGCACCCTTGGCTTCCTTCAGGCCCAGACCGGTGATCTCGCGAACCACCTTGATCACGTTAACCTTCTTTTCGCCACAGCTGGTCAGCACCAGGTCAAACTCGGTCTGCTCTTCTGCAACTTCGCCAGCGGCAGCCGGACCCGCCACAACGGCGGCGGCGGCCGATACGCCAAACTTCTCTTCCATCGCTTCGATCAGCTCGACCACTTCCATGACGG
>Ga0207421_10001740_pt1 | contig 27703 bp, 26 predicted proteins | sample SodLakKL_010_SED_4_FD_187542 | JGI IMG/M metagenome (GOLD analysis project Ga0207421, IMG submission 187542) | Alkaline sediment microbial communities from Lake Tanatar, Kulunda Steppe, Russia - 8KL_010_SED (SPAdes) (version 2) | ecosystem: Environmental > Aquatic > Non-marine Saline and...
TTTTCTTCCGCAGGCTTTTCATCTTCTGTTTGCTGAGTTGTGTTGGTTTTTTGGGTGGGCTGTTCGTCTTTAACCGTTTTGCCGGCCAGATTCTCTTCCCCGGTTTGGCCTGAAGAGGCATTGGGGTTCAGTTGTTCCTTGTTTTCCATAAGACTGTCTAATTACTAATCAAAGTTTGAAGTTATCTTCGTTATATACACTTGCTGGCAAGTGTGAGTGCCCAACCTTCCGGGCAGTGGATACAAAACAATTTATTAAACCATTTATTATTTGCAAAATTAGAAATATTTCTCAGGTGAGAAAGGTAAAAGTAATTCTGTTAAAGCGTGTATTTATACCTTGTCGAAGGCCTGTGTCAGATCGTCAATGATGTCTTCCACGTTTTCTATCCCCACAGAGAACCTTACAAGGCCATCCGTGATGCCTGATTTTTCCCTGGCTTCTTTATCCATCTTGGAATGTGTCATGGATGCAGGGTGCTGGATAAGACTTTCAACGCCACCCAGCGAAACCGCCAACATACAGAGCTTTACCTCATTCATCAGGGTCTTTCCGGCAGGCAAACCTCCCCTCAGCTCAAAACTGATCATGGCACCCGGACCGTTCATTTGTTTTTTAGCCAGGTCAAATTGCGGATGACTCTCCAGCCCGGGATATTTAACCCAGTCCACCTTCGGGTGTTCTTCCAGGAAACGGGCTATGGTCATGGCATTCTCCTGGGAACGATCCATTCGTAAAGAGAGCGTTTTAAGCCCCCGAATCACCATATATGCCTGGTGAGGATCCATGTTGCACCCCAGGTTGACCATCATGGGGCGAAGCTGACTGTCAAGCTCTTTGTTTTTACTGACAATTATACCGCCTACAATGTCAGCATGACCATTCAAAAACTTTGTGATGGAATGAAAGACTACATCCACTCCAAAATCCAGTGGTTTTTGAAGGTAGGGTGAACAAAAGGTGTTGTCTGCTACCGTGATCAGGTTATGCTCCCTGGCTATGGCAACCATCTCTTTAAGGTTGGTTACAGACATCGTGGGATTGGCAGGGGTTTCAATATAAAGCATCCGGGTATTGGGCTTTATGGCTTTGCGAACAAGATCAGGCTTGGTTGTATCTAAATATGTTGATTCAACACCAAATTTGCTGTAGTGTTTTTCCATAACCACCCGGGAAGGTCCATAAACAGCATCCGTGCTGATCATGTGATCCCCTTGTTTGAGAAAGGCACCATAAATGGTATTAACTGCGCCCATGCCCGAACTGGTAGCAATGCCCCTGTAACCGTTTTCAAGCTCAGCGATAAGCTTTTCTAGCGAGTCAATGGTTGGATTGTTAAGCCTGGTATAAATATAGCCCTCAGAGTCACCGGCAAAGCATGCAGCTCCGTGATCTGCATTTTTAAAACGAAAAGTGCTGGTCTGATAAATAGGCACGGTAGCACTTCCAAATTGATCGTCGAACATACCTGCATGTATCAGTTTTGAGTCAAATCCTTTATCTCTGGTATCCATTGTATCTGTTTTTACTAATTCAAAAAATGCATTATTTAATAGGAATCGCTGCTAAGCATGATCAGGGTGCAATCTTCAATACAGTCAATTCCGGCTTCCTTTGCCATTTCTTCCAGGGTATCATTATAGGTGCCGGGATTAAAAATGATGCGTTCAGGCTTTAATGATACGATGTAATCAAGATATTCATCCTGGTTTTGAGGGCCAACATACAGGGTGACGGTATGTATTCCTTCCAGGGGCGGTTTTTCTTTGATCACTTCCACATCCTCAATCTGTGTTTCTCTCTTACCAATGGCCACAACCTCATGATCGTATTCGCGCAGCCTTTTAACAGCTTTATGGCTGTACCTTAATGGGTTGGGACTGGCACCAATGACAAGTGTTTTTTTCATCAGCTATAATATATTAAGATGTACTTACCAGGTACATATAATCCTGAAAATATATCATACACAAATGCGCATGTACCTTAATGGCATTTATGCTGACACCGTTTGCACAATAAATTCAGGGGCGTTTGCGATATGTTTTTTTACAGTACAGGCACCTGCCGCCTTGATAACAGATTCTTTGTACTTTTCGGGAAAGTCGGCAGGAAGGATGATATCTATCTCGATGCTGTCTATCATTCTTGTTGCTTCATCAACGTTCATCCGCTGAACCAGGTGAATGCCTTTTTCAGAGATGCCCCGCTGTTTGCAGAATGACTTCACATAATACCCTGCGCAAGTTCCGATCGATGCCAGAAAAAGGTCAAATGGCGAAGCGTGGGTGTCGTCGCCTCCTGCTTTTTCGGATTGGTCGGTTTGTATCACATGTCCTTTGAAGTGGGCATCCACTTTTTGGTTTTCTCCCAAAACAATTCTCATTTCTTTCATTATGCGTTATTTTTAAAATTCGGAATACATTTAATTCTCTGATAAAAAAATCTGATTGGCTCTCTGCACTTACCGGGGCAGTAGAGTGATCAGTTTGATCATTTGGTATCCTGAAACTTTTTTTCAAGCCGGTTGATAAACCATTCAGGTGCTGCGCATGGTCTGCCTGTCTCTTTTTTCAAGAAAGCAAGAATGGTGGTTCCTTTGTTCAGGAGCTTACCTGCCTCGTTATAGATTTCGTAATCAAAATGCATACGTGAGGCTGGCATGGCAGGAACGGTTGTTTTGATTGTCAAGAGGTCATCATACCTGGCGGGTCTGATGTATTTGATGTCCATCCGGGCTATGGGCATTACTATCCCTTTTTCTTCCATTTCCCTGTATGTCATTCCGGCGTCCCGCATGGCTTCTGCCCGGGCTACTTCATAATACTGGGGATAGTTTCCATAGTAAACAAAACCCATCTGATCTGTTTCGGCGTATCTGACTCTTACCTGGGTTGTAAATGTAAACATATAAACTTATTGATGGGTTCCACCTAGTTGCCTTTGCCGTGACAGTGCTTAAATTTTTTACCACTTCCACAGGGACAAGCTTCGTTTCTTCCTACTTTTTTCTCAACACGAACCGGTTGGGTTTTTTGCTGGCCGCCTTTGCCGCCAGGAATGTCACTGCGCCCTTCTTTAAGCTTGCTCATGTCTGTCTTTTGCTGGTCCGTTCCGCGCTGTATCAGTGCAGGATCTTTTACAGGCAGGCGCGCCTTCCCAAGGAAGGAGATGATGTCCTTGTTGACCTTGCCAATCATGCGCTTGAAGAGTTCAAATGACTCAAACTTATAGATCAGCAGGGGATCTTTTTGTTCGTAGGCGGCACTCTGTACAGACTGCTTCAGGTCGTCCATTTCCCTCAGATGGTCTTTCCAGGAATTGTCAATGATTCCCAGGGTGATGCCTTTTTCTATGGCGAGTACCACCTCGCGTCCATCCGTCTCGTATGCCTTTTTCAGGTTGGCTATCATGTTCATCGTCTTCATCCCGTCAGTAATGGGGATGGCGATGTTTTCATATTTTTCGGAAGCTTTTTCATATACCTGCTTGATGACAGGGAAGGCTGTTTTGGCAATATGCTCGCTTTTCTGCTTGTAGGTTTCCAGCGCTTTTTCATACAGTGTATCGGTAAGCTTGCTGGCTTTGCTTTCCAGGAATTCTGTTTCGGGAAAGGGAGACTCCATGCCAAAAGTGCGTAGAAGCTCGAAAGTAAACCCATCAAAGTCTGCACTTTCCTGGTATTCCAGGATCATTTGCTCGCAGGTGTCAAACATCATGTTTGCGATGTCTACGGCCAGCCTTTCTCCGAACAGGGCGTTGCGGCGCTTTTTGTAGATCACCTCACGCTGGGCGTTCATCACGTCGTCATATTCAAGAAGTCGCTTCCTTATGCCAAAGTTGTTCTCCTCCACTTTCTTTTGTGCCCTTTCAATTGACTTGGTGATCATGCTGTGCTGGATCACTTCTCCTTCTTTCAGGCCCATGCGGTCCATCAATGCAGATATCCGGCCGGAGCCAAAAACACGCATGAGGTCATCTTCCAGCGACACAAAAAATTGCGACGAGCCCGGATCTCCCTGGCGTCCGGCACGACCGCGAAGCTGCCTGTCAACACGCCGCGATTCATGGCGCTCAGTACCTACGATGGCGAGGCCCCCGGCCTCGCGAACACCGGCCCCGAGCTTGATATCAGTCCCCCGCCCTGCCATGTTCGTGGCGATAGTCACCTGGCCTGGCTGACCTGCTTCTTTTACAACCTGCGCTTCACGCTGGTGCTGCTTTGCATTCAGGATGTTGTGGCTTATAGACTGCAACTTGAGCATTCGGCTTAAAAGCTCGGAGATCTCTACTGATGTGGTACCTACCAGCACAGGACGTCCGAGACTTACAAGCTCAACGACTTCATCGATGATGGCGTTATATTTCTCACGCTTGGTTTTATAGATCAGATCTTCTCTGTCATCACGTATGATCGGCCGGTGTGTGGGGATCACTACGACATCCAGTTTATAAATATTCCAGAACTCCCCTGCTTCAGTTTCTGCAGTACCTGTCATGCCAGCCAGCTTGCGGTACATACGGAAATAGTTCTGCAATGTAACCGTGGCATAGGTTTGTGTAGCCGCTTCTACTTTGACATTCTCCTTGGCTTCGATGGCCTGGTGCAACCCGTCAGAATAGCGCCGGCCCTCCATAATACGGCCGGTTTGCTCATCCACAATCTTAATTTTATTGTCAACGATCACATATTCCGTATCCTTTTCGAAAAGCGTATAAGCCTTTAAGAGCTGGTTAATGGTATGTACCCGTTCACTTTTAATCTGAAAATCATTGAGCGTCTCATTTTTTTTCTCCATCTTTTCTTCCGCGGGGAGGTCAGACTTCTCCAGCTCGGCCATTTCAGAGCCGATGTCAGGCAGGATAAAAAAGTTGGGGTCGTCGGTCTGGCTGGTGATCAAATCAATGCCCTTTTCGGTAAGCTCAATGGAGTTGGTCTTTTCTTCGATAACGAAAAACAGATCATCATCGATCTTATGCATATGCTTGCCTTGCTCCTGCATGTAAAAGTTCTCGGTTTTTTGCAGGATGGTTTTTATGCCCGGCTCGGAAAGGAATTTGATAAGAGCTTTGTTTTTGGGAAGACCGCGATGGCAGCGCAGCAGAACCTCTCCGCCTTTTTTCTCATCTGGTTCACCTTCTTTTGGCAGTAAGAGCTTGCGTGCTTCTGCCAGGAGGTTGGTTACCAGCATACGTTGTGCGCTGTAAAGCTTTTCCACCTTGGGCTTCAGTTCATGAAACTCATGTTGTTCACCCTTGGGCGTGGGGCCGGAAATAATGAGCGGCGTTCTGGCATCATCGATCAATACGGAGTCTACCTCATCCACAATGGCATAGTTAAGCTTGCGCTGCACCAGTTCTTCGGGGTTTCGTGACATGTTGTCGCGCAGGTAGTCAAAACCAAACTCATTGTTGGTGCCATATGTAATATCGGCCTGGTATGCGGCACGTCTTTCTACGGAATGGGGAGAATATTTATCGATGCAGTCTACTTTCATACCATGAAATTCGAATAGCATACCCATCCATTCTGAGTCTCTTTTAGCAAGGTAGTCATTCACGGTAACGATATGCACCCCTTTCCCGGAGAGGGCATTGAGATAAACAGGCAATGTGGCCACAAGCGTTTTCCCTTCTCCTGTAGCCATTTCGGCAATTTTTCCCTTATGAAGGTGTATCCCGCCAATAAGCTGTACATCATAGTGTACCATGTCCCAGGTAATCGTATTACCGCCTGCCACCCATTGATTCTTATAATAGGCCCGTTCGCCGCGTATTTCAATACTTGGACGTTTGGCGGCAAGCTCCCTGTCGAAGTCATTGGCCAGCACATCTACCTCTGCATTGTCGTTGAAACGCCTTGCCGTCTCCTTTATAACGGTAAAAGCTTCAGGAATAAGCTCCGCCAAAAGCTCCTCGGTCTTCTCATTCTGGCGGTCATCAAGCTGGTCGATTTGTTTGTAGATCTTTTCCTTTTCTTCTACATCAATATCGAAATTGGTATCCAGGTATTCCCGGAGTGTATCTATCTGGCGTTGTTCTTCGGCTACGTATCCCGAAATGCGCTCCTTAAATTCCTGCGTTTTGGCACGAAGCTGATCGTTATCAAGGGTTTTTATCTCCTCATAGGTCGCAATGGTCTTTTCCAGGACATCTTTTATCTCACGGTAGTCTCTATCTGCCTTTGAGCCAAATAGTTTTTTGATGATATTAAGCATACGCGCAGTTTTTTACAGAAGGGCAAAGTTAATCATTTATATGCATAAATCACAGTCGGGCAGGCCACAAAAAAGCCGGCATTACGCCGGCTTTTCATTGTAATATTGGATTAGGGTATCGTTAATACTCATCTTCATGAAAAAAGAAGTCATCTTTGGTCGGGTAGTCCGGCCAGATGTCTTCAATGCTTTCATATACATCACCTTCATCCTCAATTTCCTGAAGGTTTTCAATGACTTCCATGGGGGCTCCTGATCTCAAAGCATAATCGATAAGTTCTTCTTTTGTTGCAGGCCATGGGGCGTCTTCAAGTTTAGAAGCAAGTTCTAGTGTCCAATACATAGCGTAATGGGTTTGTTTTTTTTTGCAAAAGTATATTTTTTTATCAATAAAGCAACAATAAAGCAACATTTATTTGAGTATTTGGTTTGAAGTCCGAACAAAAATTCTGCAAGCCGCGATATTCTTATTAATTTCGCATATCAAACAATGGTCATGAAACCTTCCAAGATTGAAATAAAGAACAAAAAGGCCTCCTTTGAGTATTTCCTTGTGGAGGAATATGCTGCTGGCATTATGCTAACGGGTACGGAGATAAAGTCGATACGTGCCGGCAAGGCAAGCATAAGCGAAGCTTACTGCGTATTTATTGGCAATGAGCTTTTTGTAAGAAACATGCATATTTCGCAATACTCCCATGCTTCATTCCGCAACCATGAGCCCAAAAGGGATCGCAAACTGTTACTCACTGCCAGGGAGTTGAAAAAGCTTAAAACACGTATCGAAGAGCGGGGATTTACGCTTGTCCCGGTTTTGCTATATATTAACGAGAAAGGTCTGGCTAAGCTTGATATTGCCCTGGCCAGGGGAAAAAAGAAATACGATAAAAGAGAATCCATTAAAGAAAAAGATGTTCAGCGGGATCTTGACCGGCGGGGTTTATAGTCGTATTCCACGTGCCATGCATCCTTTTCGGTGCTTTTGTTTTCTTCCACGGGATCATTTTCCATTTCTTCCTCTTCTTCTTTTTCTTCAATTTCCCATGAATATACCGGACGTTGTGGTCCATGTTTCTTAAAGAAAATGGCCAGAATTACCCCGGCAATGAGTCCCATCAGGTGAGATTCCCATGAGATGTGGTCTTTGATGGGAAATATTCCCCATACTATTCCGCCATACAGGAAGGATACCAGCAAGGAAAGTGCCATCAGGCGGGGGTGGCGCCGCATAATGCCGCTGACGAAGAGGAAGGAAGCCAGGCTGTAAACAATTCCGGAGGCGCCGATGTGATATGATTCACGTGCAATGATCCATACCCAAATTCCTGTAATCAGAAAAGAACCAATGATAACCTGCGGAGCAACCTCTCTGTAAAAATAAAACAGGGCAGCACCCAGAACCAGCAGCGGAATAGAGTTAGAGGCCAGGTGAGAAATGCTTCCGTGAATGAAAGGTGAAAACAGTATACCCTTTAATCCAGCGGGATCTTGCGGATAAATTCCATATTGATACAACTCAACATCCAGGAGCATGCTGATGCTTTTAATAAGCCACAGCACGATGACAAAAACAAGCGGATAGGTTAAGCTCACCAGTATGCGGCTGGTTTCTTCCTTTTTTTTACCTTTGTGGGCTGTTTGTTTCAACTTCAACAACTTTTAGGTGATTATTGGGATTGTGGCCTCATTTTTGAGAAGATTTGAACAAAAGTACGCATTGTTTCATTTTTTTCATAGGGTTTAGCAGGTAAAACCGACAAATACCCATGGTATGATCTTCGGAATTACGCGTTACGAAACACACGCATCATCAGCATACCCTTTAATTTATAAACAAAATTCAAACATATGAACCGAGCCATGCCAAATCCATTGACACCAATGACGATGGTTATTGCATGGTGTGCTTCCCTCGCATGGGCGGGAAAGGCATCTGGTTGAAATATAAAAATTATAAACACATGAATAGTCCACACAGAATAATCCGTTACCTGACAGCATTTCTGGCTGTCATCATGTCATTATCATTCGTATCTACAGCCCAGGTAAGCCAGGACCAGTTTGAAAAGCTGCAGCGGGCCATACAGTTCATAGAATTCGCCTATATAGAAGAATTGGAAGATGAAAAGCTGGTAGAAGATGCTATCAGGGGCATGCTGAAGGAGCTTGATCCGCACAGCGTATATCTTTCGGCCAAAGACAGGCAGCGGGCAGAGGAGCCGCTGGAGGGAAGTTTTGAGGGTATCGGCATTCAGTTTAACCTTTTAAATGACACCATTGTGGTCATTAGTGCCATTCCTGGCGGTCCTTCTGAAGAGGTAGGCCTGTTGCCTGGAGACAAAATCATAAACATTGATGGGGAGAAAGCCTACGGGAGTGATATAAGCAATGAGTTTGTTCAGGATAACCTTCGTGGTGAGCGCGGGACCGAGGTTGACGTGGAAATTAAGAGGTCAGGCGTTGATGAGTTGCTAGACTTTACCATTACACGCGACAGGATTCCCATTAATTCCCTGGATGCTGCATTTATGGCTGCCCCGGAGATCGGCTACATTAAGCTTAACCGCTTCTCCAGGACCACCATGCGTGAATATCGTGAAGCCAGCGAAAAGCTTTTGGATCAGGGGATGAAACATCTTATTCTGGACCTTAACTTCAACTCCGGTGGTTATCTGGATGTGGCCATTGATCTGACAGATCAGTTCCTTGATCGTGACCAGCTGATTGTGTATACCGAGGGGCATGCCACTCCCAGGCAAGACTTTGAAAGCACTTTCAGGGGTAATTTCAAGGAGGGTAAGGTGGTAGTGCTTGTCAACGAAGGCAGTGCCTCAGCCAGTGAGATTCTCTCAGGAGCCCTGCAGGACTGGGATCGAGGATTGGTTATAGGCCGTAGGACATTCGGCAAGGGGCTGGTGCAGCGCCCCTTTGAGTTGCCCGACCGTTCACTCATCAGGCTTACCACAGCACAATACCATACACCCACAGGAAGAAGCATACAGAAACCCTATGATCAGGGCAGTGATGAATATTACCAGGATCTTTCCGACAGACTTTCACGGGGAGAAATGGTAAGCCCCGAAAACATCTCATTCCCCGACTCCCTGAAATATCATACCAAAATTAATGAGCGGGTGGTTTATGGCGGCGGTGGCATCATGCCTGACTTCTTTATCCCCCTGGATACAACCGAAGTTTCCGATTTCTATGCAAGATTGGTGAGAAGAGGCATATTAAACAACTTCGGTATAGAATACACCAATCAGCACAGGGAAGAACTTTCAACCCGGTATCCTGACGTGGAAGCTTTTATCGCGGACTTTGACGTAGATCAGAGCCTTAAGCAAAAGCTTTACGAATATGCAGCAGATCAAGACCTGGAGCCGGAAGAGGATATTTGTGAAGAAACTGACAGAAGGTTAAAACGGCAGCTCAAAGGTCTGATAGCACGCAATCTTTTTGATACTGCTGCATATACAAGGGTTATTAACCAGGATGATGATGCTTTTTTGAAAGCCATTGAGATCCTTCAGGATGATACATTCGATAGATTAAATATCCGGTACTAACAGGTTTTGCCGGTATGCCCTTACAAGCTGCCGGCTTCTAAGCCATGACGTATGCTCCGGACTGAAACCAACCTGTGTTTGCACCCATGAAAATGCTGTCGTATAACGGAAAGGTATTGCCGGAAGATGAATTCTCTTTATCTCCCCGGAACCGCGCATTTCTTTATGGGGATGGCGTTTTTGAGACCATACGGGTAGCGGCGGGAAAAGTGTTGTGGGCCTCATACCACTTTGATCGCATTAACCGTGCTGCTGACAAACTACATTTTAATACCGGAAGTTCATGGTCTTTGACAATGTTCGAAAACGCTGTTATAGAACTGGCCGATGCTGCCCACGGGCCAGGGAGTAATGCCAGGGTGCGCTTTTCCCTCTTTCGCGAAGAAGGTGGTTTATACGCTCCATTCACAAACAACGCATCTTACCTCATTGAATCAGAGGAGCTGGACATCCCAAATTATACGCTCAACAACAAAGGCTTACTTACCGATGTTTATCCTGAGATAAGCAAACCCCTGAATGCACTTGCTGATATAAAAAGCATCAATGCGCAACTATATGTTCTGGCGGGTATTTATAAAAGAGACAAAGGCCTGGGAGATGTCATTCTGCTTAACCAGGAAGGGCATGTTGCGGAAGCAGGAAGCTCAAACATCTTCCTGGTCAGAAAAAACCGCCTGATAACCCCGGCGGCAGATCAGGGCGCCGTGGATGGCATCATGCGAAGAGTAATCCTGCAATTAGCATCCGACCATGACATTCCTGTTGCTGAGCGAGTGGTCAGCACAGCAGACCTGGAGTCAGCAGACGAAATTTTTCTTACCAATGCCATACACGGCATTCGCTGGGTAATGGGATTCAGGCAAAAACGGTATTATAACAGTTTTTCCCGGCAGATCATGCGGTTGCTAAATGCGAAAGTGAAAGCCTTTCTGTCTAAAGAAAGAACACAAGGCTCAGGGCCATGACAGCCATGCCCCCTGTTAGTCCATAAAGCGCCAGGTGTGGTTCACCGTATTCACGTGCTGCCGGAAGAAGGCTGTCGAGGGAGATGAACACCATGATTCCAGCTACAGCAGCGAAAAGAAAGCCAAAGACCACCTCGTTCAGGAATGGCATCAGAATAAAGAATCCAACCAGTGCACCCACGGGCTGGGCCAGTCCGGAAAGAAAAGAATAGGTAAAAGCCTTGCGTTTGCTTCCGGTGGAATGGTGTATCGGCACAGAAACGGCTATTCCTTCAGGAATGTTATGAATGGCGATGGCAATGGCTATGGGCAGCCCCAGTCTGATATCCTGCAATGCAGCCATGAAGGTGGCAAGACCTTCGGGGAAATTGTGAAGGGTGATAGCCACGGCAGACATCATGCCCATGCGATAAAGTTTTTTGTTTTTAAGTTGCTCTTTATCATACATCTGCTCTACCCTTTTCAGCTCATGCGGGTTTTCAAATTCAGGTACGAGCTTGTCTATCACGGCGATGAAGAGGATTCCTGTAAAGAAAGCCAGTATGGTAAGAAGATAACCGCCATGCAATCCCACTTCTGCAGACAGTATTTCCTTTGCCTCAGGAAATATCTCCACAAAGGAAAGGTAGATCATTACGCCGCCGGAAAAGCCCAGGGCTACAGATAAAAATTTCGTGTTGGTGCTTTTGGCAAGAAAGGCAATGGTGCTCCCAATACCGGTAGAAAGTCCGGCAAAGAGTGTCAGCGCAAATGCGATCAGAACTTGATTTGTATCGGTTGCTGCTTCAACTATCATGTAATAGTTCTCATAACGCCAGAAAGCAAATGACAGGTATACCTGAATGATCACGGCAAGATCATGAACGGGTAACGAAGTCTTCCAGGCTCTGTTCCTTAAAATAGTTTTTAAATTGCATGGTCACATCTGAGACAAGGCCATTCATGAGGCACTTTTCAAAAGGACATATTTTGCGGTCCAACGGACAATCCGGGACATCAATTTTGCCTTCTATGGCTTCATATATTTCAAGTATGCTGATCTCATCCGCGGGTTTGCTAAGTATAAAACCGCCAGATGGACCTCTTACTGACTTCAGGTAGTTGTGCTTTACTAATTGTTGAAGAACTTTTGCCAGATGGTTTCTAGACGCTCCCATCTCCTCTGCAATACTATTTACGTTTATATGATTATCAGATTTAGCAATGAGCACCATGGCGTGTAATGCCAGGGATGCTGCTTCAGAAAAATGAACCAGTTTAGCCATTTTGATTTTCGTTTATTTGCTTATGAAACATGTTCTGTATCGTCTTTTGTGGATCAGAACACCATTTTTTGTACTTTAACATTATCGAGTTTCCATAACTCGTTTTCCAGGCGCATACATTCTTCCTGGCTCCCTGTGAGCTCCAGGATAATCAGCCCGCAGTTTTCACAATCATCCATTTCCAGTGTATGCAACCCCATTCGTGTTCTGATGGAACAACCATATTTGGTGAGGATATCCTGTACTTTTTGTGCTGCTTCCGTTCTGGACTCTACCAGAACGCCTAAAATTCTTATTTCTGACATGATATCATGGTTTACTTGAACATGTGCTCGAACTTCATTTCTTTTATTTCAATACCGCCGACCTTTGCGAGTTCTTCACGCAGTCTCTCCCATTTTTCGGGTTTTCCCTGCAATATCAGCAGGATTGTACCAACACGGCTGCAAATATTATCGGATAGTTCATGAAATCCAAGTCTTGTGCGGATTACATCAGCATGCCTGGTAAGTACTTCTTGTGTTTTGCCGGCCTCTTTGATGCGGTCAAACACCAAAATGCCGAGAACCATGGTCTGTTGCATAATTCCTGAATTTAAAAATACAGATCTCGTTGTCCGGACTTAACTTTATCAATTTTTTCTTTAAGCTTTTCTGTCTTTTGCTCCTGTTCCAGCTCTTTAATTTTGTTGTCAATCAGGTTATATCCGGCTTTTTTTGTTTCTTCTGAGGCATAGTCTTCCAGATATTCTGCCAGTGTGAGCATGGCATTTGGGGTACAATATCTTTTGATAAATCCGGGAACCGAAAACTCCATAAAGTGCTCTCCTGTTCGCCCCAGTCGATAGCAGGCGGTACAGAAAGACGGTATGTATCCTCTGTTTATCAACTCATCCATGATTTCACTCAGGGAGCGATTGTCGTTGATCTGAAACTGGCCCTTACTCAGGTCTTGTGCTTCATTTTTGCCTTTGGAGTAGCCTCCGAGCTCCAGGTTAGTTCCGCCATCGATTTGTGATACACCGAAACGCAACACCTGATCACGTATGTGGGAGGGCTCTCTGGCGGTGAGGATCATTCCGGTATAAGGTACGGCGAGACGCAGGATGGATACAAGGCGCACAAATTCTTCATCAGTCACCAGGTGCTTTTTGTCTATGTCGAGTGACATGGCGTTCTGTATCCTTGGGAAAGAGATGGTATGCGGACCGACATTATACACGGCCTCAAAATGATTCACATGTCTTACCAGGCCTAAAACTTCGAAGCGCCAGTCGTAAAGACCAAACAGTGCTCCTATCCCTACATCGTCGATCCCGGCTTCCTGAGCACGATCTAACGATGTAAGACGCCAATCGTAATTCCTCTTAATACCCCCCAGATGCACACGCATATAGGTGGGCTCGTGATAGGTTTCCTGGAATATCTGAAAGGTACCGATCCCGGACTCTTTAATCTTACGGAATCCGGGAATGTCAAAAGGTGCTGCGTTGATGTTCACCCGTCGGATCTCCCCGTTTTTATGCTTCACCCCATATACAATGTCTACTGTCTCAGAAATAAAGTCAGCCGAATATTTGGGGTGTTCGCCGTAAACAAGAATGAGCCGCTTATGACCCTGATCAATCAATGCCTTGGTTTCAACAATGAGTTCCTGTTTATTAAGCGTGATGCGTTGCACTTCTTTGTTGGATGCCCTGAAGCCACAGTACTGGCAATTGTTTGTGCATAAGTCGCCTACATAAAGCGGGGCAAACAACACAATGCGTTCCCCGTAGACCTTTTCTTTCAGAGTCCTGGCTCCCTCTTTTATTTCTTCAATCAGATCAGGATCATCAGCATTGATCAATACAGCTGTTTCTTCAAGCGAGAGGCGTTTTTTATCCAATGACGCTTGTATCACATCCCTCACACGCTGCTTATCCGGTTTCACGTCGTTAATGAAGCCCCAAATCTCATCAGCATCAATGAAGGGCTGCATCCTTTTATCAGGAATACGGTATGTTTGCGGGTGATATATCATTATTTAAACATTTTCTATAGATATTACAAAAATACGGAATTTTCCATACCTGCAGGCATGTTTAAACAGAAAAAGCATTAAAATAATTTAAATGCTCAATTACCAGATACAACAGTCTGATAAACGGGGCTGCTGATCGCGTTGTTGGTTTTCTATGGGATTAAAGCTGTATTTGCAGGCCGTCATAGGCAAGGGCAACATGGCCGGGAAGGGAGCGATTGATATCCTCATGCATTCCTATGAAGTGGCTAAGATGTGTAATCCATGCCTTTTCTGGCTTTACCTCTTCAATCACCTGCAGGGCTTCATCAAGAGAGAAGTGAGAAATATGTTTGGATTTACGCAGCGCATTAATTACCAGCACCTTGCTTCCTTTTATCTTCTCTTTTTCTTCATCAGAGATATAACTTGCATCTGTAATATAGGTAAAATCACCTACCCGGAAACCCAGCACCGGCATTTTATGATGCAGGACTTCCACAGGCTTGAATAGCGTACCGTTTATTGTAAATGGCTTATTTTCGATGATGTGAAAATGAAGCTGTGGGGCACCAAAAAAGCGTTTTTCCTTCAAAATGTATGGAAACTCTTTATTAATGGAGTCAATCACCCTTTCGGTGGCATAGATATCTACCGTTTTATTGAGCACATAATTGAACGCACGTACATCGTCGAGGCCGGCAATATGGTCGCGATGGCCATGGGTAAAAAGAATGGCGGAAATATCATCCACTTTTTCCCGTATCATCTGGTATCGGAAGTCAGGGCCACAATCAATCACATAGTGATGTCCGTTCAGCGAGAGCATCACAGACGTTCTCAGTCTTTGATCGTGCGGATCTGAACTGGTACATACCTGGCAGTTGCAAGCCACAACCGGAACACCTGTGGATGTCCCTGTTCCTAAAAAAGTGATGGTCATGTTTTTTTTATCAACCATGATAGTACCAGATTTTCTTGCATTAGTAGATCAGGTCTTCCACCATTTCCCTGGCTTGACTCATCATGTTCTGATCCATTGAACCATTTCCGGCCGGATCTCCCTCCATTACACGCTTGTAAAAATAGAGGGTACCGGATTTGTTTGTGACGCGCACATCATCGTAAATAAACATGCTTTCCACCCTGGGCTGTCCGTCACCTACATAGGAGATGTATGTCATGGTTTTCAGCCACTCGCCTTCCAAAAACAGGTTGGTGGCATATATGCCAGGTGGGGGGATAAGCTTCTCGTCAGCAGTAATTTCAATACCTGTCATGGGTTGGGAGCTGATACCGGAATAGACAGGACCATCATAAAGTTTTCCTTTGATGATGTATTGGTGATCCAGGTAAGCGTTGGCTCTTTGTATGTAACCTTCCTGCAGTGCCTTCCTGATCTTCGTAGAACTAACGGTTTCATTTTCTATCATTTGCAGGGGGATTTCTTCCACGCCAAACCCCACATCGCGGCTTAGGCGATGCAGGTATGTATAGTCACCCTTTCTGGCATAGCCAAAGTGATGGTTATGTCCTACGACAATGACACGGGCCTCCAGATGGCCGACGAGCATGTTGACTACAAAATCTCTTGAAGTTGTCTTTGAAAATTCAAGAGAAAAGGGGATGATGATGAGGTTTTTAAGGCCTGCCTTGCGAAGGAGCTCGATTTTTTCTTCCTGCGAGTTAATCATTTTCAGGCTTTGCTGATCGGGATACAGTACTTTCCGCGGATGCGGATAAAAAGTGATAAGCACGGATTCGCCCCCGATGTCATCAGCGATCTCATTAAGCCTGTCTATTATCAACTTATGTCCTACGTGCACACCATCAAAGGAGCCTGTGGTAACAACTGCATTCTTTATCTTTCCTGCCGCTTCTGCGGTATGATAATATACCTTCATTTTACAAGATAAGCTAGTTTTTCGAGTGATGTAACAATATCATATTCTTCCAGGTGAACATCTTCCGGCACGGTAAGCGGTACAGAGGTGTAGTTTAAAATCCCTTTGATGCCTGCTTCCAGCAGTTTTTTGGATACATCATGGGTGGCTTCGGGAGATACGGTCAGCACGGCAATACTGATACCCTCTTTTTCTACATATTCCTTTATCTGGTTGATATGATAGCAAGGGATCCCGGCCACGATGCGGTCTGTTTTCTGCAAATCGTTGTCGAATGCGGCCGCAATAGAGAGTTTTTCACGCTTTCCGCTGAAATAGCTGGTGATTGCCCTTCCCAGATTACCCATCCCTACCACAATGATCCTTTGGCCTTTGTCGCTGTCGATGATTTTGCCTATCAGGGTCACCAGGTCTTTAACAACATACCCTTTGCTCTGGCTTCCGGAATAACCTATAAGCATTAAATCCCTGCGCACCTGCACAGGAGTGAGGTTCATCATTTTGGCCAGCTCATGGGAGTAAATGTTGGTTTTGCCCTCACGGATGCTGTTATATAGTATCCGCCTGTATTGGCTGAGTCTTTCCACCGTTTTACCCGGCAACGCCTGTGGTTTGTTTTTGCCCATTTTTCTGCCTGTATGCTTGTTATTGATTATTTTTTTGAATCATGCCTGGTTATTGAATACCACGGTAAAGCAGCTGCCCTTACCAGGCTCACTGTCAATGGAGATACTGGCATCATACATATCCAGAATCTTCTTCACAATCGACAGGCCAAGTCCACTACCCGTGATATCCTTTGTCTGTTCGCTTTTAATCCTGACAAAATCTTCGAAAAGAGTTTTGGTGTCTTCAGGCTCCATGCCTATGCCTGTATCTTCTACACTTAGGATTACCTTGTCTTCTTCCTTATTGAGGTTGACATCCACCCTGCCGCCATTTTTGTTGTATTTTATTGCATTGGATATCAGGTTATTGCATATAATCTCAATTTCCTGCTTGTCAGCTTCCAGGGTGATCTTTTCACTACAATTGATATAAATGTCCACGTCTTTTTGAATAGCAAGAGGCTGAAATGCCTCAACGCACTGCTGGCTAATGTCACACAGATCCAAAGGTTTGATTTTCCGCTGTTTTTTACCACTTTCAATTTTGGTAAAATCAAGCATGTCCATTATAAGATTCCGCATGCCCTTTACTCTGTGCAGCGAACGGTCTATCATTTCCATGTATTCGGTGATCTGCTCGCCATATTTTTTGTCCTGCATCATTTTAAGATAACCTTCTACCGCATTGAGCGGGGACTTCAGTTCATGTGAAAGCACAGAAAGAAACTGAAACCGCACCTGGCGACCTTCCGTGTTAAGTTTCTGGGTCATCCTGCGAAGGAACAGCTGTTTTGTGATCGTTTCCACGGATGCACGCAGCTCTTTTGGTGTGAATGGCTTGGGTACAAAATCGTAGGCTCCCTGCCGGGTAGCTTTCACTGCGAGTTCAAGAGAGGCATACGAAGTGATCATCACCACCACCACGTCGATGTTTTGCTGATTTATATATTCAAGCACTTCCACTCCCTGGATACCAGGAAGCTTGTTGTCGAGCAGGATAATGTCGAGTGGTTTGCTTTTGATGATCTCAAGCGCCTCTTCGCCTGTTTCCGCTACATCCACAGTAAAGCCATAATCTTCATCCATAAAAGGAAAGCTTACTGTATAATTTTCAAGGATGCGACTCACCCCGCTGCGAATACCAGGCTCATCATCAACAACCAAAAGCTTAAGATTTTCCATCGGATTATATTTTTAGAAGCTTCTTGATCTCCTTATGCAACTGATCCATCCTGATGCCCTTATCAAGGAAAAGCTCAGCCTTGATCCAGTCGCGATCCTCTTCCGTGGTCACATCGAAAAGCATTCCTGTTTCCGCGGTGACGGCCGACACGATAATCACAGGCACATCCGGATAGGTGTTTTTAATCCTATGCCCCAGGATGAAACCGGTATCCTGGTTTTCCATCATCAGATCAAGGATAGCGAGGTCGGGACGGGTACGTTCTATGATGTCTTCTGCCTCCTTTTGCGTCCCGGCAGTGATCACTTCAAAACCCATGTCCTTAATTCCTTCTTTCATCTGAAAAAGATAGTCGACATCGTCATCGACAATCAGGATGGTTTTTTTTTCTTTTTTCAGCATAATATATGGTGTTTTATTGTTTAACCAATCTGCTTTTCTTCGCTTGTTGTTTTATGCTTGTCAGGAGTCTTACGGGGCAGGCTTAAGTAAAAAGTGGTTCCCGTAGCACCTTTCCCGGGATCGTCATTTGAATCAACTTTAATATTTCCGCTGTGCATTTTGATGATGCCGTAAATGATAGGAAGTCCCAGGCCTGTACCCTGCCCTGTTTCTTTTGTCGTAAAGAAGGGTTCGAACATTTTCTCCTGGTTTTCTTTGGAAATTCCTGTGCCAGAGTCGCTTATACTGATCGCCAGGCCGTCTTTTCCCGCTTCTTCGCTTACCACGATACTAAGCTTGCCGCCATCGGGCATGGCATCCACTGCGTTTTTAAACAAATTGGAAAAGACCTGCACCATCTGGTCATGGTCACATTCCAGGCCTGGGTTGCGGGTATTGATACGTATATCAAGATGCACGTTTTCGGGCAGCACGAATGTTTTCAGGCCGGCATTAATAAGTTTTTTCACGTCTACTTTATCAATCTTTACCTTGCTCTTCCGGGCAAAGTTGAGCAGTCCGCCTACGATTTTTTTACACCTGTCGGCTTGCTCTACGATCATTTTCAGGTCGCGATACAGCGGTGATGAAGGATCCATCTCATCCAGCAGGATATGGCTATACATGATCACCACCCCCAGCGGATTATTTACTTCATGTGCGATGCCTGCGGCCAGTTGCCCCATGGATGCAAGCTTTTCGCTTTGCTTGAGAGCATCCTGCGTAGAGGCCAGCTTTTGGTTCGATTTATCCAGCTCCGTGATATATTCATGCAGCTTGTCTATGGTATAAGGCAGGCACATTTCTGATTCTGCTAACCCTTGCAGGATGGCTACAGCATGTTCATAACAGGTATCATAACCACATGCCCCGCAATTCAACTCGTCTTCTGGCTCTTTTTTCCCAAAACGTTTTAACACCTCACGGATTTCTTCTTCATTAGGTGGATCGGTAAATCGCTGATCATCGGCTTGAAATGTTCTGTTCATTTCTAGCTGCAGATAGGTTTCCAGGTCTTTCTGCCACATATCCTGATCTATGAGATCTTTTCTTCTTTTTGCAAAGTTGGATATGTTCTTTCTTTTATAAAAGAACTGCCGGTTATGGCTCATGCCCGGGCCGTTGATGCAGCCATTACAAAGCAGGAGGTCAAACATTTTGGCTTCCAGGTAGCCCTCTTCAAATTCACGCAGTACTTCGATGATGTCGTGCCGGCCTTCGGCCACAATAATGTCACCTTTGACAAAATCTTCTTCCAGGTCTACAGTTTGCAACATGCCCCCGCTTATAGGGAATATAGCACCCTTACCGGCCACTGGTGGGTCAAATTCATGGGGTTCAGCATTCTCTTCGGTAAGCTTTTTCTCTTCAAACATTCTGCGCAACTCCAGGAAAGAAATGACCTCATCAATAAGACCCTGAAACTGCTTATCTTCAGCTTCCACTTTTTTGGCAATACAGGGCCCTATAAACACAATACGCAGATCGTCGCCATGTTTTTCCTTCAGTACTTTTGCTGTGGCTACCATTGGCGATACCACGGGCACCAGGGAATCAATAATCTGAGGGTGGTGTTTTTCCACATAGCTTACGATAGAGGGGCAGCTTGTAGATATGAGGGGTCTTCCGGGTTTGGATTCCAGGAGTTCTTTGTATTTGCTTGCGATAAGTTCAGCACCAAAAGCCACTTCGTTCACATAGTCGAAACCAAGGGCCTTTATCATTCCCACAAAGTGACGGTAGTCTTTAATGTCAGTAAACTCACCGGCAATGGAAGGTGCAACGATGGCAGCCACTTTTTGATGGCTGTGCAGCAAGGTCTTCACCTTGTCTATTGAAAAGACAAACATCTTGGCGTCGCGGCTGCACACCCGTATGCAATTCCCGCAAGCGATACATCTGCTGGAAATGATCTCTGCCTGGCCGTTGATGATTTTTATGGCCTTGGCAGGGCATTCCCTGACACATGTATAGCATACCTTGCAGCGGTCTTTAACCGTATATATGATCTCTCTGGTCTTGTCTTCTGTCATAATGTAAAATTCCTTGTCTTTCAAAATGGGTCTTCCCAGATTTCATTTTGTCTGAAAGAAAAACGTTCAAACAGGTCGGCCGCCATGGTGTTCCCGGAGGCTTTTTGCCATGCTGCCTTTTTCTCCATTTCGACGGAGATCTTTTTTCTTGCCTTTGGCTGTTCAAAACCCCGGCTGATAGGCTGACCACCTCCTCCGGCACAACCCCCGAGGCATGCCATTACCTCAATGTAATGGATATCATCCCGCTTTGATTCCCCAAGCTCATTAAGGTAGTCTTCCGCCTCGGCAATGCTGCTTACCCAGGCAAAGCCTACCTGCGTTTTTCCTATTTTGACCTTTGTTTCTCTTTTGCTGGTAATACTTTTAGGCTGCATGAACCGGAAGGCTTCTTTCTTGCTTCCGCCCATTATGTTAAACAATTCCTGTGCCACCGATTCAGCTTTCCCACCCGAATAGCCAAGTTTTATGGCAGCTGCTGATGAATGGTTATAAGGCGCATCCATCTCTTCCTCTTCAATCTGTTCCAGGTTGAGCCCAAAGCTGCGCAACAGGAGGAATAATTCGCGAACGGTCAGCACTGCATCTACTTCCGATACCCCCTTATGTGTATTTTCCTCCCAGCTTGCTTCATATTTTTTGGCAACGCATGGTGTTACTGATACTGTATAGATGTCTTCCATGGCTACGTCATGCTCACGGGCATAATTGAGCTTTATAAGGCTGCCTGCGATGTGTCCGGGCGATTTTACTTTTGCTATGTGCTGGGTTAGCTGTGGCTTGAAACCTTCGGCATAACGTATCCATGAGGGGCAACAGGATGAAATAAGAGGCAGATCTTTTTTGTCTTTGCTTCTGATTAATTCTGCGAGTTGCCGTGCCTCTTCCATCACATGAATGTCTGCAGCTGTACCGCTATCAAACACCTTGCTGGCCCCGAGTCTTTTCAGGGCAGCAGTCAGCCTGGCCCTGACTTTGTTTTTTGATTTGGATTGTATAAGTTCTGTGACGCTGACTATTGCCGCAGGACTGATAACAAACATCACCTGTTTTTTCTTATTGCCCAGTGCGGCATTTACTTTTTCAAGATGTGAAATGTCTGTCAGCGCAGCGGTAGGACAAACCTGGATGCATTGACCGCAATGGATGCATGAAGAGACATTCAACCCTTTATGAAAGGCGCTGTTGACTTTTGTTCTTGTTCCCCGCGAAATGAAATCGATGGCGGTAACACGCTGCACCTCTTCACATATACGAACACACCTGCTGCAGAGTACACATTTGGCAGGGTCTCTTGCTACTGACGTACTGGAATAGTCGGGGTTATCTTTTTGTTTTCCTGCGAAATACTTTCGTTCTTTTACGTTCATTTCCGCTGCAAGCCATTGCAACTCACAATGGCCGTTACGCTGGCAATAAAGACAATCATCCGGGTGGTCAGACAGCAGCAATTCCACCAATGACTTCCTGGCTTTGATAACGCGCTGTGAGTTTGTTTGTACCTTCATGCCAGCCTCTACAGGGAAGGAACAAGAGGTTATCAGGTCACTTTTACCCTCCACTTCCACCACACACAGCCGACATGCACCAGTAGGAGAGAAACGATTCATGTGGCACATGGTGGGTATTTTAAATCCGTGCTGACGCAAAGCAGACAACAGGCTTTCACCCTCCTGTACTTTTAAAGTTTTATGGTTAACTTCTATCTTGCATTCCATGGCTTAGCTCTGGTTATTTGATAAGCACCGCATTAAACTTACACACGTCAAAGCAGGTACCGCATCCGATGCATTTGTCCTGTACGATAAAGTGTGGATAGCGGGGCGAGCCTATGATGGCATCGACCGGGCATTTTTTAAAACAGGCGGTGCATCCTGTGCACGCATCCACATCGATATGATATATCCTAAGGTCGGTGCATATATTTGCTGCACATTTCCTTTCAAAGATATGTGCATCAAATTCTTTCTTAAAATGTTTCAGTGTGTTGAGAATGGCGTAGGGTGATGATTTCCCCAGTGAGCAAAGTGATGTTTCGCTGATAACCCCGGCAAGGTTTTTTAGCTGCATCACGCCCTTAAATCTTTCCAGTGTCTGGAAGGACTGATTGTCACTTGGTCTTCGGGTGACGTTTTCCATTACTTCCAGCATCCGTGCGGTACCTTCGCGACATGGAATACATTTTCCGCAGCTTTCGTTTTTAAAAAAGGCTGTGAAGTATTTGGCCATGTCCACCATACACACTCCGGAGTCAAGCACTACAAAGGCTCCGCTTCCCAGAGCGCCACCTATGCTTTTTAATTCATCGAAGTCTACTTTGATGTCAAGCGTTTCTTCGGTGATATAGCTTCCGCTGTTGATTCCGAGCACGATGGCCTTGAAGTCTTTTTCGCCGGCCATGCCTCCTCCAATATCGTTTAAGATATCGCGAAAAGTCATACCCATAGGTACTTCTACAGTGCCATAGTTCTTCAGTTTGCCTGAAAGTGTAAATATTTTGGTGCCTTTGCTTCTTTTTGTGCCTGTATCATGAAACCATTCGCTGCCATTTTTCAGGATCAGGGGCACATTAAAAAGGGTTTCCACATTATTAACAATGGTAGGATGATCCCAAAGGCCCTTTTCGGCCGGGTAAGGAGGCTTTGAAGAGGGCATGGCACGTTTACCCTCTAAGCTGTTGATCAGTGCCGTCTCTTCACCACATACAAACGCACGGGCTCCTTTTTTTACAGCGACATTAATGTTTACCCCGGATTCAAAGATATGATGCCCTATAATGCCCATTTCACGGGCCTGGCTGATGGCTTTTTCCAATCTGCTGATAGCGAGGCTGAATTCTTCCCGGATAAAGATATAGGCTTTACCTGCGCCTATGGCATAAGCTGCAATGAGCACAGCTTCGATAAGCCTGTGCGGATTGCTTTCTATGATAGCCCGGTTCATATAGCTGCCGGGATCGCTCTCAACGGCATTGCATACCAGGTATTTGTTGTCACTTACCGTGCTTAGGGCAGCGTTCCACTTTTTCCCTGCAGAGTAGCCTCCTCCTCCCCTTCCGGCGAGGCCACTTTTATCGATAATGTCACAAACCTGGGCGGGTGTTTTTGTGGAAATGGTATCGGTAAAGGACCAGTAACCGCCTTTAGCAATGTAGCTCTCGATAGAAACCGGATCAATTATTCCGCAATTGTCCATCAGCAACCTTTGCTGTCCGGCAAAAAAGACATGCTCCTCCATGAAAGGCACACCATCCCATTGCTGAAGAATTGGATTCTGATACTGGCCCAGGGGTTTCTGCTCAGGCAGGTTGTTGTTGAGTATATCATCCAGGAGGGGCTGTACCTTATCCGAAGTAACATTTCCGAAGGATATGCGCGCCTTTCCGGGAAGCTGCACATCCACAAGAGGTTCTTCCCTGCAAAACCCTACACATCCACCTTCTACAAGCGTAACATCAATATCATGATCCTGGAGATAGTTTTGAATGGCCAGAAAGGTTTTTTTTGCTCCGGCTACCTTGCCACAAGTTGCCATGCCGACATAGATCAAGGCTTTGTGTACCCGCTCCCCCGATATGTATGACAATGACTTGCGTACGCCAGCATCTTCATCGCGTCTGGGGTCCAGCAAGACTTTGTTGATCAAAAACTGACGATTCTCAAGTTTCGCATCCAGGCTCATAAGACATCATTTTCTTTTTCCCTGATCTTGTCCACCAGGGCTTTTAACGACTCAAGGGTAATATTTGTATAATACTCCTCATTGACCTCAATCAGAGGTGCCAGTCCGCAAGCGCCTATGCAACTAACAACCTCAAGGCTGAATAATCCATTTTTATCGGTCTCACCTGCATTGATCTTCAGTAACTTCTGCAACTCTTTCTGAAGTGTTGATGCACCGGCCACATGGCATGCGGTACCGTGACAAAGGCGAAAATGATACCTGCCAACAGGGCCAAAGCGAAAGTTATCATAAAAAGTGGCTACCCCATAGATCTTATTCACACTGATGCCAAGGTACTTACCCACTTCATGGATCACGTCCTCCGTAAGATAACCCTGCTCATCCTGGATAGCCTGAAGCATGGGAATGAGGTCTTCACGCTTGCTGTTGGGATAAACTTTAAAAATATGTTCCAGCTCAACTGTCATTGGCCTATCGTGTTGATATTTTGTTCACAATATAAAACAATTTCTTATAACAAAACTAAAGTGCTGTATGTCAAATGTTTGCAATACACCTAACCCTAGCAACAAAGATAAAGAAAAAAATAGTTTTGACATAACAAAGGGGCATAAAACGAAAAAAAGGCGGCATTAATGTTATTTAGATTAATTCTTAAATAAACTCTTGTATATAAGATGTGAAGGAATTAACTGGTTTTTCAGAAAGCTTTCCGTAATTTTGTATTTATTGATCGGAATAATATCTTTTATGGGACAAGAGCATTCAGAGATCGTCATTTGCATGGGAAGCAGTTGCTTTTCCAGGGGTAACAAGCAGGCCCTCGGAATTATAAAAAAATACCTGAAAGAGCGTGGGCTTGAAGATATAGTTCTTTTCAGGGGCTCACATTGTTTTGGGGAGTGCGAAAAGGGCCCCGTGCTCTTACTTAATGATCAGAAACATACGCAGGTAACGCCTGATAAGGTCACAGACCTTCTGGACGCGTATTTTTCCGGTTCTTAAAGGCCGATAAGAAATCAGCGCCCTTCATTTTGCTGTCTGCCTTTTGTCATCGATTTGAAAAACCGGTTCCGCCGGACAATCAACAGAGTATAATCGCAATCGCAGGGTATGAAAATCATAGAAATAGACCATAAGCGATGTACGCAATCTTATGCATGCATCAGGGCCTGTCCGGTAAAGGCCATAACAACCCGAAGCAAAGATGGCATGCCGGTTGTCAATCACAGCCGGTGTATCGGATGCGGAAGCTGCCTCTATGTTTGTGCTGCCGATGCAGTAAGTCATATTAGTGAACTGGAGGAGACTGTTGAGCTTCTGGAGTCAGATAACAAGACAGCTGCCATCGTAGACCCCACCATTAGCGGTGAATTTCCTGATATCACAGATTACCGCAAGTTTGTGGAAATGATCCGTAAACTAGGTTTCGACTATGTGAACGAGGTTTCCTTTGGCGTGGACCTGGTGGCCAGAAAATACCATGATTTACTGACAAATTTCAAGGGCAAGTATTATTTGATGGCCAACTGTCCCAGCCTTGTTTCCTATGTGGAAAAGTTTGCTCCGGAGCTTACGGATAACCTTGCCCCTATTGTGACGCCCATGACTGCGGCGGCCAAAACCGTGCGCAAAAACTATGGCAAAGACCTCAAAGTAGTTTTCATCGGCCCGTGCTTATCGGCCAAACATGAGGCACGCGCGCATGAAGGAGACGGATATGTGGACAGGGTGCTGACATTTAAAGAGCTGCGCGACCTTTTCAACAGATTTAAGATCAAGGAATCCAAGGTTGAGTATTCAGACTTTGATGCACCCATCGGCTACCACGGTTCACTGTATCCTATCAGCAAAGGCATAGTGGAAGCGTCGAAGGTGGATGATTCTTTGCTTGACGGCAAGGTGATCACCGTTGAAGAAAAGATGAACATGATGGATGCCGTGGACGAATTCAACGACCACACCGAATCACTGAAAAAACATTTCAACATCTTTTATCACTCGGGCTGTCTTATGGGGCCGGGAACTACCGACCAGTCCAACAAATATTTGCGACGTACCATGGTGGTGGATTACGTTCATAAACGTCTCAGGGATTTTGACAAAAAGCAGTGGGAAAAAGACATGGCCAAACATCTTGAGATAGATCTTGGCCGGGGTTTTGAACGCGACGATCAGCGTTTGCCCCAACCCAACAATGAGCAACTGGAAGAGATACTTAAAAGCCTGGGTAAGCGACTGGAAGAGAGTGCTGCATGCAACGCCTGCGGCTTCAGGAGCTGCCAGGATTTCGCAGCCAGCATCAGCCAGGGCCTTTCAAAGCCTGAAATGTGCCTTAATTATTCGATCAAAAACAAACAAGATTACATCAAGACGCTTAAAAACAATAATGACAAATTAAAACAACAGCAGGAAAGCCTCATTGACAAGGAAAAATCCCTTCTTGAAGAGAATCAGAAACTCAAACAACGTACGGATACAACCTCTGCCCTGCTGAAAAACCTGCCATCAGCAGCTGTGATTGTTGACGACAAGCTCAAGGTAATTGAATCCAATGAAAGTTTCATCCGGGTACTGGGCGAAGATGCCGAAATGATCAACGAGGTGATACCCGGACTTGCCGGAGCTGACTTGAAAACATTACTGCCCTATAACCTCTACAATCTTTTTACCTACGTGCTTGAAAACGATGAGAACATCATAGGCAAAGATGTTCAGCATGACGACAGGCTGCTTAACGTAAGTATTTATTCGCTGAAACCCAACAAAATCGTGGGGGGTGTGTTCCGTGACATGTATGTGGCGGAAGTTCGGCAGGAAGAGATCATCAACAGGGTTAGCGAGGTCATTGATGAGAACCTGAAAATGGTTCAGAAGATCGCCTTTTCTCTGGGTGAAGGCGCCAGCACCACGGAAAAGATGCTCAACAGCATCATTGAAACGTACAGGAAAACAGGCAAGGATTAATCTATCGCAGGTAAGCTACCGGTATGGAAGATAGTTTTTATATAGAAGTGGGGTCATCGCAGCGCAATCATCTGGGAGAGCGTATATGCGGAGATATGTTTTTATCGGAGAAGGTCAGGGAGGAAGGCCGGACGGTGGTAGTGCTTTCCGATGGCATGGGGCACGGTGTGAAAGCGAATTTGCTTGCCACGCTTACTGCCACCATGGCACTGAATTTCACCAAAGAACATAAGGATGCCCACAAGATCGCCGACATCATCATGAACACCCTTCCGGTTTGCAGTGAAAGGAAGATCAGTTATGCGACCTTTACCATTGTGGACATTGACAAGGAGGGCCAGTGTACCATTCTGAACTACGATAATCCCGATGCCCTGGTATTGCGCAAAGAAGATGTTTTAGATCCTGAATGGCAGTATATTACGCTTGAAGCCGATGACAAATCGCAAAAGGAGCTGAGGGCATGCACGTTCAAAGCACAAAAAGAGGATCGTATCCTTTTGATGACAGATGGCATCACCCAGTCAGGGCTTGGCAAGGGGAAATACCTTCTTGGCTGGGGATATGAGAACGTGCGCGAACATGTTCTGTCTCTGGTAAAAGACAAGCCCGGCATTGCTGCCGGAAAGCTGGCTGCATTGGTGGTGAACAAAGCGCATTCCAACGATGGCTACCAGGCCAAAGATGATACAAGTGCTGCTGTTATCTATTTTCGTGAACCCCGACATCTTCTTCTTTGCAGTGGCCCGCCCTTTGAGAAGAAAAAGGATAAGGAACTTGCTGAGCTGGTGAAAAACTTTAAAGGAAATAAAATCCTGAGTGGTGGCACGACCGCAGATATTGTGAGCCGTGAGCTGAATAT
>Ga0207421_10001741_pt1 | contig 27691 bp, 27 predicted proteins | sample SodLakKL_010_SED_4_FD_187542 | JGI IMG/M metagenome (GOLD analysis project Ga0207421, IMG submission 187542) | Alkaline sediment microbial communities from Lake Tanatar, Kulunda Steppe, Russia - 8KL_010_SED (SPAdes) (version 2) | ecosystem: Environmental > Aquatic > Non-marine Saline and...
TAAAAACCTCGACGAAAAAGCCGCTCGCGTCTCCGACGCTCGCGGTAATTATGCTAGTGGTGTCCGCTCGACGACCTGCCCATCGTACGTCGGATACTGTTCGACGATCTCTCCATCGTTGAGGTCGCCCTCGTCGATCATCTCCTCTAAGAGCCACCAAGCGACTTCGACGTGATTCGTTTTGACGGTGTAGAACTCCTCTGGAACACCGAGTTCGGCGAACGCTTCCGGCGCTGCGGTCGTCTTGCCGTAGACGAGCGTGCCGTCGTCGGTAATATCGTCGAACTCTCGTCTGATATTGCGGGCCATCCGTTTCAGCCGGCGTCGGTGCTGGGCGGCGTCCTTGAATACCGAGGTACAGAAGTAGACCTTCTCGTGGTCGCCCATAATGTCGAGGATCTCGTCACGATCGCCGTCGACGGCGCTCATATGGCCCTCTTTGAGTTCGAAGCCCTGTTCTTGCATCCGGCGGTAGTTGCCGTCGCTCATCTCGAACTCGTTGACGTTACAGAAGTCCGCAGCCCCCTCGTCCAGAAAGTCGAGAAACTCCGTCTCGGCACGGATCCCCGGAATCTCGAAGGCGGGGGTCAATCCTTCCTCACGGGCAATATAGAGGATTTCCTCCCACTCGGTGCCGTGGAGGTCCCCCCACTGCTCGTAGGGTGGGTGGAACCGAATCTCGTCAAGCCCGGCTTCCGAAAGTTTCCGCATGTTCTCGCGACCACCGGTGATTCCGGTGTAGAGGTGTGTGTGGTGGTCCTCGCCGAACTCGTCTTTTAATAGTTCGAGATAGTGGCAGGTCCGATCGAGCGCCTCCTGTGGTTCGCCGCCAGTGATCGAGGTACCGAGAGCGGACATCCGGTGGGCCTCGGTGAGTACGTCCTCGTCGCTCTCGACGAGGCGCTCGTTGGCGTAGACGTCGGTGACGTTTTTCCGGTTCTCCCCAAGTGGGCAATAAAAACAGTCACGCTGGTCGCAATAGCCGTAGACGAACAACACCATCTTGCCACCTTTCGCGCACTGCTCACAGCCCTTGGAGATCATTCGATACCCCAGGTTGAGCGCGAACGCTCAAAAACTGCACGAATTGCGGTGACAGGCTGTTTCGATGGCCCCTGGGGAACGGCGGTATCCTGGCCGGTGGCGATTCTGGAACACGGCAGTGTCGTCTCTACGCCGGGAAGCGGTTGAGGCCGGCCCCACTGTCTTAGCTGTTCTCTCCAGAAGACGGAAATACCGCGCTGTACAACGTTCGATCGATGCTGCTGGTCCTGTGTGTCGATCTCGACGACGACCTCGGCCGGAAGACCGGTTTTTCGACGCCCGTCATCGGCCGCGACGCCGTCGAAGATGCAGCCATTGCACTGGCGACTGCAGATCCGGAAGACTCCGATGCCAACGTCATCTTCCAGGGGCTTCACATCTACGACGACCTCGATAGTCGCGACGAGAGCGTCGCCGTCGCGGTCGTCACGGGCAACGACGAGGGCGACGTCAAGGCAAATCGTGAGGTCGGCGACGAGGTCGACACCGTCCTCGCGAGCCTTTCGACCAGCGAGGACGTCACGGCGCTCGTGGTCACCGACGGTGCCCAGGACGAATCGGTCATCCCGATCATCCGATCGCGAGTGCCGATCGACGGCGTCCGCCGGGTGGTCGTCAGGCAGGCCCAGAACTTAGAATCGATGTACTACACGATCAAGCAGGTGTTGAACGATCCCGAGACGCGAGGAACGGTTCTCATTCCGCTCGGGATCCTGTTGTTGATCTACCCCCTCGCACTGATCGGCACCGTACTCGACATGCCTGGCTTTTTTCTTGGCACGACCTCGGCCCTGCTCGGACTCTATCTCATCTCGCGGGGGATCGGCCTCGGCGAGCGACTCGATGCGGGTGTCGAACGGGCCCGCCGATCGCTGTACGCCGGCCGAACCACGCTGCTTGCCTACGTGGTCGCAGCCGCCCTGTTCGTTATCGGTGGCGTCAGCGGCGTGAACACGCTCGAAGAGATGGAGGCCTCGGCCGGCGGCGACCTCGGCGTCCCCGTCCAACTCGCCGCGCTTGTCTTCGGCTCGATCAGGTGGATCGCCGCCGCCGGGATCACGACGAGTCTCGGCCAGATCACCGACGAGTACATCGGCGGTTCGCTGGAGTGGCGCTACCTCAACGCCCCGTTTTACGTTCTCGCGATGGCGATCGTGCTCCACGCAGTGAGTGCCTTCTTTATCGACGAGGTCGGCATCGCCTATGTTGCAGCGGCGCTGACCGGCGGGACCCTGCTTGGAATCGTAAGCACGCTTACCTTCGCCGTTGCCGAATCCCGGCTCTCAGAGGGTGGAAGACAGGTCGACGGCGCGTCCCGATAGGGCGGCTCCCGTCGGCGGCCTACCGTTCGCGTTCGACCACGAACTCCGCCAGTTCCTGTAAGTAACTACGCGCATCCCGGTCGACGACGTCGACCCGGTCGAGCGCGTCGATCGCTCGATCGGCTTCCCGTCGAGCCCGTTCGTTTGCCTCCTCGGGGGTCAGGTCGGTCACCTGGACGACCGAGGGGCGTTCGAGTGCGGCGTCGTGGCCGGTCGGTTTTCCAAGCTCCTCGGCGTCTGCGACCGCGTCGAGGACGTCGTCTCTGATCTGAAACGCGATGCCGACACGCTCGGCGTACTCGCCAACCGCTTCCACGGTGAACGCATCGGAGCCCGCGGCGATCGCACCGAGTTCGGCTGCCGCCCGAAACAGCGCGCCGGTCTTGCGTCTGGCGAGGGTCATATACTCGGCTTCGTTGGTCGGCTGTGCCGACAGTTCGGTCGCCTCGCCGACGCCGAGTTCGACCATCGCTTCGGCGACGACCTGTGTCGCCTGTGGATCGGTCGAAAACAGTGCAAACGCCTCACCGAGCAGGCCGTCACTGGTGATGATCGCCGGCCCGTACCCGAACTCGGCCCACGCGCTGGTCGTCCCGCGTCGCAGCTCGGAGCGATCGATAATGTCGTCGACGACCAGCGAGGCGTTGTGCACGAGCTCGATTCCGACGCCGAAATCGACCGCCTCCTCGGCCGTCCCGCCGACGGTCTCACAGGCGAGAATCGTGACCATCGGCCGAACCCGCTTCCCTCCGGAGAGCGTGACGTGGCGAACTTCGTTGCTGAGCGTCTCGGGATCGACTCCGTCGACGACCTCAATGAGACGCCCCTCGATCAGCGCCCGACGCCGCTCCAGAAGTTCCATTGCCAGCGCTTAGGATGGGGTGAAAAAGTAGCTAACGGATCACTAAGCAGGGTGTCGCTCGATCGATCGGGTTCGAGATCGCGGCTACGGCGTGCGATACCGGTGTGTTGGGCCGGCTGTTCCTCGATCAACGCCGGCACAACGTGCGACCACCTTTTTCCGCGTCGGGTCGCTTACTCCGTTCGCGACCGCTCGCGCAAAAATCTGGAACAAAAAGGCTGCTCGTTCCCAGTGGTCACTCGCAGTACAATTACTAGAACTCCTCGATCAACGCTGGCACAACGTCAAAGAGGTCGTCGACGATCGCGTAATCGGCGATATCCATGATCGGCGCGTTGGGATCCGTGTTGATCGCGACGATCGTCTCGGAGCCTTTCATGCCGGCGACGTGCTGGACGGCCCCGGAGATGCCGATCGCGATGTAGATATCCGGCGTGACGACTTTGCCGGACTGGCCGACCTGGCGATTCTTGGGCAGCCAGCCGTTGTCGACGATCGGGCGCGACGACGACACTGTCGCGCCGAGTGCGTCCGCGAGGTCGTGGATGAGGTCCAGGTTCTCCTCCTCTTCGATGCCGCGGCCGACGCTGACGAGCACGTCGGCGTCGCTGATATCGACGTCCCCGTTGCCGACTTCCTCGAAGCCGGCCACGGTCGACCCCTGCTGGTTCTCGTCGATCGCCGGCTCGAATGCTTCGATCGTCGCGTCGCCGGTTCCCTCGGCGGCTGGCCACTCCCCACTGCGAATCGTGACGACGGCGTTGCCGGCGGTTTCGATCGTCGTTTCGACTTTGCCGCCGTACATCTCACGGGTCGCGGTCAGCGTTTTGCCGTCGGTGTCGAGACCGATCGCGTCGGTGACGATCGGCAGCCCGAGTCGGTTTGCGATCGCGGGTGCATAGTCGAGCCCGTTGACGCTGTTTGGCACAAGCACGTACTGTGGGGCAAGTTCGTCGTACAGCTGGGTGACGGTCTGGCTGTAGACGTTGTGGTTGAACTCCTCGCCCTCGTCGACGGTGTGGATCGTGTCGACGCCCTCACGGGTGAGCTTCTCGGCGAATTTGTCGACAGTGCCGCTGATGATCGCCAGATGTAACTCGCCGCCGAGTGCGTCTGCGAGCTGGCGACCGGCGACGATGAGTTCGTAGCTGACGTCACGCAACTCGCCGCGGCGGTGTTCCGCGACGGCGAGGACGGCCGTCATTGTGCCACCCCGCTGTCGCGGAGCAACTCGCCGAGTGCCGACGCCGTCTCCTCGGAACGCCCCTCCCAGACCGTCGCGTCGCTCTCGCTTTCAGGTTCGTACATGGCCCTCACCGCGAGGTCGCCGGCGATCGCGTCCTCGTCGATGCCGAGGTCGTCGAGTCCCCGGACGTCGAGTGTCTTGCGCTGTGCCTGGCGGATCCCACGGAGGCTCGCGTAACGGGGTTCGTTGAGTCCCGTCTGGATCGTCAACACGGCCGGAAGTTCGATGTCAGTCAGCTCCTCGACGCCACCTTCGAGTTCTCGACGGACCGAGGCAATCCCGTCGTCGAGGTCGTGGTCGAGGTGGTTGACGACCGCCCCCCACTCGTAGCCGATCGACTCGGCAAGCGAGACGCCGGTCGCACCGAAGCTATCGTCGCCGGCCTGGACCCCCGAAAGGATCAGATCGGGCTCCTCTTCCGCGACGACGGCCCGGAGGAGTGCCGTCTTCACCCCCACGTCGAGCAGATCGATATCGTCGAGGGCGTCGTCCCAGATGCGAACGGCACGGTCGGCCCCCTTCGCGAGGGCCTGGCGGATCGTCTGCTCACAGTCTTCGGGACCGATCGTCACTGTGACGACCTCGTCGGCGATCTCCTCGTCTGCGAGCTGGACGGCTTCCTCAATGGCGTAGTCGTCCCACTCGTTGAGATCGGCACCGAGGTACCGTTCGGCGATGGCGGTCCCCTCGATCTCGAACTCGTCGTCGACGGTTGCGACTTCTTTGACCATAACGAGGATTTTCATTATCAATCACTCGCACCTCCTCCCCGTAAATGGTTTCGATCCGACTCAAATACGCCTTCGTTAGTCAAAGTATTACAGCTAACAAAACAACTTTGGGGATATTATTATGGAATGCGACACCAAACAGTATCGATTCACAAATCGCCGGTCAGTTTGTTGTTGTTTGTCTCGTCGGTCGCCGACCAACTCTTCGAACCGCGGGCCGATCGATCGGGCTCGGAAGGCCGGCGGTCGCACACTCGACATCACAGAAGCTAACAGGGCAACCAGCGTATCGTGGATCGATGGAGGCACTCGCTCCGTGCGTCGTGAGCACTGTATGACGGAGACCGAACTGTTCGAACGGTGGGGGCGAGACGGCCCGTTCTATGCCGAGTTCAGCCAGGAGGTTGTTTCGCGGCTGGAAGCGAGCGACCGGTTCGAAACGGCGAAAGCCGAGTGGGAGTCGTTCATTGTTCGTAGCCACGGTGATCTCTTCGCGTCGATCGATCTCGAAACCCCCCGAAAGCGACTCTTCATCGATTCGCTCTACTTCGATTTCATCGTCGACCGGATCATCGACTACTGCGAGCGGGATACCGGTGTTTCGGTCGTCAACCGGGCGCCGGGAGCCAACACCGACGCGCTTTCGATCGATTTTCGGGCACTCCACGACCGACTGGCCGACAGCACTGCGTTCACCGACGCCCTCGACGCCGAACTCGCGACAGCGGCGCTTCGAACGGATGGAACCGAATTCCTTCGAGCGCTCTACGAGCACATCGTTTCCAGAGAGATCCGCCTCGAACTGGGCGAGTACTACACCCCACGTGGTGTCGCGGAGCTGGCCGTCGACGCGATCGACACCGAAACGATCGCAACCGACTCGGTGCTCGACCCGGGCTGTGGCTCCGGCGTGTTCATTTCGGTCTGTCTCTCCCGGAAGATCGAGGCGCTACGGGCGACTCGCTCACCCGACGAGATTATCGATGTCGTTACCTCGACCGTCTTCGGCATCGATCTCAACCCCGTCGCGGTCAAGAGCACGAAGCTTACATATCTGTTGTCTCTTCTTCCTGTTCTCGAGAGTGCACGGACGGAAACCGTCGAACTCCCGGTTTTTCTAACGGACGCGCTCGATCTCACGCGAGACGATACGATCACCACTGGGGGACAGGAACTCGATCTCACCGTCGACACGCTCGTCGGAAACCCGCCATGGGTCACCTGGGATCGGCTCTCCGAGGCGGTCAAAGACGCGTGGCGCGAGACGTACGTCGAGGAGCTGGATCTGCTGCCCCACGAAGGGATCAGTTCCCGGCTCGGCTATGCGAACGACGATATCGCGGTTCCATTTGTCTGGGTCTGTCTCTCCCAGTATCTGGCCGAAGATGGTGCTGCAAGCTTCGTGCTCAAGCGGGATCTCATGACCGGGCCGGCGGGCACACTCCTCCGGACGCTGTCGGTCGGCGATCGGCCGCTGGCACTGACACATGTTCACGATTTCAACACGCTTCAGCCGTTCGGCGAACAGGTCGGTGCAAACGCGGCGGTGTACACGTTTCGGGCCGATCGTCTCCCGCAGTTTCCGATCGAGACGACGGCGTGGATGGCCGGGACCGGGACGCCCGACTTTGCGACGGCGACGACGATCGAGGAGACGCTCACCGCGGACTCGACAGCGATCGTCCCGCTCGAAGCGGACGATTCGACGTCGGCGTGGATCCGACGCGACGCCGAACGGGGGGCGATCGGCGACTGTGCACACGAGATTCGACACGGCGTCAAAGACGATGCCAAGGCCGTGTTCTCGATCGATCGGGAGCAGCTCTCGGCGCTCGAACCGACACACGTCTACCCGTATCTCAGGTCGAAACACATCGTCAAGTACGGCCTCTTCGGCCACGACCTGCATCTCGTCCCGATGTCGAAGGCAAACGAGGACACCCAAGACGAACTGCGGACGGCCCAGCCCCGAACGTACGATTATCTCGACAGCAACCGCGATCGGCTCGCGGCGCGATCGTCGTCGTGGCTCGATCAGGGTCCCTTCTACAACGTCTTCGGGCTGGGTGCGTACACCTGGGCAGATTACAAGGTCGTCTGGTGTCGCCTCGGCTTCAAACCGCATTTCGCCGTCGTCTCGACGGTCGACGATCCGGATCTCGGCGAGCAGACGGTCGTGCCGGGCGATCATTGTATGTTTATTTCGACCGACAACCGGGAGGAGGCTCACTTCCTCTGTGCCCTATTGAACTCGTCGCCGTATCAGCGGTGTCTGACCGATATCGCCTCCGAGGGGAAGGCGAGTCTCTCCAAAACGGTGGTTTCGAGGCTCGAAATTCCCGACTGGGAGGCCACCGACGCACAAAAACGGCTCGCCGACCGATCGATGGCGGCACACGAGATCGTCGCCGACTATCTCGATAGCCACCGACGCCCCGATTCGAGTTCGCTTACGATCAGCAAACGGGCCTACAACGCGACCACGATCGACGACCTGGCGGAGGTGCAGGCAGAGATCGATCGGCTCGTCGAATCGCATCTCACTTACGGGGGGCCTCCGACCGGCGAGCCACGGACGGCCCCCTCCCGCTGAGCCGGCCGGGTAGCGATCGATCACTGGCTGGCCATGTGGCAGTCGCCGCTGGGGGCCGTTCTCAAGACGGAAACGGTTTAACGACGCCACCGGTAGTAGGCCCCATGGCAGACTGTCCACTTGCCGAGGATTGTCCGAGTTTTTCCGAACGCGTCTCGGGCATGGGATGTCAACACTACGGCGATCGAGGTGGCAAGGAGTGGTGTAACCACTACAGCCAGCCGATTCAGGACCTGAAGACGCAGCCGGTCAAACCCGGTGAGGAGGTCGTCGTCGATGTCGTTGACATGCACGAAAGCGGAGCAGGCGTCGGGCGGACCGAGGACGGCTTCATCGTGATGGTTGATGGGATCCTCCCGGAGGCACGTGCTCGCGTCAAGATCACCAGAGTACACAGCAATCACGCGAGCGGAGAGGAAGTCGAGATCCTGCCGATGGACGAAGAGTTGTCGGAAGTCGACGCCGACGCCGACGGGGAGACCGACGATGGGGAAGCCGACGACACGGAGGCCGACGACGCGGAGGCCGATACAGCGGCGGATAGCACGGAGAGCGACAGCACGCGCCCCGCAGACAGGGAACGACTCGGTAGCCGCGAGAACTTCTGGGGTTCGTAGCTGGTCTTGCGGGTGGACAGTCGATCGACCAGCCCTGCGGTCCGGTTTTACCGACCAGCCCTGCGGTCCGGTTTTTCTCGACCATCATCCAGACGCCCGATCGAAGACGATATCCGACGGGCGGAGACGCCGCTGACCACCGAGACGCGCCGTTCTCGGAACATCTTTGAGGATTCCCCTGTCACAGACGGGCATGGATCGCATTCCGCTGTCGAACGCCGCCTTCGAGGGCGACAACAACGCGTATCTCTTTGCGGAGGGGTCGGACGTCGTCTTGCTTGATACCGGCGACGGGATGGCGACGACCAGAACACAGCTTGCGGCGGCGTTCGACGATCGCGGCCTCTCGTTTGCCGACGTCGATCGGATCGTCTGCTCGCACTGGCACCACGACCACACCGGGCTCGCCGGTGAGATCCAGGCGGAAAGTGGTGCCGACGTCTCCGTCCACGCGGCCGACGCTGCGCTCGTCGGTGGCGAGGCGGAGGCCTGGGACGAACTGTTCGAGCTCCAGGAGACGTACTTCGAGCGCTGGGGAATTCCCGAGACGGGCCGTGGCGTGCTCCGGGAGCTGATGGCCAGTGCCCACACCGCCGAGACGGATCCAACCGTGACGCCGATCGAGGACGGCGAGACGATCCCGGTCGACGGGACGGAGCTTCGGGCCGTCCACGCAGCCGGCCACGCAGCCGGGCTCTGTCTGTTCGAGGCGGAGCTCGACGGACAACAGGTGGCGTTCACCAGCGACGCCTTACTCCCCGTCTACACACCGAACGTCGGTGGTGCGGACGTCCGCGTCGAGAACCCACTGGAACGCTACCTGCAGGCGCTGTCCCGGATCGTCGACGCCGACTACGATCGTGCCTGGCCCGGCCACCGTGACCCGATCGACGAGCCGGCCGATCGGGCACGGTATATCATCGACCACCACGAGGAGCGAGCCTATCGCGTCCTCGACGCACTCGATCGGCTGGGCCCCTGTGACACCTGGACCGTCAGCGCCGACCTGTTCGGCGATCTCGAGGGCATTCACATCCTCCATGGCCCCGGCGAGTGTTATGCGCATCTCGATCACCTCGAAGGGGCAGGAGCCGTCGTCCGGGAGGACACCGAGTACCGACTCGCAGCCGGGGTCGCCGATGAGCTCGCCGCGATCGACGACGATCGCTGGGCACTATCGTATTGACCGACACGACCGGTGTGTGCACACCGGCGTGACAGCGAGAGACCGATCGGCTTCGGACCCGTCCTGACGGAGCGCCGATCGATCGACGTCAGGGTGATCCCAGGTCGGCGGTCGTCCGCCGGCGGACCGTGGAAACTTTGCCAGTGCCATTGTGTAGTGACACGTATGAGTGTGGGCGTTCCCCGGAGGCGATCGCCGTGATCGATGACGTCGAAACGTTGCTCGAAGAGATCGGCTTCGACCCCGAGACGAGCGTGTTGACCTACCGGCAGGCACAGATTCTCGCGTTGCGCGAGCGTGGGGTCTCACAGGCAGATATCGCCGAGGCGCTTGGCACGTCGCGGGCGAACGTCTCCTCGATCGAGGCCAGTGCCCGCGAGAACGTCTCGAAAGCAAAGGAGACGGTCGCCTTCGCGGAGGCGCTTCGCGCACCGGTTCGTGTCCACGTCCCTGAAGGAACCGATCTCTACAACGTTCCACAGCTCGTCTACGAGGCCTGCGACGAGTCCGGGGTCAAAGTCGACTACACTGCACCGGACCTGATGAAGGTGGTCAGCGACGCCGCCGGCAACGCCGTCTCCGGTCGACAGGTGGCGTCGCCACTGATCGTCGGCGTGACATCGGAGGGGCTGGTCCGGGTCCGCCATCAGGAGTGAGTGCGACACCGGCCCAGGTGTACTCTGGGCACCGATCGACCCCCGAGAGATTAGTGTGGTGCCGTCCTGGTTGCCGACATGGATCTCGACCTCGAGGGGAACGCGGCACTGGTAACGGCATCGTCGCGCGGTCTTGGCTTCGCGAGCGCACAGGCGATCGCCAAAGAGGGCGCGGACGTGGCGATCTGTGGCCGCGACGCCGATCGACTCGATGCGGCGCGTGCGGAACTCGACGCAACGGCGACGGGGGACGTCCTCGCCGTCCAGACTGATCTCACCGATCCCGACGACGTTTCCCGACTCGTCGGCGAGACGGTCGACACCTTCGGCGGCCTCGATCACCTCGTTACCTCGTCGGGCGGGCCACCGAGTACGACGTTTCTCGAAACCGAAGATCGAGAGTGGTATGGTGCCTACGACCTGCTGGTAATGAGCGTCGTCTGGACGATCGAGGAGGCACACCCACACCTTCTCGACTCCGAAGCCGGCTCGACCACCTGTATCACCTCGCGGACGGTCCGGGAGGTCGTGGACGGACTCTTGCTCTCGAATGCCGTCCGGCGAGCCGTGACCGGTCTCGTCAAGACCGTCTCGCGGGAGTTCGCCCCAGAGATCCGGGTTAACGCGGTGTTGCCGGGGACGATCGAGACCGCCCGCATCGAGGAACTGATCGAGGCCCGCGTCGATCGTGGCACGTACGACGACTACGAGACGGGACTGGCAGAGATGGCAGGCGAGATTCCACTGGACCGGATCGGGGACCCCCACGAACTCGGCGATGTCGTCGCCTTCCTCTCGAGTCCCCGGGCCAGTTTCGTCAACGGGGTTTCGGTGCCGATCGACGGCGGTCTCCTCCGGAGTTGAGGCCGATCGATTCGTGGGTCGTCGAGTCAGTAACATCGGCGGAGGGCAGTCGGTCTCATACGGATCAGTGTCCGGCGGTAATTGATGACACCAATCCGCATCAGTCATCCCGGAGTAGCCAGACACCACCGCAAACAAAGAGGGTTCCGCCGACGGCGAGAACGTTGGTGGAGAAGAGACTAGTGAGTACGAGCACGCCACCGAACCCACAGTAGAGCAGCCCCAGAATCCGTTTTTTCATCGTCGAACGGCTACTGTGTTGTGGTCGATTGGCAAGAATCTTCCGACAATTCGAATTATATAATTTATATTCCGGTGCGACAAATAGAAAGAGCTGGCGGTCCGGCTCCCTCCCCCCACCGGCTACGCCGATCACCGTATCGGCCGTCAGTCCGCTGAGTGCCGTTCCGACGGTTAGTCCGCGGATACTTCGCACGTCCCCTCGTACGCCACGTCCTCGACCGACTCGATCGCCGGCTCGTCGCCACAGACCGGACAGGCCGGATTCTGGCGCATCTCGACCGTCTCGAAGCTCATATCCATCGCGTCGTACATCAACAGCCGTCCCGCGAGAAGCTCCCCCTTCCCGAGGAGGTACTTGACGACCTCGGTCGCCTGGATACAGCCGACGGTTCCGGGGAGCACCCCGAGGACGCCGGTCGTCGCACAGTCCGGGACGGTCCCGGGCTCGGGGGCCTCGGGGAAGAGACAGCGGTAACACGGCAGGGGGTCGTCCGTCTCCGTCTCGCCGTCCGCGCGATCGTTCGGAAACGTCGTGACCTGTCCCTCGAAGCGATAGATCGCACCGTGGGACAGTGGCGTGTTCGTCAGCACACAGTGGTCGTTGAGCAGGTACCGGGTGGCGAAGTTGTCACTGGCGTCGAGGACGACGTCGTAGTCGTCGACGAGTGTCGCGACGTTCTCGCTGGTGAGCCGCGTGTCGTGAGTCTCGACGTCGATATCGGGGTTGAGCGCCGCCACGTAGTCGGCCGCGCTCTCGACTTTGGGTCGGCCCACATCGGCGTCGCTGTGGACGACCTGTCGCTGCAGGTTCGATCGCTCGACGGCGTCGTCGTCGACGATCCCCAGCCGACCGACGCCGGCCGCCGCGAGGTACTGGATCGCCGGCGAGCCCAGCCCGCCCGCACCGACGACGAGAACGCTCCCTTCGAGCAGTCGTTGTTGGCCGTCGGGACCGATCTCGTCCATGATCACGTGTCTCGAGTACCGATCGAGCTGAGTCGCATCGAGTCGAAGATCGCTCATACGTCCCTGTTGGTCCGAGACGAGCAAAAGTCCGCGGGGTCGAGTACGGACTGACTCGTGGTGGCCGAGAACCAGCGCCGCCCGATGAGGCAGAACTCTCACTGATCCAAATGATTTAATAGTATGGTGTACATTGACACACCTATGGCAACCTCACCCAACGACGCCGGTGACGATGTCCTCGATCAATTCCTGTCGGATCGCGGCCACACGGTAGAGCGAGTCGGGTGGGAACAGGAGTATAACAAAAAGCAGTGTCCGGACTGTGGTGGTCTCCACGAGACGACGGCGACCGCCTGTACCGTCTGTGGCTGGGAGCCGACGCGGTAGCGCGGTCGACGACCACACGAGTGGCGTTTTTCGATCGGTTCGACGCCCATGAGCGTCCCGTCTCTCGTCGGACCCGAACGCCCGCGTCCGATTCCGACCCCGTCGACTATTTTTCATCACCCGACAGTCGATACAACTATAATGTCTTTGTTCCCAAGACGTATCACGGAGAACAATGCCGGAATGCCAGAACTGTGGTGCATTCGTCACCGATGCCTACGCCCGTGTCTTTACCCCGCGGAACATCGACGACCCGCGTGTCTGTCCGGACTGTCAGGACAAGATTCGTGATGGTGCAGAGATCCGAACCGCCCGCTCCTCACGTGGCAACTGACGGTTCCTGCCTACTGCTGTCCGGTTTCTATCCAGGAAAACCCATGTGACTTATGGGTATTGCGGTCCTGAACAGCTATAATGACCACCACGGAGACGAAGGTAACCCGGCTGTTCGGTGGCCCGGGCAGCGGGAAGACGACGGCCTTGCTCGACCACGTCGAAGAGATTCTCGAGGCCGACGACGTGACGTTCCGGGATATCCTCGTCGTCTCGTACACACGAGCGGCCGCACAGGAAGTCCGTGAACGCCTCGCCGATCGCCTCGATGAAAGTCCGCGTGCACTCCAAGGAAACGTCTGTACGATGCACGCGAAAGCGTACGAACTTCTCGATCTCTCTCGGAGCGACGTTATCGGCGAATCCGACAAAGAAGAGTTCTGTGAGCAGTTCGGCCTCGAGTTCGAAGACGAGTACAGCGGTGCCGGCCGACGAACCGCCCGATCGACAACGATCGGAAACAAGATTATCGCCACCAGCCAGTGGCTCCAGCGGACCAGCCGCGACGTGTCGGACTGGTACGATGTCCCCTTCCAGTGGAACGACGAGGAGGTTCGTCTCCCACCCGAGATCGACGACAACGCCCAGGAAGGCAACAAATATACGCCGACCTGGCCGAGCGACGACGATCGGATCGACGTTCCCGAAGCCATCCGTGGCTGGCGGTCCTACAAGGGCGAGGAGGGCAAGATTGGCTTTGCGGACATGCTCGAACGGGTCAAACAGCGATCGCTGCTCCCGAACGTCGACTATCTCGTTATCGACGAGTTTCAGGACATCACGACCCTGCAGTACGACGTCTACGAGGAGTGGAAACCCCACGTCGAGCAGGTGCTGATCGCGGGTGACGACGATCAGGTCGTCTACTCCTGGCAAGGTGCCGACCCGGCGCTGTTGCTCGAAGAGGAGGTCGACAAGGACATCATTCTCCCGAACTCCTACCGACTCCCCTCGAACGTGCTCAACGCGGTCAACAAGGAGATTCGCCACATCGACCAGCGACAGGACAAGGATCTCAAACCGCGCAAGGAGGGCGGTGCCGTCGAGGCCCGTACGAACGCGTCCATGCTCGATGTCGTTCGGACCGTCCGACGCACGCTCGTCGAGGGCGACGGCACGATCATGATCCTGTTTCGGGCACGCTACCAGATGTTCCAGTTTATCGATGAGTTCATCACCGAGGGTGTCCCCTTCACGTCGTTGACCGACCAGCGCATGTGGACCGATCGGCTCACCCAGTACGTCCGGGCTGTCGAAGCGATCGACGCCGGCGAGGACGTCACCGGGTTACAGGCCCGTCGGCTCGCGGATATGCTCCAGGAATCCGCGTTCGGAACGAACGAGCGTGATGACTTCTTCGACACGATCGACGACCGCCAGGAAGCGGCTGGGATCGACGATCTCGAAGAGCTCATGATTCCCGCAGACGTCGTCAGGGACCACGTCCCGTTCATGCCCGGCCCAGAGTCGGCCTCGGACATGCTCCGCAAGGTGACCAGCTTCCAGAAAAAAAGCGTCCGCTCGTACTTTGCGATCGGCGAGTACAAATCGATGGCCACCGATCGGGTCCGCGTCGGCACGATCCACTCCGCAAAGGGGCGTGAGGCCGACCACGTCCTGGTCGGCACTGATCTCACCGAGAAGGTCGTCGAACAGATGGTCGCGACGGTCGAGGATCCCGAGGCGATCCCCAACTGTGAGGTGTTCACCAAGACGACCTCGCCCGTCCCGGTCCTGACGGACAACGAGCGTCGTGTCTTCTACGTCGGCATGTCCCGGGCCCGTGAACGGCTCGTTCTCATGGAGAACCTCGTCGACGGCGCACCGACGCTGCCGATCGACGTCCTCCTCAAAAACCGCCTGACGGACATGACACTCGACGAGCTGCTCGAAGACGCCCAGCAGCCGGTCGAACTGACCGACGCCGACGAGGTCGAAGCCGAAGCGCCGTGACTGGCGGCGACGACACCCCCCTCGAGACGGCGATCGAATCGGCGCTCGACGCCCACAACGCGACCGCGTTCGTCCACGCCGGTTCGGACTGTGATCCGACGATCCGCTACTGCCGGCCGACGTCGGCCAGAGCCACCACCGCCACGCCCTCGACGCTCGCCGTCGCGTTCGACGGCAGCGACTGGTTGTCGATCTCGAGTGATACGTCGGCCGATCACCCTGCCGCGGCCCTCGCCTCGCGGCTGTCAGATCGCCTTGAGCCGGGACGCGTCCTTGCTCCGGCGAACATCCCCCACGACGCGGCGCTGTATCTCGAACAGGCCGGCTTCTCGCTTGCATCGACGTCCCTCGTCGATCGCAGCCGGCAGGTGAAAACCGACGCCGAACGCGACCACATCGCCGCTGCACAGGCGGCCGCCGCGAGCGGCATCGAACGTGGTGCCGCGGTGCTTGCGAGCGCGACAGTTGCTGACGGCCATCTCGTCAGCGACGGCACAACCGTGACGGCCGATCGGCTCCGGCGGGCGATCGACGAGGGCATCGTCGCGACAGGTGGGAGTCCAGTGGGGAACACAACCGTCAGCACCGGGTCCGGTGACGACGTGCTTCGGCCCGGAGAGCCGGTCGTCGTCACGACCGCCCCACGCGTGTCTGCGGGCTACTACGGTGGGCTCGCTCGAACGTTCGTCGTCGACAGCGAGGGCGGTCCGGAACGGCGGGCCCACGTCGGCATCACGCAGGCGTTTCGGTCCGTTCAGGCGATGCTCACTGCCGACACCGAATCCGTCACGGCCGTCGAAGCGGATCTCGAAGCCGAGATCCGTGGCTTTGGCTTCGGCGAGCAGCCGATCGAAACGCGAGTCGCCGGCGTCGGTCTCGACCCCACTGAGCGTCCTCGCGAGGGTGGCGACGAGGTGGGGCCGGGATCGGTCGTTCGCATCGAGGCGGCCGTCGAGTTCGCCCCCGGCCGGTGGATTCGACTCGGCGACGTCCTCGCGAAGGGGGCTGTGGATGTCGAATGGATCGCGGCCCCGTCACGATCGATCGCGCCGACGGCCCTGCTCGATGGCTGACGGTCGTGAACAATCGCGGCGGTCGGTTCGAAGCGGGCCGTACGCCAGCGGGGATGGCGGCGTCAGGCCTCTGCCTCGATCGGTCTGGCGATCGACTGCAGTTGGTCCATCGTCAGTCGAATCGGGCCGGGCGACGCTGCTGCGTCGTCGATCGATTCCGGCGTCGACGTGCCGGTCGGCTCGAAGGCGAGGTCGTAGGTGTGCCAGTCGCCAAAGCGTGCCGTCTCGTCGAGAATCTCCGCTTCGGTGAACCCGGTCGGCGTCTCCGTGACGACCACCTTCTTCGATGGGGCCGTCACCGGATTCGGCTCGAGCTGGAGATCGTACGTGTGCCAGTCACCGAACCGTGCAGTTACGTCGAGAATATCGCCCTCTGTAAAGCCGGTTACCGATGTCGTTAGCTCATACTGTTTCGCGCTCATAGCATACGTTCGTTACCTCTTTGCAGGTATAAATCTGTATCAGAACAACAATCGGGATAGATTATACTCGTTTGTAAGATTGTATTTCCACTCATCCTGGCAGTCTCATGACCCGATACTCACAGCGATCGTGGGAGTCGGTATCCGATCGGAACTGGCCGACGCGACAGCTCCGGTGGTCGCGTGGCAGGGGGCCACCTGTGGACGGACGAGAACAGCGTCGCCGGTCGGACGCCGAAGCCAGTCGGATGCCGAAGCCGATCGCTATGGCTGGTCCTCGCGCTCCGATTCGGGTTCTTTGGCCACCGATCCGAGGAGGCGCTTCGTGAGGAGCCCCGGAACGTCTCCCGGCGTGGTCAGCCGACGCTGGACGAGCACGAGCAACACGGCCAACAGGACGAGAGCGCCGCCGACGGCCCGGTCACCCCCGGCGAACAGCGTCACGCCGGCCAGCGCTGGCGGAATCGCCAACACGAGGACGCCCGCCAGTTTGATCGTCTCGATAATGCCTGCCATCGGCTCCCGATACGGGGAGTGTCGGCAAAAGCGCGGCGACTGGGCGGCCACCTCCGGAACGTCTTTACTCGCTCGCTCGCAGGATCGAGTATGTTCACGGGAATCGTCGAAGAGCCAGGCGAGATCGTCGCTCGGGACCGAACCGAAGATGGGTTGCGACTCCGAATCGGGGCCGAGACGGTTGCGACGGGGCTCGAACACGGCCAGAGCATCAGTGTCAGCGGCGTCTGTCTCACGGTCGAACGCTTCGCCGAGGGCGAGTGGTTCGAGCTGTTTCTTGCAAGCGAGACGATCGATCGCACCTATCTCGGTGATCTCGACGTTGGTTCGGCGGTGAATCTGGAGCGAGCGATGCCGGCCGACGGCCGGTTCGACGGCCACGTCGTGCAGGGCCACGTCGACGCGGTCGCGACGGTGTCGCGTATCGAGTCGGTCGACGAGGACTGGTACTTCGAGTTCGAACTGCCCGAGGGGTACGACCGGTACGTCGTCGAGAAGGGATCGATTACGCTCGACGGAATCAGCCTTACCGTTGCCGATCTGGACGAGGCACACGGGCGTGTCACCGTGGCGATCATCCCGACGACCTACGAGTTGACGACCCTTTCAACAAAGGACGTCGGCGACCCCGTCCACCTCGAAGTGGACGTCCTCGCAAAGTACGTCGAGCGGCTTCTCGAAGCACGCTTCGAGTGACGGTGTCGGCGACTCGGATTCTCAGCGACGACAGCCTCGCTCTCAGACGCCCGGGACGCCAAACGCACCGACGCCGAGGCCAAGCACCGAATTCAACACGAACAGGAGTCCGAGGGCAGCGATCCAGGCGACGAAGCCGATCGCGGCGGCGTTCGCCCAGCCACCCGGGTAGCGCCAGTTGATGACCCAGATCCAGACTACGAGCGCGAGCAGTGGGCCAAAAAGCGGAATCCAGGCAGTCAGTGCCCACCCGATCGCCCCGAGAACTGCCGTGAGCACCGCCTGCGAGTAGTCTTTGACGTCGACGATGATGCTGGCACTGACGTAAATCGCTGTGCCGCCGACGAGCAACGCGATGATAAAGGCGACGAACGAGCCGACGAATGGGACCATACCCGGACGTTCTCGTCCAGATAAAAGTATCCGCTGATTAGATGTGACGATCCCATCACCGCTGTGACGGTTCGAACTCGGTGAGTTCCGACGCCGGTGGCTCGCCCGAGTCGGCTCTGCTCTCACGGTAGGTCCGCCGGTACCGGGCAATCTTCCGATAGAGGTAGTAGCCGACGACGAGATCGAAGACGATCACGTAGCCGAGGAACGCAAGGCCGGGGCCGATCGGATACGCAGCGGCGATTTCGGCCGGGATGATCCCGACGGTGACGTTGTAGGTGCCATGGACGAACGCGGCGACGAGCAACCCCTTGACCACCAGTGGGCCGGCGTACTGGGGGTTGAACTTCGCCAGGCCGAGGTAGTAGCCTGCAATCGCAGAGTAGATGACGTGGCCGGGACCGACGAGCGCCCGAACAGTTGCGATGCCGGTCGCGGCAGTGAACGTCCCGGCCTGGGCTTCTGCGACCGTCCCCCCGATGTAGATCGCGTTCTCGATCGCAGCGAAGCCGAGGCCGGCGACTGCGCCGTACACCGCGCCGTCGACGACCGCATCGAAGCTGTCACTCCGGTAGGCGAAGACGCGAACGGCGAGGAGTTTTACTGCTTCCTCGACGGGGCCGACGATCAGATAAAAAAAGAGGGCCATCCCGAGCACCGGGCCGATCGCCTGAAATCGCGGTGCCATTACGGAGTTTATAACCGCGGCGAACGTCGCAAAAAGGACCGCCAACAGGAACGTCGCGACGAGCAGCCCCAGCGGTTCGCTCGTCGTAATATCCGTATACCAGATAAATCCTGCGAGCAGTGCTGCGGGAACGATCGAGAGGGCAAAGAACAGTCCCAAAACCGGTTCGTCGAAAACGAGCACTGCTGGCTGAGTGAGGAGCCCGATCGTGATCGCAAGCGCCACCACGAGGACGATCGCACGGAGCCCGTAACTGATAGCGTTGTAGATCGTGTACGCGAGCAGATCGACGATCGATCGGGGCTCCCACGTCGAGACGTCGTACAGATCCGTTTCCTCAGCACTGGCTCGGTCGACCGGGTCGCGCCTGCGCGACATACCGGCTGTTATGGGCCCGACTCCGGTAAGCGTTCGGCGGGAACTGCCCCGCTGACTCGATCGAGCGAACTCGGAATCCACAAAGGCCCGCCGCACAAAGGACCCGGTATGCACTTCGATCAGCGCACACAGCAGGCGCTCCGGGCGGTCGGGCTCGACACCGACGAGCTCCGGGCTGCCTCCGACGCAGTCGTCGAGGCCGTCGCCGAGGATGCGGCGGCCCTCGAAGCGTTTTTCGACGCCACCGAGACGGTCTACTCGGACATGGAGATGGCCCACTCCCGGGATGAGTTCCCCGAACACACCGTCGAATCGCTCGATCTCACGACCCACGCCGACGAAATGCGTGGCTGGCTCCGTTTTGACAGCTGGGGTGTCTACGTCGAGGACGGCAGACTTCTCGACGACGGCACGGTCGAACTGACGCTCGGTCCGACGATTCACGATCGCGTCCGGTTTGGGACCGATCGGGAGCAGCTCCGGTGATCGTCGTGTCTCCGCCCGGCCGGTCGCGACGGAGGGGCCGATGACGACGGTTCGCGTCCGCGGGATTTACACGACGGCGCTCACCCAGCTTCTGGACGAAAACGGGTTCGAGGTCGTCCAGGCATCGGAGCCGATCCAGGACCGATTTACTGGCGTGTTTGCCTCCGAACCGGCTGCCGTCGCGATCGAAACCACGCGCGACAGACAGGGGATCGAACTCTCGGGAGAGCCCGACGCGGTCGCGTCGGTCGTCGACGAACTCGATGCCGTCGCGATCGATACGTTCCACTGGGAAGCCGACGCTCCCCGCGGTGCGGTCTTTGACTGCGATGTGATCGAGGCAGACGGTGGCGGCGGTGCCGTCGTCGACCTCGGTGACGGTCGCCGCGGCTACCTCGACTACGACGACGTCGATGGCTTCGTCGACACTGGAAACCGGTATCGCGTCCAGGTTACGGAGCCGGCCCCGCCGTGGGACGACGATCGGCCCCGCGTCGAGCCCTCGCTCGCGGTTGCTGGCGGTCTCTGTACACTTGACCGCGATCGCACCGGCGTTTCGGCGGCACTTCGGGGCGAGCGGGCAGACGAACTCGTCGGCATGACCGATCTCCTCTCGACGGACGTCCCCGACGGCTGGGGGCTGCGCTGGCAGCCGGCTGCGGCCGACGCCGATCTCGACACGATGGGCAACGCACTCGATCGGGCCGTCGATCGCGTCAACGCGCTCGAATCGGCTCTCGGAGCGACATCGGAGAGGCCCGGCGAACCCGACCGGCTGGCACAGCCACAGCGGACGGCGTGGCTCTGGTTCGGTCGCAACTCTCGGTTCGCACTCGACGAGGCGCGACGAGCCGTGGCGGCGACGATGCCAGGCCACCACCGAACGAAGGCGGCCGATCGGGCGGCGAGTGCGGCCGTGGATTTTGCCGAGGCCGTCTGTGGGTCCGCGGGAGCCGGGGGCGAGGCCGGCGACGACACCGATACCGACTTTCCGTTTGGCGCCGTCTCCAGACAGTTCGGGCCGGCGACGGGCGATCGGATCGAGATCGGTCACGGCAAGCCCGATGGCAGACACATCTCGCTCGGTCGCGGCGAGGTGACCGACTGGGCGGCGGATGGCTCGGTGACGCTCGAACGATCGATGCGCGGCGGTGGGAGCTACGACGCACTCGGCGTGCCCAAAGCCGACGGCGACGTCGCCGTGACGAAGTTCCGCGAGGGGCGATGGTGGTATCCGACGACGTACAAAGACCGAGCGGGAACGCCGAAAGGAACGTACGTCAACGTCTGTACGCCGGTCGAGTTGTTCCCCGACTGTGCCCGGTACGTCGACCTCTACATTGACGTGATCAAGCGACCTGACGGCACCGTTTCGATCGTCGACGAGGACGAACTGGCAGACGCCGTCGCGGACGGCCTGGTTACTGATGCACTCGCTAAAAAAGCCAGGACCGTCGCAACCGCAGTCGAGCGTGCACTCTCGAAGTGATCGATCAGGGGTAGTGAGTATCACGCTGTACCGACAGCACTCGAACTGGAACTGCGGGTGGCAGCGATCAACCGCGAACGGTCGCTGTCAGCGATCGGCCTGAAACGGACACAGCCAGTCAATCGCCATCGAACAGTCCATCGACGACGACGTCGATGAGGAATGCGCGAACCTCGTCGTACTGGGCGACCGTCTCCGCTTCCTCGAAGACGTCCTTGCTTCGGGTGACGAACACGAGCGCCCGCAAGAGCCCATAGACGAGCTCCGGGTCGACGGCGCGAAAGGATTGGTGCTCGGTCCATTCGTCAACGTAGCTGAGACTGTCAGCGTACACCTCTTCGGTGAGTGCCCGGCGTTCGGCTTCGGAGAGGTGTTGCTGGAGCGATCGGAGTTCGCCTTCGACGATGAGCCGCCGAATGAGCGGATTCGACTCGATTGCATCGAGCATCGTCTGCAGTGTGAGCCGAACCTGTTCGCGGGGGTCGTCCGATTGTGCAACAGCGGTGTCGAGCGTTTCGTCGAGACGCGCCTGTTCAGTAAGCAACACCTCGATATAGAGCGCCTCCTTCGAGTCGAAAAACTGGTAGAACGTGCTCGTTCCGATGCCGACCTCGTCAGTAACGTCTTTAATTCGTGTCCGTTCGAGTCCAAACTGCGCGAACAGCTCGCCGCCGGCCTCGATGAGTTCCGCTCTGATTCGATCGCGCTCCGTATCACTGAACCCCCTCATCTGTCCGCGTCCGTACCCGTATTGCGGGTAGTCTGTTGTCTCGTTCGTTCCAGCGGTACGGTGGTCCACACGGGTTCGCTTCCCACCCCGACACTGCTGTCTATGACTATCTCGTTTCCCGACCCGCCGGCCCCGGTCGTATACTCCTCACGCATTGCAATAGATAGAAGGCTATGAATCAAAACGTTTTTGATTCTTCTATTCATGATTACAGTATGGATTGTGAAGACATTCGCCACCGTTCGGCTCGCGGACGGCGTTTCGATGTGGGGTCGTGCCGTTTACGCGCGACACGGAGCGCGTACACGACAGGTGACCGGCGACAATGAACGGCCGTTCGCCCGTCGTCGTCGCGATGGTCTTGCTGTTATGTTCTGCCGGAATCGGAATGACCGTTGGTGTCGGGGCACAGAGCACTGCTCAGTCCCAGCCTGACGGTAATCAATCGACCCAAGGGATCCAAGGGATCCAAGGGATCCAGGAGGAGGTTTCCGTGCTTGGTTCTCCGGACTTAGACGTTCACCTTCCGGCGCCGATCGTCCAACCCGGTCAGACAAACGACGTCACCCTCCAAATCACGAACGATGGTTCGCTCACCAGGGGTCCAGCGTCGGCTCGAGAGATCGTCACGACAGCCCGAAACGTCCGTGTCGAGGCCGATGCCGAGGACACGCCGCTGACCGTCAGAACTGGAAAGACAGCGATCGGCTCCATCTCGGAGAACGAGCCCCGTGAGGTTCCGATCGCCGTCGACGTCCCGGAGGAAATCGACGCAGGCACGTACGAACTTGACGTCGACGTTTCCTACTCACACACCCGCCAGCAGTCCAGAAGTGGCGTGACGCAGGACCGATCGCGAACGTACTCGACGACAGTCGAAGTCGAGGTCGACGATGATGCACGGTTCCAGATCACCGACGCAACGACAGATGCCCAGATCGGCGATCGTGGCACGCTTGAGGCCACCGTCGAGAACACCGGCTCCGATCGTGCGACGGACGCGACCCTCGCCCTCGAATCACAGAGTGGTGGCTTCCTCTTCGGAGAGAGTGCCAGCGACTCTGCACGCATTAGCGACCTCGATCCCGGCGAGAAAACGACTGTACGCTACGATGTGGCAATCCCTGACGACACGACCCAGCGCCAGTACACGCTCGATGGCACCGTCCAGTTTAAAACGCCAGACGGACTTCAGCGGGCCGACGAAAGCCCGTCTGTCGGCGTCATTCCGGAGGCAAAACAGCGGTTTGGCCTCTCTGACGTCGATTCCGAACTGTACGTCGGTGAAGACGGTGACGTTCATGGCGTTCTCACGAACCACGGCCCGAACACCGCTGAAAACGTCGTCCTCAGGTATACCGACGAGTCGTCGAACGTGATCCCGATCGAGGAGTCGGTATCCGTCGGCTCGCTCGACTCCGGCGAGTCGGAATCGTTCCGGCTTCCGATCGAGATCCGCAGTGAGGCCGAACCGGTGTCACGGGCGCTCGATGTCGCCGTTCAGTATCGCAACGCTGACCTCGAACAACGGCTCTACGAGGACGTCGAACTCGGCGTCGACGTTGCGCCGAAGCGCGATCAGTTCCTCGTCGACGTGCTTGACAGGGAGATCGAAGCTGGTGCGGACAAACTCGTCGACGTCGAGGTCACGAACAACCTCGATCAGACCGTCACGGACGTCGAGGCACGGCTGTTTGCGAACGACCCGCTCGACAGCGACGACGACGAAGGCTTCATCGAGAAACTCGATCCTGGGGAAACGGTCACCCTGACCTTCGAACTCGAGGCTGACGGGTCGGCGACTGCAAAGACCTATCCAGTGTCGTTCGACTTTCGGTACGACGACGAACGAGGAACGAGCACGCTCTCTGATACGACCCGGGTGTCGATCCAGGTCACCGAGGCCAGCGATGGGTTCCCGTGGCTCGTCGTCGGACTGATCGTCCTCACCGCTATCGGAGCGGGCGCTGGTGCCTACGCCTACCGACGGGGCTGATCGGATGGATCCAGCGGCACGTATCGAGGCGGCGACAGCCCGGGTCAACGAGACGATCGTCACCCGACCGCGAACCGTCGTCGTCGCATTTCTGCTCTGTACTGCCCTCTTTGCGGGCGGGATGTCGGCGATCGAATCGGAGGACGAAGCGACGGATGCGTTTGGCGAGGATCTGCCCGAACAGCAGGCACTCGATGCGATCAACGAGGAGTTCGAGGGGCCGTTCTCGGTCGATGACGAGAGTACACAGCTGATCCACGTCGGGAACGACGTGTTGACTCGCGGGGAGCTACTGCACATGCTTGCCGTACTCGAACGGGCCGAGCAACGCGACGACCTCAGGGTCGAGTCGGCGACCGGACCGGCGACGATCGTCGCACAGTCACTCGACCCCGAGGCCCAGACAGCGGCCGAACAGCGCCGTGCCGTCGAGCGATCGACGGAGTCAGAGGTGCGCCAGGCTGTTCAGGCGGCTGCGGACGACCCTGCCCTCTCTGAGGTCCTCGCGTCGGATTTCAACGCCAACGAGGGATCGGCATCGGCATCGGTCACCGTCGTCACCCACGACGTGCCACAGGGGTTCGATAACGACGATCTCGCCGAACTACAGACGATGGTCGACTCGCTCGCCGGCGACGAGCCCACGGACATCCGCGCGTTCGGCGAAGGGATCGTCCAGAACGAGTTCGGAAACATCATCGGCGACTCGATGCTGATCGTGATGCCGGTCGTCGTGGTCCTGTTGCTTGGATTCCTGATCGTCGCCTACCGGGACCCGATCGATCTGGTGCTCGGACTGCTCGCGCTCGTGATGACGATGATCTGGACGTTTGGCTTCCTGGGCTACTCGGGGATCCCGTTCGATCAGCAGATGATCTCCGTCCCCGTGTTGTTGCTTGCCGTCGGGGTCGACTTCGGGATTCATATTATCAACCGGTATCGGGAGGAGACGGTCCAGGGCTACGATCCGGTGGCGGCGATGCGGACCGCGAACAATCAGCTGATGATCGCGTTCATCATCGTGACCGTGACGACTGTCTTTGGCTTTGGCGCGAACATCATCTCTGATCTCGACCCCATCCGGAATATGGGAATCGTTTCCAGCGTCGGCATTATCTTTACCTTCCTCATCTTCGGGCTCTTCTTGCCGGCGGCGAAACTCGAAATCGATCGTCTGCGCGAGCGGTTCGGTGTCCCGGAGTTCAATTCGACACCGATCGCCAACGAGGAGTCGGCACTCGGGCGACTGCTGTCGGTGCCAGCGACGATCGGCAGCCGGGCACCCGTCCTGTTCGTCGTCGCGTTGCTCGTCTTCGGCGGCGGGATGGCTGCCTACGGTGCGGGCGTCGACACCTCTTTCGACGAAGACGATTTCCTCCCGCCCGAGGAGGAACCGGCCTACGTCCAGTACATTCCGGAGCCGTTTGCCCCCGGCGAGTACACTGTCACGTCGACGATCAACCTGCTCGAAGACCGGTTCGACGCGGACCAGGATGCCTCAGTTACGATATACGCCGAAGGACCGCTCGAGGAAGATCACGCACTCGACGCGCTCGTCGCCCCGAACGACGACCCGCCCGACAGCCTGGCCGTCGGTCCGGGTGGGCAAGCCGAGGCACAGAGCATCGTCACGGTGATCCAGTCGCAGGCGGAGCAAGACCCTGAGTTCGCCGCTCTCGTCGATCGCAACGATCGCAACAATAACGGGATCCCCGATCGGAACCTCGATCTGATCTACGACGAACTGCTCGCCTCGCCGGCCGGCCCCCAGGCCGAACAGTATCTCACAGACGACAGACGCGGCGCACAGATCGAGTACTCCGTCGATGCCGAAGCGTCTCAGGCGGAGGTTGCAGACGACGCCGGGGCGTTCGCCGACGAATTCCGCTACGGTTCGACTGCGACGGGTGAGGTCATCATCTTTGACGTCATCAGCGACACGATCTTCGAGTCGGCCATCCAGGGGCTGGCTCTTGCGATCGTCCTCACGGGCGTCTTCCTCGTCATCGCCTACGGTATCCTCGAACGAAAGCCCCTGCTGGGGATCGTCAACGTGTTCCCGATCCTGATCGCTGTGGCCTCGCTGATCGGGACGATGCGCGCACTCGGAATGCCGCTGAACGCGTTGACGGCGACCATCCTCTCGATCTCGGTCGGGATCGGGATCGCCTACTCCGTCCACATTACTGCCCGGTTCGTCGACGAGTACACCCGGCCCGAGGAGACACTATCGGCGCTGACGACGACGCTGTCCGGCACCGGTGGCGCGCTTGCCGGCAGTATGCTGACGACCTCGCTCGGAACGGGAGCACTCGCGCTCGCGATCACCCCGGTGCTCGGTGACTTCGGGCTCCTGATGGCACTGAGCGTGTTCTATTCGTTCGTCGCTGCAGTCGTCGCGTTACCGCCAGCGCTGTTCCTCTGGGCGCGGGCCAGCGCCTCCCCATCGGTGCTCGATCGGCTTCGGAACGCGTCCTGAGACGGTTTTCATACTGATGCGTATCATCAGTTACCGCCGATCGGCGGTAATTACGGACACTAATCCGTCTCAGTCCGCAGCGTGTGCGGCTTCGACGGGACCGGTCGCACTCGGCAGGAGATGAGTGTAGTCGTCGAGATCGAGTGCGAACTCGCCGGCAGTCGACGGATCGACCCAGTAGAGTTCGAACTCCGAGCCGTGTTCGTCTCCGCCATCGGTGACGGTGTGGGTCCACCGATCGCGAGGTTCGTGGACTGTTGCGTGGAAGAAGTGTCGCACGTACCGCTTTGGCGGCGCCTCCCGGCGGGTCCAGACGTCGGTCGAGATGTGCCGTGTCGCGTTCAGGGTTCCGAGCCCGCTTTCTTCCATCACCTCTCTGAACAGCGCTTCCTGTGGCGATTCACCGCGTTCGAGCGTTCCTTTCGGGATCTGTAACCCCTCGTGGCCCGGTCCCTCGAAGACCAGTAACTCACCCGTACTCCGGGTGATGTAGGCACACGCTTTTTCGACGTACGTTACGTCAGTCATGCTAACTTGTAACATTCGGTTCACCAATAAAAGTGTACCTGTGAATGTCCCTAGAAGACATTAAGGAGTTAGGATATGATCTCAGCCTGGGACGTGAGAATCGACGCTCAGTGTCCGGAACGATCGCACCAGCGTCGCCTCTCCCTTGCGGAGGTGTTCTGTGGCCGTACTCGGTGCACAGTCGATCGCCGCTGCGACCTCTTCGTGGCTCGCTTCCCGTGGGATCTCGTCGTAACCGAGTGTGAGTGCGGCGTCGATCGCTGCCAGATACGCTCCTCGCTTGGTCCGCCGACCGAGGACGATGCCGTGTCATCACTGTAGGTCAAGTTTTGGGGCAGATCGCAGTCATCTACGGCCTTCGGATGCCGACTTAATCGGCGCTGGAACCAGTCTCAAAGAGCATGAATTCTGTGTGTCGTTCGTCACCGATCGGAATCGGGCGGCTGAACGCGCCGAGTGGGCCAATGAAGTACCCGACGGCCACCAGTTCCCTGTCGGGTTACCATCTGTTTCAGTCGCACTTCTCCTCGTGTTTCTTCTTTTTCCGCTCTTTCTTCGACTTTTTGTCTTCGTCGTCTTCTTCCTCGTCTTCCTCTTCTTTTTCGTCGTCTTCTTCCTCGTCTTCCTCTTCTTTTTCGTCGTCTTCTTCCTCTTCTTCCTCTTCTTCCTCCTCTTCTTCCTCCTCTTCTTCCTCCTCGTCTTCCTCTTCTTCTTCCTCTTCTTCTTCCTCTTCTTCCTCCTCGTCTTCCTCTTCTTCTTCCTCTTCTTCCTCCTCGTCTTCCTCCTCTTCCTCCTCGTCTTCCTCTTCTTCCTC
>Ga0207421_10001742_pt1 | contig 27670 bp, 44 predicted proteins | sample SodLakKL_010_SED_4_FD_187542 | JGI IMG/M metagenome (GOLD analysis project Ga0207421, IMG submission 187542) | Alkaline sediment microbial communities from Lake Tanatar, Kulunda Steppe, Russia - 8KL_010_SED (SPAdes) (version 2) | ecosystem: Environmental > Aquatic > Non-marine Saline and...
CTTCCATATAAGTCATATAACAATGTGAATTTTGGTTGTGGAAATGGTTTATATTCTGTAATTTTACATTTCACACCATGATTTGATGTGTCGACCAGTGTATAGTTCTCTCTGAAAAACTTCTGTATAGAGTTCCATAATTGAGAAACTTCTTCATCTGTTAATCGTTTGTTAGAGTTAGTCATAGAAATCTACGCCATATTTCTCATGAATCATCACTCTGACAAAATTCCAATCAACGTATGGTCGTTTACTTCCATTCGGATTGTTCACCAACTTCATACCGATTGACGCGTCATCAATATAACACTGTCCATATGCCTTTGGTGATTCTGTCCAACTTTTTTGTGTTGGGTTTGTGTTGATCCCATATAACTGGACTCCATTCGCTTTTAAGTAAAGAACTGCGTCCTCTAACTCCTTACCACCCCTCATTGTGAATAAGATTATCCTATCACCATTCAACCGAAGTTGTCTTAACGTTTCAAGTGCTCTTGGAACTGGATCACCCACTTCTGGATATTCATGAGTTACAATCGTTCCGTCAAAGTCTACACAATATTCCATTATTTACTATATAATATGTCAGTTAAATCTTTACCATCCATGTCCGATGATTTCAGTTGCCCACTAATCTCTCGTTCCTTCTCAAACTCATTGAGAATGTCGTTGACAGTCTTGTCCAACTTTTCATCATCACCCTTGTCAGTCCATTTCGTCATACCATCCAAGTCGTATAGTCTGGCGACATACTCCGCAAACTCCATCATGTCACGTCGGTCGAATGAATGTTTCAATTCCTCTTGAAGTTGGTCATTCCTACGACTTGTAGTTTTCATAACTTTTGTATAAAATTCGACGATCTGTTCAACGTCTTCAATAGGACTTTCCATCAATTTGTCAATTTCACGGAACTCCAATATCTCTAATACTCTACGTAGTTTTTGTTCGTAATTCATATATTAATATATTATGTTTGTCTTTTACGATATCAACGAACTCATACTTTTCGTAGTACAAGACCATATTGGATATCATCTGGAGGGGAGTCACTGAACTCAATAGTTTCAATTTCTAAAAGATCACCCTCGACCCAACCTAATTTTTCAAGAAATGGTGTGGGTATTGGTAGGAGTGTTTCCCCATCTTTAATTTCTAATCTTTCAGTTTCAGCATTTGGAAAGTCTAAATTCATAACTTTTTCTTTTAATATACATATTTTTGATTACAATGTCAATAAATTTATCGTGACATTTTATATTTTCTAAATTCAATATCAAATTCAGTCTTATTCAATCTCTCCTTTTCAGATTGAATATCTTCGTTTGTGATTAGATCTTCATCTTTTGGTATATCGACTTGTTTTGATTTAATCAGATAACTAAAGGTCAGAATAAAAATAAATAATATAATGTTAATTATGTAGTGCATAGGTTATTACTATTAGGTATATTACTTATATATATACGATTTAATATAACATTTTCGAATTAAGTACAATCTTAACTTATGTTAGATATTTCTAATATAATTGAAGTAATGATATCGGAGAATTTGAACGTAATCCAGACTTTTCCTTTTTAAGTTCTTTCTCTAATTCGTTTAATCCTTTATAACCAGAAGAACGAGCTTCACTCTCGCTTAGTTCCCCAAACGATACCCATTTTACCCACATTGGATTTTTTCGTATAGAATCCTTCCCACATTTAATTGTTACAGTTTTCAATTTGTAATTTAAGGCTTCGTTTTCAATAATAAGTTTGACTTTATCATCACTAATCTTGCCGAAAATATCTTCCCGAACGTGGATTGTTTGTGTGGTTTTTGTTGGACTGTATGGTTTATCTATTTTTTGTTTCTTCTTTGCCATCTTTTTATGATTTCAAGTGAGGTCGTGCTTCGACGATACCTGCATTTGTAATTTGTATGAATTCAGCGTTATTGTGATATTCCTTTAAGTTATGAGATCCACTGTATGATAATGCCGACCGAAGACCTTCTTCTAATTTCTTTATTGCGTATTTCACACCACCTTTATATGGTACGACTGTGGATACACCTTCAATGTGTGATTCTTTCTGACCGTGTGCGGACTTGGTTTCTAATGATGCTGACCCTCTATATCTCTTATATAATCCATCAGACGATTCCAAAACTGGACCAGGTGATTCATTGGTTCCTGAAAGTAATGACCCTAACATTACGGTTGATGCCCCAAGTCCAAGTGCTTTTGCGACATCACCTGCTCGTCTAATCCCACCATCGGCCATCACTGGAACATCGGACGCTTCTACTGATTCCATTATAGATGTCACATTCGGTACTCCATGTCCAGTTTCAATGCGAGTCGAACATAATGACCCCCCACCCACTCCGCAACGAACTCCATCAACACCCCATTCACACAAATCTCTGGTACCTTCCCAAGTGGCAACATTACCTGCGATAATATCCACATCAGTTCCAAACTCTGACCGTAATGAGTGTATCATCAACTTGACATTTTTGTGATGACCGTGAGCAACATCAATCAATATGACATTTACTCCATTATTGATCAATGATAACGCCCGATTCAATTCTTTATCACCCACACCGATGGCCGCACAAATTGGTATGTTACGGATTTCAATTCCGTCCCATACGTCCCAAATCTCTTCGTAATCCAATAGTTCTTCTAATCTACTGGTTATAGATACCTGTTCTTTAACGGACATAAACCGATGTACGATCCCCACTCCACCAAGTTTCATCATTTTTGCAGCCATTTCAAATCCACATACCGTGTCCATTGGTGAGGCTACAAATGGTAGTTTTAATTTGAAATTTCGTGAGAGATCTGTTTCAAGTGATACGTCAGAACGACTCATCACTTCAGAATACTGCGGGATGAGTTGTATATCATCATACGTCAGATTCAGTGGTAAATTGTAACTCATTTTCTTGTATGTAATCGTTTAAGTTTTTGATTCGTTGACACATTTCATATTCTTCGTTGTCGACCGCCCATTTGTTGATGTTTTCAAGTGAATACTCGATTTCACCTTCGGACACCACGATAGACAATGATAATACACGTAATGACTCACCGTGTAGCTCATATTCTTCACCATTTACATGAAGTATTAGTGCAACTACGGGTTCAGTTGAGTTATCGTATATGAATTTTTCAGTGGCTGTAAGAACTTCATGGTTCACAAGTCCTTTATTCTCTTGTAACCAATCATTTGCGTCGGTTCCAGATATTTCTATTTCTCTGGGTTCATGTCTTTCATATTGACCCATATCAAAATTTAGGTGAGACTGTTAATACAATTTCTACTAAATCTGGTGTCGAAGTTTCATTCTGTTTGATTTCTTTAATTTGATAGTTCATCTTCTCAAATCGGATGACTCCACCAACATTGTAATGAGGGCCACTATCAAAGTCGAACAGTGTAATCACACCGTTCTTGGTTTGTCGTCGGATTCGTTCGGACTTACCTGTTACTCTTATCTTTTCAAAATTGATTCGTTCAATAACTCGTTCTTCACCAGTTTTACTGTTTACAACTTCCATGACAACTATATTATATTGTTAATGATGTATGTTTAGATATAAATATGAATATTTAGACTTTTACAGTTCATTTAACTTACCATCACGGATTTCCTGTATCAGAGAATTTAGTTTCTCCAATTGTTCGTCTAATCCATCCGATCCATTAATCACAATTGGTTTTGACACAAGTTCAATGTCAAATTTATCAGATTCACCATCTAAAAATACGATGTATTCATCTGGTGGTAATTGTTCACGTATCACCCGTTGGAACGCGTCCATATGCTCCATTACAACTTCACGTCGGCATCGTACTAACACTATATCTTTTCTTTTACTCATTTTAATCCCTTTGTTGTTTTTCGTTCTAATTGAATTGCTATTTCTGATGGAGTCATTCCCATTCCACTTTTCTCTTTATATTTCCAATATATGTCCTCAATCGTTTCCAATCCCAATTCAGGTGATGTTACGTCATCCCAATAATCTTCACCGAATTCATCTTTAAGACCGTCACGAAGTTTCTCCAAGATTTTAACTTCATCAAACATTCCTTCTTCTTCCAATTTCAGTCTGGCAACATTTCTCATTCTCGCGTTTTGATGAGCGAGATGATGTCTCTCGAAGTTATCTGCTTGTGGATTGGATTCCCAAGACTCTTGATATTTTTCATCATATTCACGTTCTACGGTTGGTACCTGTTTTAGGTAGTGTGATACATCAAAATCATTATTCCGTATCCGTAGGAGTAAAGGAAACGACTCTGGTAACGTTTTAGGTTTAGGTTTGTTCGTGAACCATCTGTATTTGTTATATGACATCTCTATTCTTTCTATCGTTTAATTCATTGATGAAAAATTCCACTATCTCATCAGTTGTCACAAACTTGGACTCAATTGAGAAAGTAACTATCATATCGTGTAAAAGTTCCCGAATTTCTACTTCTGAAAACCTACTTTTTAGTTCGAACAGTAGTTCTTCGGGCGTCTTCTTTTTGTGGTTTTCTTGTCTCTCCATCGTTTAATATATTCTTTAATTGTGATTCTTTCAGGATTCCACGTTTTGATTCTGACTTTGGAATTTTATAGTTTTCAACTAAAGATTCCAACCATGCATCTGTGCTACTCATAATTTATATAATTTTGTGTTAAATGTCAAGAAATATAAAGAGAGTGGGGCGATCAAACCCCACTCCATATCACTAACCCAATAGTCCGTGTGTTACCACGGAGTTTTATCGTCGATACCAGACCCATCATCTGGTGTATTGAATAGTGGATCATTTTGGTCTTCATCCACTTCGACATATTTTTGAACGAGTTGTTTAATGTGAGTTCGTTCAGACTCATCACCACCATCTTTGGAAAATAGTGGGTAAATGGCGATTTCGGAACTTTCAACAAGTGTAAATCCATCATTGATAAGTCCGGTCATTTCAACAGAAGACCGAGTTGAAATTAGTGAAGTCAATTCACCGGTTTCCGCTTCCACTTTCTTTCGTGTGTAACACGCGATTTCAGCGACGGCTGCGAGTTTTTCTTCATTTACTTCTGGGTATAACATTTTCAGAAGTTTGAATTCTTCATCTTCATTCAAAAGTTCCATTTCAATTGTCACGAAACGTTCTCTGATTGCTCTATCGAGAACACGAGTGGCTGTGTATTCATTTCCGATATTTGATGTGGCGATGAATGTAACACCTTCAGCGACATCAATGGTAGGTGAACCATCTTCTTCGTCCAACCGAAGGTATCTTTGTTCTTGGTCAAGAACAGGCATCAGTATGTTCCATGCGTCTGGGTGAGCCCGTGTGAGTTCATCCAAGAGAATGATGGAATATGGTTGTTGAATTGCTTTCACGAACGCGGACGTACCGAAAAAGGTTCCACGTTTGGGATCATATTGGGTATTACCCACGAGAGTTGCTCTGGCGTCTTGAGTCGATCCCAAGTTGAAAATATGACCAGGACGATTTAACGCCTTCATCAGTGATTTTGCGGCTACGGTTTTACCAGCCCCACTGTGGCCAGTCATCATAATATTCTTACCACGAATTGCCGACCGTATCAAAAACTTCCAATTCAGATCCGACATAATTAGTTTTTCTGGTCGGAGTGACACTGATTCACTGTGGATAAATGTTCGAATGTCTTCAATAGTTTCTGGTGATTCAACATATTCAGAATCTAATTGATTATTCATTGGAATCACTTTGGACTTGAATTCTTCGATTGGTACTTGACGGTATTGTTCTTTTCCACCTTTACCAATGTATTGACGTAGTGCGGATTGATTATTGTAGGCGTTCTTTCGAGTGGATGTATTCACACCCATAGTTCCAACTTCATTTCCAGAAGTATCGACCATTCGATAGTGTGAACCTACCTTTACTACTTTATAAACATTTTCGGTGTATCCGTTTGGTTTACTCATAATTGTGATTTTGTATTATTGGGTTTCGAGTTGTGTTAGTGTTTAACTCATTACTTATATAATGTACGAATAATTTTTATCAATGTCAAGTTTATTTTTCAAGAAATAACTTGTTCATCGTTTGACCAACTTGATTCATATTGGTAACATCAATATACTTGGCCGTTTTTCCATATGATTCACTGAATCCTCTCTGACCAGAACCACCACCATTCGATACGAAGTATGACAAAACTTTCAATCCACGTCTCATCATTGAATCTACTTGTTTTCTGGTATGTTTACAAGCGGGAGTACCGTAGTAGTCAATATCACTGTTCTCAAATTGGGGCATCCCATCTGATATGTTCAAAAAGTATGAATCAAGATTATTGGATGATTCTACAATCAACTTTTCAATAGCTTCAAAACACAATCCTTCTGGAGTTGTTCCACTTGGATTGATATACTTGAATAAGTTTCTAACCTTTCGGAATGAGTCACGGCGTGAATCGTATGCTATCATTATTACAGGTAATGACTTACTCCATTTATTATTTTTACTGATTGTTCCTCTGAATGACACTTGTACATTGATATTTTCAATCATATCACATGCTTTGATGATAGCGACAGTATTTATCATTGTCTTTTTCCACTTTTCACCACCCATTGATGACGACGCGTCAATCGACATATGTAGATTGACATCATTATATTGGTCAGTTTCCGACCGATAAAATACAGATGGATTGGAAAATCCAAGACTCGCTATCAATCTCTTATCAATCTTACCAGTCTTTTGACGTGTAAAGTGAGTCGTTCTGGATTCCGAGTGAGTTTTGAGTTTCTTTCCAAGTATCGTTCCAAGTTGAATCCCACGTGTTACATCTTCGTCAGTTTTCTCAATGGATCTTGTCCAACTACTGAATGGGAATTCATCAGACTCACAATAGTTCCGAGTCATTTCTTTAACCACAACACATTTGACACCGGTTTTTGAATAGTAATCGTAGTTTTCACCAACGTTTACGATTTCAGAATCAGTTTCGTCAATGATTTCAATTTCTCTTTGTTGGGTTTTTGAGATTTTAGTTTTGGAAACATTACCATCGAGAAACTTTCTTTGTTTTTCAATTCTCTTACCGATGATTCTTTTTTGACGTTCGGTTAATTCAATTTCTTCATCATCTACATCGTCATTGGAGTCTGAATCGTCTTCTTCTTCGTCTTCATTATCGGTATTATCACCAGACGAACTACCATTTGATTCAGATTCGTCACCTTCTTGATCATCATCAGACCCGTTACCATTTGATTCAGATTCTTCATCTTCGTCTTGATTATCACCATCAGACTTACTGTCAGTTTCATCCGTTTCATCGGATGGGAGATGACCACCACGACTTTCGATTTCATCACCGTCCTCAGACTGTGGACTTGGTGTTGGTGTAGATTCATCAGATTCTTCTGAATCTTGTGGTACTTGTGGAATGTGTGACAACATCACATCGACCACATTGATAGCGACACTCAACGCGTCATCTGAATTTTTGAGTCGGTCGATATTGTGAAAGTCGATGATTGAATAAATCTCTCTCAACCCGTTCAACGCGTCCAATCGTGAATTTCGAGAATGGAGATTGATGATTCGAAACATATAAGATTCAATAGTCTCATCAGTATATTCGGAAGTTTTCAAAGCCTTCTCAATAATTCGGTCATTGAAATACTTGTCGTACATAGCGTGATAGTAAGCCCGATATCCAGGAGCCCGTGAGTAGATGTATTTATCAATACGTCTATCTTCGATGTAGTTCAGAATTGATTTGAGTGTATACAGATATGGAATATTACGATCATCACATCTTTCATTTTGTCTGTGATAATCACCACGTCTTTCGAGAACTGTTTTGAGATTTTTCAGAAGTTCGAAATCGGAAAGAACAATGTGAGAACCTTCGTGAAGTGCCAGACCACAGGCTACGTCAAAATCTTTTGGGTTTTGGAGACTGGATGAAATAACGATACGTTTACCATCAGTATATGAATCACCATCAGTATGAAACGTGACAGGAATTCTATCGCCCGTGAGAATGGATACGAAATTGGAAATGGCTCTCTTTTGGGAAGCTAACTTGTATAAATCATACACTTCTGCCTGTTTCGACGACATATTTCGTTTTATAACACGATCATCCCGATTAGACATCCAAAATGATGAACTTCCATATTGTGATTTGGTATTAGACATATGTGATTTTTATTGGGTTATCATTGTAACACTACTAATATAAGTATTATCCAGATAAAAGTCAAGTACTATTTTAAGAAAAGACTTGATTTAATGTTGGTCGCTTTAATTGAGTTTCTTGTCTGTCTTTTCCAAGTTTTCTATCGAACCATTGCTTGTGAGCGACTGTACCAGTAATAACAACAACATCACCCTCACTCACCCTTTCAATTCCTTTCAGGGAACCACGAACGTAGTAAAGACGACCACTACTATCAACCATTTCAAGAACCTCTACATAACCGAATGTGGACTCATACGACCACATAGATCTGGCTGTCAATTCTTTGGTGATTCGTTCACCTTCTTCTTCCCAATGTCCAAGTTCGTAAATCTCTTTTGTGAAAACATCTTTGAGATATCGGTCAAGTCCATCACGGTCGAATGTAGTTCCATCAGACAGTTTGAATATCAAACCACGATTGATAAGTAGTTCTTCGAGTTGTGGGTCAAACTTATTGGTGTCTTTTGTGGAATTGTAATACCATAAGGTATAACCATCATCATCTCTGTCAACCATTTCTTCAATGGTCTCTCCACGATGTCGACCGAAAAGGACGATACCTGGATTGTATTCAATTTTTAGAGATTTCTCGAATGACTTGGCACCTCTCAATGAAAGGTCGATGTCGAACTTATCACTTCCAACCATTTCGGTTACTTTCTGTTTCGCCTTCTCAAAATCAAAAGATAGATTCTGTAGGTAGGTGTGTCTCATTACAGTTGCGATGTGAGTATCGTAATCAACTCTATGTGGGCCAGATACATCCCACAGTGTGTAATATTTATTGGCGAATCCGATTGTAAGTCCCATATTGGTAGTGGTTAGGTTAAGTGATTAACTCATTACATATATAAGGTAAACAATTATATGATAAAAGTCAAGATTTATTTTTCAATTCTTGGTACTGTTTAAGAAGAAATTCACCGACTTCTTCAACGGTCATATCTTGTGGAATTTCACCTTCTATGGATTTGAGTTTTTCATTACGAATCATAAACGTAAATCCACCATCCATATTGGACACCCACTGTCTATTGTGGAATGAAATCTTTTCCATACCTTCATCGTTTGTGAAGATTTCAGTCAGACTACGACCAACAGAAGAATATCGTTCTCTAAAATTGATACGTTCTTTAATATAGTTAAACAATTGTTGACTGAATTCTTTTGTTACTTCATGACCTTCACGATTACAATCCGTGTAAATTTCGTTGAATCGTTCTTGGGCTCTGTCGAATTCTTCTTTAGCCAGTCTGGCTCGTTCAACGTTTTTCTGATAAGCTTGTGTGATTTGTGATGCTGTGAGTGACATATTAGTTGGGTTAGGTTGTCATTAACTCATTACATATAAGGTAGGTAATTCTGGGGTAAAAGTCAAGTTTTATTTGGACTTTCTAATGTTTAGTCCATTCTACTCATACTTTCATATCGTTCCCAATACTCTGGCCACGATTCTTTAATTATACGTGTGTTTTCTGGGTCAGCGACCAATAAGGCTTGACCCAAGTTTTTCACAAAAGAACCACCATATTTAATCATGGTTCTTGCGATTTCCAATGTGTTTTCTTTTTCTAAACTCATATTTTTGATTTGTTTGGAATTCGTTCGTATGACCAATTGAAAGCTTTAATCCACGAAACCAATTCGTTATATTCAGTTTTTGTTTTTGGAAGTTCGTCTTCGAACTGAACGACGTTCTCTAAATACCTAACGGCGTCTTTCAGATTTTCATTCGTTCCGTCGACATGGAATCTATTATTGGAGTTGTAACCTGCTGTATCGACAAATGGTATGTTTGATATATTAGTCATAATTAGTATTGGGTTTGATTAGGGTTCACTTATAGTATACGGAATGTATTTAACAATTCCAAATTTATTTTTATTTTCTAATAATTAAAACGGAAGATCGAGTGCTGTAGCTTCTACGTGTTCGTGTGGAACTCCAAAATCTATCATTTTAGCTAAAACATCACCACGACTACTATTTAATCTATCCAAGTCAATAGTAACAACTTCATTACCATCTTCATCAGTCTCGAACTTCTGAAAGAAGTAACCGACTGCGTGGTCAAATCCGTAAGCGATTTCTGAACCATCATCTTTATTAATTACATATCGTGACATATTATTCACCATCTATTAGTTTGATTATTTCTTTCATTACCATATTATTGTGAGTGTCCACAAACAGGATACCCTTTACCGATGTATTCCTATTTATCACATCGACATCATCAGAGTCGTCGTCCAAATGAAACAAGAAATCCTCATTATCTTTGAAGAATACATCTTTCGGTTTCAGATTACAAAAATGTATATTCTCTGTATCAATTCCGACAGACTTTGCGACCACATACAGATCATCATTCCAAGTTGGACTACCCGAACGTTCATTGGACATTCGTGATGTTACAATATGAACGTCGTGTCCTGCGTTGACAAACATATAAGCGTATCTCTGAACGGTTACATTGGATAATGTATCGTCAAAGTCGAATGATATTTTGTGTTTTGGTTTATTCATTATTCATACATTTTTGCGGGATCGTAAAAATCATCGTCATCATTTGGGTCGACATACGGATGAACACCACCTGCGGGGTCGATCCAATGGTCAATCATATCGTCTTCATCTGGGTCATATCCAACCCATTCATAACACCAATCACGTAATATTTCCGGATCGGCGTCGGGATGTCGTAATGACATTACTTGAAATAAGGATTCGGCGTCTTCTTCGTTATCACAACCACGTTCCCAACTTCTAAAATTGGTTTTTAAGTCGTCAACAAATTCCATAATTAAAATGTACTTTGATTAGTTAATAGATCTACCAAGATTTGACTTGTAAATTCATACCATTCCTCTTCGGAAAGTAGTCCAACTTGATAAGCGTCAAATGTTTGAAAATAGATGTCTCCGTGAGTAATCATATCAATTTAGATTAAGAGTTCGTCTTGACAGTAAATATTGTTCTCTTTTGTCTTCTGGAACTTCGGAAGGAATGACAATATACTTACCGTTGATTCGTCGTGGTTCTTCTGGGTTGGGAACTACTGTATAAATACCGTTGATTTTTCGTGACATATGTTTTGTGTGTTTGTGTGTTTAACTCATTACATATATAAGGTAATCAATCTGGACGAGAAAGTCAAGTATTTTTCAAGAATTCTAATAAATAATCCATTGATTCAGTAGAACCAACCATTAAGTCCAATTTTTTGTAATATCTGACCCATTCGGTATTGGTAAGTTGTTCAATTAATATGGGTAAATCTGGTAATCTAACTACACTCGCTCCCATAAATCAATCCTCATATATTGGTTCGAGAAGATCACCATCTGATAATCTGTATATAAGTTCATTTATCTCGTCCCTCACACCATCTACCGAATTCCAATTCTCGGTTTCAAATGCGGATTCAAGTTTGTTCGAAAGTTCGTTTAATTCTTCTATAATTTTCATCACAAGTTGTTTAATTTTAGGATAAGTATGATAAATAATTATTTAACGATAGGATTGCCACAGATAGTTTCTTCACCACGAGACTGAACCACATTTACCCTTTGTTTAAGTTATTCTCCACTAAATACTGATTGTATTGTTCGAACTTGAATTTTGGATTGGATGTCTTGAATCCACTCTTTCTCATTATGGTTTTAGCGACCAAGTTATTTGAGATTCGTACAAATGGAATGTTTAATTTGTATCGGTCGTACTTTACAACAAACTCTCGGTAATCCTTTATAAAATCTATAAACTTCTTTTTGTGTCGTGAGAGACGTTTAAAGAACGAGATGAGTTCTGCTTTTGTAATTTGTTTTTTATTTCTCGGATCGGTTAGTCTGTCGAAGAAGTGGTGAGTAAAGTCAATATCAACAGGATCCATCACTTTATCTGCAAACTTTTCAACAGAATCCAATTCGGACTTCGACATCTCTGATAATAACTTCTTTAATTTAATATCACTCATTATATATAATCTCTCATATCACTACAAAAAGGATTTGGTAAGTTATTAACCGTTACCCATTCCCAATCTGAATATGTTTCAGTAACAAATCCGTTGGTTCTGTAGTTTGATTTACATTTGTATGTGTATAAGTATAACTTTCCACGATTAGAATTGAATTTTGCAGAAATTAAATTGAACTTATTAATATCAACATCCAAATCAAATACTTGTTTGAATAATCGGACAGCTCCTTGTTCTTTTGTTTCTAATATTTTCATTTGGTCTTTTGGGATTGTCCAATTGTCGTCATCCCTAACCGACAAGACCGATTCTTTATAATATAGGATGAGTCCGACTTCATCTTCGGTCATTACACCTGAATCTGTGTCGAGTGTTTTTAAAAATTCTTTATATGTCTTCATCATTATTTACTTCTTTCAGAGATATTACAATATCCTTATCAATATCTTCCATTGTTGTATCATATAACCTAATTCGTATATCTTCTTCTCCTATCTTGACATCACGAACTGACATATTGATATTGGACTCTGTATATACGTACTCTTTACACTCTCTATCGTCGAATGAACCAGTGGTACAAACTGTTACCTTGATTTGTTTTGTTGGTTCGAGTTGTTTAGTACCAAAATCGACCGTACCATCGCCACCTGGATCGAATGGTTGTGGTACATCAATCGGTGGTTCAACTATGACCTCTTCGACGAACACATAATAACCAAGACCATCAACAACGATACCATTTGGATTGGTGGTTATCCGTCCCAATGTCGCAATCGCTAATGGGTCAATTGGGTTTGGCATGGTATTATGGGTTACGTTCTATCGTTACATCACCATTGGACTCAGTAAATGTTTGTGAAATCTCATCAACATCTCTTCCATCCTTCCGAACGGATACTGGATTCAATTGGTCAAGACCATGAATTTGCCATAGATCTTTGACTTGTTGTTGGATTTGAAATAGAGCGTCTTCCTGTGATCCTTGTAATAACGCCTTTATAGGTTCCTCGAAGATACTCTTAATTTCGACTAACTGATTATTGATACTAAATACACTACCACTGATATTCTGTATTTCATTCTCAACATTGTCCAATTGAATGTCCATCGATTGAACTATTTGATTGGTATTGAGAATTGAATCACTTTCATCTTGTGTGAGAGCGGCCACTTCAACTTCGTGTTCAAGTCGTCGTACAATAACCGACGTATTGGTATTTATGTTGATATTGTTTGGTTGTCCTTCAATTACTTCCGCGGGTTTGAAGATTTCTGCACCAGCGACATCAAAAATGTTACCGTCAATATTTAGTGTGTATGATCCAGGTTGTGGTTTTATTTTCCACCCATTTAAGAGGAAATATGTGGTATCCAAAAATTCTTCACCAATTGTAGGTTCACCACCCACAACTCCCAATGCTTCTGTATATTGTTTGTTTGAGTATGTCTGTAATAATAACCATTCTTTCCACGATGAATAAATATCACGTTGAACATCAATTTCGGTCACACCTTCATTAATACGAATTAACCGTAGGTCACCATCAAATGTAACTTTGTGGTATAAGTTCCAATAATCCCAATGTCCAAATCCAAATGTTAGCATAATACATTATCTCGCTTCAAACCACTCCAGTAAAAATTTTAATTCGGCGGATGGTGATGAATTATGTAGTTTTTTTGCAACAAATGTGAGTGTTGGTTGTGTCTCACCATCTGCGGATAATTGAACAGACTTTTTGATAGTTTCTTCCAAACGACGTAAGTCGGTTCCAATTGGTAAAAATAGTGTATTAAATACGAAACCACCAGTCACACTTGTCGAATTCGTATCTATTTCTGCAGCGGATAATGGATTTAATGAATCCCAAATTGGGTCGTCAAGTGTACCATTTAATATAATTTCAACTTCAACTACGGATCCAGTTACAAACGATTCAATCCGTGATGGTATAGTTTGTGTTCGGTTTGTCACACCGTTAAAGGTTTGTTTCGGTCGAGTACTGAACAATACAACTGGATCTTCATTTGGTAGGTTCACTAATTCAGTTTTATACCGGTGTTCAATACCGTAAAAATGTTTATCCGAACATTGACGTTGGACAACCATACATCCAACTTTAAGTTCAGATGAGGATGCGGTTGTTCCAGTATTTTGAATTTCAACTCGTAAGGGTAACGTACCCCTTTTCATATATGGAGTAAAGTTAACGTTAATATTCTCCATCACATTGACCACAAGACGTGTACCATCTGGTGCATATGTCCCAAATCTTACTCTACCAGTACCTAACCACTGAAAATCAATCCACCATAATCCAAATTTATCCAACTCAACGCCGAATGATGATCCATTTGAGTCGAGTAGACGGTCGTCTGTCCACTCGGTTCGGTGGATTCTTCGTTCCGTGACAGTTCCACCAATAGATGTTCGGATAACTGTGGATAAATCACCACCGTCTTCCTCGAAAAATACACCATCATCTTCATCGAACATACCCCATCGTCTGACTACATTTTGTTTACCAGTGTCACCCATTGCAACAGCGAATGTACATGACGTTCCCTGTCCAGGTAGATACGGATAATAACGGTTAGTTGTTCTCGCGGACAGAGATCCACTGGTAGTTGTTGTCGTTAATCGTAATAATGAGCTTTCAGGTTCATGAATTTCACTTCCACCACTTTCTTGTTGAAGCCAAAATTGATCAGGTCGTGAATCGTATATAAATGAAAATTCATCTATATTTTGTATTGTTGACGTTTCCGCAATTCCAAATGCACCAAATGTTTGATTACCTTCTAAAAACCGTACATACGCCGATCCATCATGGGATACCCTCATATGATTTGATGGGTTATTATGATCGATGATTACATTTGCTTGTGTTGTGAGATCAATTGTGGAAAGATACGTAGCGAATTCAACATCGTTAAATGTGAGGGCTTCACCTGATATGAATGTTCCAGATCTGTGTTTGACGAATACCTCTCCTGGATCACCGCCTCGGACTCCAGTTATGACTGCAGTAGTTCCTGATTGAGCACCCTCAATTGTCTCACCTGTGCTTGACTCAAGTACTGATATATCTATATTTCTAAAATCGGTTACCTGTAGATCTGATCGGTCGGATGTTCGTATCCGCTTTCCCGTACTATCTGGTGGTATTCTTACAAATGAATTATGTGCCATATTATCTTTAGATTCTTTCTATTATATAAGTATAAAATTTACAGAAAAAGAGTTATTCTGTTTGTTCGGCTTCTGCCAATCCCTTTTTCTTCCATGCTATTAATATTTCTGCCCGATCTTCATCATCAGATATGAATGACTGTATTTCCATCAGTTCGTGTGAATCAATGTATTCCAACGCTTCATCAATTGATAACTCTTTTGATCTTGGATCTTCTTTTTTAATTTCTTCGGTATTACGAATGTCGTTGACAACGTTTTGATATTCTTCAAGTGTTTCAATACCACGAAATTTATGTGGAAATTGTTGTATCAAATTACGATTGATTAAATCGACAGGTACAATCTGAACTGGTTTCACAAGAGTTCGGTTCATTCCATGAGCACCCAACCATAGGATGTCCCACGTTCCACCGTCACCGAACTTATCCCATCCACCAAATCCTTCCATTGATTCAATCTGGTCAATAAGATCATCATCCCATTCATATGTATCACTTTTTTTACGATATAATCTGTATCGTAGGTCTTTTACTCTGTTAAATTCGTCTAATTCTATATGTTCTTTATTTGACATAGTATAACTATTATGTATTTGGATTAAAATAATTTCTGTCGAATCTCTGATCAACTGGAAACGTTGAATCTGTAGATGGTATTGTAAAATTGTTAATTCGTAAACTTTCATAGACTACACTGTGAACTACAATGTCCACAATCGTCCCTGCGTTCAATGAGAATGAAAATTCTCGGTCATCAAACGATCCACCCGTTGCGTTTTCGGTTCCCGCCAATTCAACTTGTGGATTTGATGTGGCGGAATCAAAGACTCGGATTTCGGTATCTTCTCTTAAATTTGTCAATGTAACCGTTACTAATTGATTTACTTCAGTTGTCGAACCTGTTCCGTTTCGTATCGTTGGTGGATCACCACCACCTAATATATTCAACGTTACCAATCCACCACTGTTATTATATATAGAAGCGGTGGTCGTTCCATCCGCACCGAAGTTATTAAAGGAAAATGATGTTAATTCATAAGTTCCTATCTCTGTGATGATGATACCATGTCCACCAGTTCCTCTATTAAAGGTCAAATCACTCATGTTAGAAGTTCCATCTGAATCTATGAGTAGAGCTCCATCCAAGTTTGTCGAATTTGATATTGTATTCCCATCGAACGTAACGGTTCCTGGATCAATCCTACCACACCCAGCGAATGTACAACCGATAACATCATGACCAATGGAGTCTGCTGAATTGGAAAATGTAATTGTATTACCAAGTGCTGAAAACACAACTCCATTAAGTATAAATGTATTTATATTTCCAAATGAGAAATCACAAGTTACATTCGGGCCGGCAGTTGTGATAGTTGAATCTGTCAATGAAAATACGTTCGTACTACCAGTATTTCCCTCAACACGTAAGTAATACTTATCATTTCCTATATTTCGGTTTTCGTATGCTAATACAATTCCTGCATCAATAAATCGTGATTCGGTGGCGGCTCCCACGTTTCCAAATGTGATTGGGCCTTGACAACCATATACATCGGTAATCAATTCACGGATCATTCCATGTGCTTTCAAGTCAGCGGTAGAACGATCTTCAAGTACAATCTGTAAAAAGGTTCCTTCGTCACCAGTCGTACCACCTGTGACTCGTAAACCATCATTTCCAAATCGTATAATATCAACCCCCACGTTCTGACCACCACCAAGAGCTTTGGATAATGTTGTAAAGTCAGAACCAATTTGAGTAATTGCGGATAAATTAAGCCCCCCAAAAGACCCAGCCCGTACTGTGGTTAATCCATTAGTATTCATTGTGGATGCCTCAGACCCATCAAGAACTAAACACTGCCATTCTGTCGGGCCGTCCAAGTGATTAAAAACCCTACGGTTAGCACCTGCCATTCTAAATGAAACTCGATTAGTACCGTCACCTAAATGTAAAGCGTTTGGTGGATTCGCGTTATCCCAGTTGGATTGTAACGCGTTATTAAACGAGTATACATAAACAATAGTATTAGATAAATTTATAGAAGCACCCGTATGATATAATTGACCGGTATCAGTATTTAGACCGACCCCAATACATGCGGGAGCTTCGGCGAAGAAATCTGTTACTACCTCTCCAGTATTCCATCCAGTTATTGCATCTGCTTGGTTTCTAACCGTTCGTCTATCTGTTACTGTTACTGCCATCCTTTAACCATCCTATCGTATAATGTTATTGGTAGACATTGATGTGACCACAAAACACCCTTATCTTGAATTGTCTTTATACTAACAACTTCATCATTTTCTCTTTTATGAAATAATGTTGGATTGTAATGAGCTGATCCAAATATGTATACACAATCTTGTGGATGTGTGAAATCGTGTAACCAAATTGTATCAGGATTTTGATGATCCGTTCTTGGTTCTAAAAAAACTCGTGGTAGATCCTCCCCAATGTATTCAAAAACTTCATCATAATTTTGAAATTCGGTCAATGTTATTAGTTGATGTTCATTATGTTTTATCCCCGATACCGGAGACATCAACCAAGTATCAACTTCAAAGTCACGAAGAACAAGATTCCAATAATTTGCCTCAATAATTGGTGTATTGTATCCAATCTCCCAATGACCTACTACTTTTACCATTATAAATATATTATATGTTTGAAGTTATAATATACGAAAAGATTGACAAAATGTCAACCTTTTTCGTACACTATTTTAAGTTTTTACTACAAACTCAATTAAGCTGCTGAGATGTAGTTACGTTCAAGAGCGGCAACAAGAGTGAAAACAAGTCCAACTGTTCGTGAAATTGTACCAGACGTTTCCACAAACTGTGCAGTGTCCAATCCAATCGCCCGAATCACAATGGATGCGTCCGTTCCAGCGGTTCGTCCACCTTGAGTATTACCATCATAATCATAATCAAATGATGTAGACGGTGCTGTAATATTACCCGCAATCGGTGATCCATCGTTATCTTCCACGACAATCGCGTCTGGAGAATCAATTGGATTTTCGTCCACTTGACCACTCACAGGCCCTTCATTTGAAATTGTTCGTTCGTCCAATTTTGAAACGGTAATTGCAGTTGCTGATGGTGACGCGTCTGTAATCACGTAGATTCCATTATTTGCAGGATTGGAAAATCCACCCACTCTAATGTGATCATTCTGTGCAACCGTAGTTGGTAAGTTACCACCTGCGGACTCAAGTGTTCCAGTGAATCCAGTAGCTCCAGTTATTTCGAGATCAGACACATTAGTTCGTCGTGTATATTGATAGAACATTGTGTATCTTGCCGGCCCACCATCATTAACCAAGTTATCATTAAAGTTGATGTTACCAGCGGCAACGAACGGAAATTGACGTGTCGTTTCATTATTGTCCACGAAGAACAATCTGTTAGTATCTCCAGGATCAAAACCGTTAATATAAACACCACTACCACCACCATTAGGGTTAGATGGAATACCAGTTCCCGCGTTCAAGTTATCTCCAACGAATTGAAGTAACGCATCCGCAGTATTACCAGTTACAACTCCATCAATCGTATTGATGTTTGCAGCTTGACGTAGTAAGTATTGAACTTTTTCGTAAATTTCTTCCGCAGTCGCGGTAACAGGTGAAGATCGTTGTAATGAGAATGAATCACCAGTTGATGTGTCAGGAAATGTAGTAGTGATTGTTACAGTAGTTGCAGTTGTTGACGCAACTGTATATGTCCCTTCATTCGGGCCAGTTGTAATTCTCAATGTTCCACCATCGAAGTCGGCAGGAATTCCACCTTCAGCTGATGTTAGTGTATCTCCAGTTGCAGTAGTGTCACCGTCGACACCTGTGTGAGTACCAACATCAATAACGATACCAAAGTCTCGTGTTGTAAGTGGATCATCAACTGGTCGTGAATATGCAGTTGGAAAATACTTGACTCCAATTTCTGTATATGGTTCAAGTGTTTCAATATCACCATCAACATTTTCAATTTGAAGATCGACAGCATTCGCGAGAGGGAATCGGTACACTTGATTCAAAATACTTGTTACCCCAATATCTGCCAAGTTAGCCTGAGCAAATGTTCGTCCGTTTGGAGCCGTGTTGTCACGAACTCGTAGGAACAATTGAAGTGCGTTTCGATAATTCACAGACACCAATACAGTATTATCTTCAGTGGATGCTGTAAATGGTGTTCCAGTAACGGTGATAACCGTTGCAGTTACATCAGTAATCAAAAATGTTCCGTTATTTGCGGAATTGGTTGCTCGTGAAACTGTTACCTGACCACCAACTCTAAAACCATCAGTGAGAAAGTTTCCAGCGTCACCACGTGTAATTGTATTCGTTGTAAAATCTACGTCTGAAGACGGCCCGACAGATTGGTCAAACGATAAGATCGCTTCATTTACAGGCCCAGCAAACTCAAAGTCAACCGCGGCTGTAGTATCAGATGGGTCATCACCAGTTTGGTAGTACGCCAAGTCATTTACGTTATCAACGAAAGTACCAAGTGTAATAACTCCAACATATTCTTGTTTCAATCTGTTATTATCATCGGTGTCAATCTCTCTCCAACCACCTGTTCGGATAAGTTTTCGAGTTACGTCGTCGATTGGTTCCCAGTTGAAAATAAATTCGAACTGTTCTGGAGTAATCGCCACCATAGGGAATGGATATGCAATGAGATTTTTAGTGTTTGGATCGTCTTTCCAATCTTCTTTGAAGAATGAATAGATAGCCTGTAAAGTTGCCCCATCATCATCCATGTTACCCGTGCCCGAATTCAACTCGAAAGTTCTCGTGGCGGTGTTGATAGTAATCTCAGTACCATCAGATAATTGATCCGGATCTGTAATTAATGCCATAATTGTTTGTTTCTTTTAATTTTGTGGTTTACGTAACTCTCTTATAATAATTTTTTAATTTCCTTTCTATCAATTTTTAGACCTTTCTGTGATTCATACATTTCAATGATTCTTCCAATACTTGGTCTATTTGATTTGTTACGGAATGTATTGATAATCTTCCGTATATTATTCACATGTTCTTTTAGTTGTTCTTGTTCTTCGTCTACAACTGAAACATTAACTCTTGGTTTGTCTGAAATTTCTTTGAGTTGTTTACCATTAGTGTCATTGACTTCCGCCACTCTCACTTTTTTGGATGTTTTAACTACAAAATCCGACTCCCACGGTTTGAATATCGCACCATCGACAATAACTTCTAATTGTAATTTACCTTTAACGTCTTCGTCAAGTAAATCACCAAGTTTGTGAATTGGTACGGTACATTCTCCACTTTCAGAGACATTACCGAAATACAAAAGGTTTATAGATTTGTTTTCAGTGGTTAGTACAAGTCGTGATTGAGTATCTTTAATAGATGCTCCCTCAACCTCAACCATACACTTAAAATTTTTCGATTTATCCTTGTAAACAGTATACATAATTTAGTCCATGTGTCTTTATAGATATAAGTATAAAAAAAATGATTTATCCATCTTTATTTTTCACGACAGTCTCGACACTTGGATTTGGTGAATCTTCATCATGATGGTATCGTGAAGAACCTGTAACTTGTTCTATCAATAACATATCCTTTTCAGTGTCAGAAAACCAATAATCCATTACTTTACTATACGCACCGATAAAAGCACCGAGTATTAGTAAAAGTAGTTCTTTCCAAGCTGCCGTTACCTGAACACCCATTACCATCGCGTAACCAAGACCAAATACAATACCCATCAAAATCAGTAACGTAATAACTGTTATCCACAACCGATTTCGGTTTCGTCGGCGGATAAGATTAGTTATGAGTTGTACTGGGGTTTCAGTTTCCATTATCGGATGAGATTAGCGTTCTTTAATGCACGTGCATTCTGTATCCACTTTTTACCATTTGGATTGAAGATTGGTCGTCTCTCAAACTCACTTATGGCCTTTTGGATGTGGTTTGGAACTGGCCCATACACTGTATTATCTACAATGATAAAATTACGTGATCCAAATAATTGTTGGAATTGTCCCATATTTTCTTGGACGGATTTCCAAATATCCTGTACTACGTTATCGGCAAGAACTCTTTCACGATTCCGATTTCTCTCCAATGCAACTTCAAGTGACGTGTTGACAAATATCATAAAACAGTCATACCCAAGTTCTTCGGCATTCTCCTTTTGTTTTTGGATTTTGGAAAATCTACGACCTGTTCCGTCGATGATCATTCCAAGTCGTCCTGCTTCATAGAACTCTTGTTGTTTTTTCGTCAATGCTTTTGCCCGACCACGAATGGACTTGTCACCTGCCTGTATTTTATCCCATAATTCAGGATCATCTTTTTGGATGGATGCCAAATCTCGTGGAGAAATACCATGTTTCTTTAACTCTCTCTCAAACATAGTGTCAGTATTGACGATCTTCAATCCACCTGCAGAAAATGTTTGTAGTAGTTTTTTCCCAACTCCAAATACTTCCATTGCAGTATAAGACTTCCCACTTCCAGGGCCGCCGGCCAGAAATACACATTTAAGTATTCCTGGATCGTCCACTCCTTCCGTGACAAGTCGTATAAAACTCTCTCGTTTTAATCGTTCAAGTTCTTCTTGAATTTGTTGAACCTCTGTTACTAAATTCGGTGTATTGTTTTCAGGTAATATTATCTTCATCTTTGAAATTAATTTATAGTATTATAATACGACTATAAATATATAAAAATAATATTAAACGAAATTATTCTTCACCGTATAGTGAGTAAGATTTGATTGTTGGTGTTACTTCCACCTCTTCCGACTTCACAACTTGAACTATACCCTCTCTGGCAGATAAATAGAAGTTTGTTTCACCAGTTTTCTGATACCAAAACTCAAGTGCATCTGTAAGAGATGGGAATATTGGTTCGGGTTTACCGAGTTCAGACCATCTATCTCCAGGTGGTCGTCTCTCCATAACCGTAGTCTTTATTTCTTCTATTTTGGTTTTTGATTCCAATGTTAGTCGATCACTCGTTCAATTTTGGATTCTTTTGCAAGAGAAATGGTGTAATCCAATTTGACACCTGCCGCGTCAAAATCTTTAATAACCTTTGCTTCCGCTTCTGTAACTGTCATTGCATCTACAAGGTAAATTTCTCTTTGTAGTTTTGGTTTACCTGAGTTGGATTGACCTACTACTATTTCTACTTTTACTTCATAAAACTTTGTATCGTTCATTTTATTAACCTTTATTTATTTGTTGATTTGTTATGATATAATATACGACATTATATTATTAATGTCAATTTTTATTTTAATAAGTATACTCTTTTCGGGGACCTGTAAGATTTCCATTGATTAAATACGAACAATTCAGACAAAGCATTCGTAAGTTCTCAAATTTGTGATTCTTTCGGTCACCATCAAGAAAGTCCAATACTAACGGAACCTTACCATCAGTGATTCTCTTTTCACAAAACCCACAGTTCTCACATTTCTCTTCCATATATCCGTGGTTCAGAAGTCTCTTTTTCAACTTCCAAACTGGATAATTTGGATATTCACCTTTTAATATGTCCTCAATTGAATAACTGGAACCACTCCGTGAATTGAACCCTTTGGAAATACCGATACCAGCTTGATTCTTCAAGTCCTCAAAGATTCCATACATTTTAGCGTACTTTTTGTACGTTTTATATGCAACTCCAAGAATTCTCGCCGCTTCCATCGCTGATCGGGCTTTCTTTTGAGCCTTCTTTATCTCGTGTTCCGTTAGTGGTTTTGCACCAAGACCACGTTTCCGTTGTCGTGACCCCGCTTGAAACAAGTCTTTCGTAGGGTCAAAGTTTGGAAACATTTGACCGTCTTCCTGTTCTTCGTTTTCTTTCTTTTTATCTTCTCCCATAGTATTACTTTTAATATAAGTATTACTGTATGAAAATTATCGTAATAATATTCCGGCAGGGCCGGCCAATTTCATTAGGTAGAATATCCCAATTGCTGAAAATATGTGCCAGATTGCGTGAAAACAGTCATACACAATACCATCCTCATCTGGTTCGAAGTATGTCGCGATTTGTGACACACCAAGTGCTAATCCAAACCAAAATAAAACATTCAGAGTATCCCATAATCCAGATATAATGTAATACGGTATTAAACAGAAAAGACCAAGTACCCCTATAATGACATAGTTAGATATTCCGTATTTCGTGTATAATATCTGTCCGATTAGTCCGAACATTAACCCTAACAAAATTCCAAATGTTCCTAACCACAACCAACCTGCGATTGTGGAGAACACATAAAATATGGCGATTATATCAAATTTATGCCACGCCCGTGTCCGTGTCCAATGGAACCCTGTGGACGCTATACCCAATATAATCAGTAAAACTGATATAAACGGTTGTATCGTCCAATTCACATACCCAATAAGGATATATGATAGATTCGTCATTGTACTTGTCGCATCATGTACGTGGTCGTTTATATAATCACGTATCTTATACGCTAAATTTCTAATTATCTTTAACACTTTCTATTTCCTTTATTCGTTTTAAGTATCCGTTTACGACTTGCATGTCGTTTGGTATAACTACGGTTTCATTTGATGAATATATATCGTCCTCACTGAATGAATCACAAATTGATATTTCTTCGTCAATCTCAACTTGATATGTCACAAAACCACCCACATCAATTACGTGTTCGGTGTCCGCGAAGAAAAATGAGAGTGGTGAGAATGGATGAGACTTTAATGATGATTTGAACTTCAATTTCACCAACGTCTCTATGATACCACTTGTTTGGATATCAAGTTTTGGTATGATTATTTTTGAATCGGATGATTTCAATTCCACAAGACAATTATATATAGTCTGATTTGATTTGAATTTCACCCCATTGGTAAGTGTCAGAAAGTATGGAGTTTCAATATCATCCAATACACCATTAACTGACTTATATACATTTTCAGATCCTTCCACTACTTCAAGAACAAATGTAAAGGTATCTTTGTCTTGTAAAAGTCTTACCTTTGATTTTTCATAGGAATCTGAATGATCTGTGACAATCACACGAGTACCCGTAATGTCGGTTTGTTCGTTTAATTCGGTTAACAGTGATAATGTTGAATCACAGTCCCCTTCCGTTGGAATTAGTATCGTTACGTTATCTGATATCATAATAATAAATATACTGTATTAGTCGTTATCCGTCAATTCATTTGGAGTATCGGATTCAAGTTGATGTATTTTTTTACCATCAACCCATTCTTCCAATATTTCGACATCTTCGATCAATTCAACAAGATAAACTAATCGTTTAGATTTTTGGACAATGACATTAGTAGCTCCCCAATATGACTTTATTTCTTTTAATAATTCCATGTCAATCACACGGTTAAGTGAGAATGTCTTTTTAATTAGATATGCAGTGTTATTTACTTTTAATATCATAATATAATAAACTGGTGGGAACTCAATCCCACCAATTAAGTTATTTACTCATGTCTTTGAGTAATTCTTCCATCTCTGGTGTTAAAACCTCACCCTGAATCATCCGATCTAATATGTCATTTACGATATCTTCACGTTTTACAAAATTAATATTATTCATATATTACTTCTCGTGTTTGTTTGTTTAAGTTAACCGTTATCGGTTTATTGTTTGGTTTGTACGTTTCGTCCATAATGGTTCCATTGATGAACGTTATGTCATTGATCTTCTTTTCACCCCAAGAGTCGTGGATGTGTCCAAATGCGTGAATAATTGGATTCACTTGGAATACTCTCGGTTGTAATTTTTCACAACCAACTGGATGAACTGAATTACTTGTATAATCCAATATTTGATATGGAGGCCCGTGTGTCAGTAGGACATCAGTATCAGTTGGGATTTTTGACCAAACTTGTTGTAATTCAGTTCCGTTTCTCGGTAAGTTGAATGCCCAATTACAAAATGCCGGTTGCCATGGTGACCCATATATATTCAGTCCACAAAGTTCTACGGACTCGTCTTGTAAGTATGTGATCTCTCCATACATTTCTTTCTTATTCACCATCTCACGAGCGTGTTCTGGTTGCCATTCAAAGAACCAATCGTGATTTCCTGCAATCATAACTTTGTGGTCATATCCATCAATACCACCGAACCACTTCAAAAAATCGTGGATTTCATGTTGATTTCCCCTCACACCACAATCACCCATAAAGAATAAGATGTCACCACCTGATAAATGGCTCTCAACTCCAGCGTGTCTCATGTGAGTATCAGAGAAGAATGTTAGTTTCAATTCCATAATATAATATACGTAATAAATAAATCAGAGTCAACTTATTTTCTCGGAGCGGATGAACCATTAATTCCTACGGATAAATACTCAATGTATCTCACTCGGATTGAATGTGCTCCAATTCCCAATCCACCTTCAATATTTAGATATGGTTCCCCAACTTCCGTTATATACATCCACTCAGGTGGTTCATTATCACCAAACCACACTTTAATGTATACCGATCCATCACGGACTCTCATTAATTTGTTGACATACTCACCACTACCATCAACTGGAATATCCAATTGGTGAGTATACATATTTTGTCTCCACTCAACCGTTGGATCTGAATTGTTCCAATACGCATATTGGATTGCGGTCAATGATGTTGAGTAGTAAATGTCTTGTGCGTAACCGTAGTCAGTTGCTAACATTCGAATGTGTGGTGTCGCCCCTTCGGTTGTTGATATCATAAAAACTTCCATATCATTAGTATATGGTACAGTATTGTTTATCCAAACATTCGAACCAGATTGTACATCCTCAAGAATAATATGAGATTCGTCCGACGAAAGAATGGAACTTCCGTGCCAATATTGAGTCCAATCGGTTACATCAAAATTGTCTGGTGTGAATACCCACTGATTAACCCCGATTTCAGGTTCTTCTTCGATATTATAGTCCTCTCGTTCTTGTAATATGTCAACCATCCCATCATTACGAACTCCCCAATTCAAGTCCTGTGACCAAATATAATGATGAAATACTTCACATTCCGATTCGGGTAAGGTTATCTCAACTTCGAACCAATGTGTTCCGTCGATCCGTTCACCCTTTATTTCAGTCGTTTCGGAATACCCCCATCGGTATCCTCTCTGTTCATCATATAATACATTTTCACCACAAGACCAAATGATATCATTAAATGTTGCGTCGGAATACCATCTGAATGTAAGAACCTCACGATTTTCGTCGGATACGTGGTATGTATGTGTTATGGAATTTAGTAATTGACTTTCACGGGAATGTAAAACAGTGTCAACCACTTCTTCATAAATCGTCTCATCGAAATAATACAGATCAAGTCTGTCCAACCTCAATTCTTGTGTTCGGACTGCACGAATAAAGTGTGGATTTGTGTTTGATAATCGCAATTCCTCATTTTGATATGCCCGAATGAGATTATTGCCAAGGTCATAATCACCAACGGCTCCAATCATAGCCTGTATGGCCGTGTATTGTTCCAAGTATGTACCATCCAATGTGTCACCGTCCGCAACCACAAACCAATTGGAGCCAGCACTTCGTATTGCACGACTCCGATCTTGATCATAAACTCCACGTTCGACCGCCTCATTGATAAGTCGATTATACGCCGTATGTGTGTCACGGTGAGTTCCCGATAGTGTATCGTCGTCGACTATAATGTTCCAATTAGAGCCTGCCGACTTTGTGATATTCACAGATTGACCGTGTGTCATCATCGGTATAATACTGAATATAATTAAAAGTAAATAAGTAATAATTGATTTCATTTTCCCCACTTACCATTAGATACTATCTGAGCAATAATTCCATAAATTGACATATCGTCAAATGAATCTTGTACCGATTCACCAACTTCATCTGGCTCACCGAATACTACCAATTGTTTAATTCTTTGGATTTTATCATTCATTCTGAAAAACAACCCAGTTAGTGATAGTTTTATGTCTTGTGGAGTTGATAACGATGTTCCAACTGATATATTTGATGGGCCGTAATTTCTTTGTTTTTTACAAAAAGTTTCGTATTGTTCTCGTTGAATCCGTTTGAATTCTTCGGTCATTTCAGGATAATTAGACTCAACATAATCAACTGCAGATTGTTCGGTGTTCCCAACCACCTTTTCTCGTGGTGTGTAGACGGTGGATGTAACCCTAAATCCATCTATTTTCTCATTCAATTCGTTTGATTTTGGTACTGATTCCATACTTGATTCTTTGTCTTGT
>Ga0207421_10001743_pt1 | contig 27669 bp, 21 predicted proteins | sample SodLakKL_010_SED_4_FD_187542 | JGI IMG/M metagenome (GOLD analysis project Ga0207421, IMG submission 187542) | Alkaline sediment microbial communities from Lake Tanatar, Kulunda Steppe, Russia - 8KL_010_SED (SPAdes) (version 2) | ecosystem: Environmental > Aquatic > Non-marine Saline and...
AGTTGCTGTTCTAAGTCTTCATCGGCCGCAGTTATAATTGCAACCGGTTTTCCGTTGGAGGTTAAAACATAATCCTCCTCGCTGACTTTTTCCCGCAATTCTCCTGATTTACGTCGCAGTTCCCGGCTGCTGATGAACTTCATTATAGCCAACCCCTGTCACATTATTGTCACACGTTTGTGTACCTAATATTGTACACTAAAAAGCGGCAATGTCAACTTGCCGCAAATAATCATTCTTTAAGCGAAGTTTTTACTTGTACTTGATCGTAAATTCCTCGCCCTTGGCCATCGGCCCGACAGCGTTATAGGGGGTTAAATCTAAAGTTTGATCATAGAGGTTGCGCCGGGAAAGCATTTTTTGTCTTTTTTTCTTGCGCTTCATTTCCCGCTTTGGCTTGCGATCCGGATGGCCCATAATACCACCTCTTTCTGAAATATAATTGTTTAAACTGTACAGAAAACCCTGTCGCAACATATAATATGGATGGATTATGGATAAGTCTGAAGATGTTGGCTCATGGTGTTGGTTTTTGTTTTCTTTTCCTATTATACATATATATGCCCTATCGTCAAACAAAAATTTTAAGCGCCGAAAAACCGGGCGAGAAAAGACCCTTTAGCAGGAGCCCTTTTTTCCGGGCTCTCGGCTTCGGGCAGCCCGAGCGGTTTATCGTCAATTAAAAGCTGCGGCCTCCGGGTGAACATGAGCGGGAGCAGTTCGCTTTCCCATTCTTTTTCCAGGACAGCGGCAGCCTTGTTTACCGCCAGCAGGCGGGTGGCGGAATGGTGGGCATCGGTGGCGAATAGATGGGCCAGGTTTGCCTTGAGCATGGCCTGCACCGTCTTTTTGGCGGCATTGCCCAAAAGCCCCAGCAAAGCGGCCCAGGTAACCTGGTAAATGGCCCCGTCCCGGTAGAGGCTGTAGAGCAGCGCCGGCTTGTGGCGCAGGACGATTACCCGCTCGGGATGAGGGATTACCGGCCGGTAGCCGCACATGACCAGGTTTTGTATAAGCCGGGAGGTGTAGGGCGGCAGAGGTTGGAGTATGGGCAGCTCCAAAAGCAGGTAGCCGGTATTGTTGATCGTAAGCGCTTCCCCGGTTTCCAAGAGCTCTAAAATATCCGGGCTGATATGGTTTTCCGCACCCGGCAGCAGGGTTAAAGGAATCTGCCGGGAGTTTAACTCTTCCTGCAGCTCTCCAAGGCGTTCAAGGATTACGGACGGCGCAGGCTTTCCGCCGTGGGCATGGGGGGTGGCCACGACTTTCGAGTAGCCGGCTGCAACCATGTCGCGGGCCAGGTTGACTGCTTCCTCCATGTCCCGGGCCCCGTCGTCAATCCCGGGCAGGATGTGATTGTGAAGGTCGATATATCCAGGCAAGTTGATAACTCCTTTTTCTTAAGCTGATTCCGATTTACAGCGGGCCTCCTTTTCCCTGCAAGCGGGTCAGGATGCGGGGGGCGGAAGCGGTGATATCGCCCGCGCCCATGGTGATGATTAAATCACCGGGAAGGGCGGTTTCTGCAACCTTTTCTTCCAGCACGCTTAAATCTTCGCTGTAGAATACGTCGATCCTGCTGCGCTCGCTGATCCGGCCGGCCAGCTCGCCGGAGGTAGCCCCGGGAAACGGTTTTTCACCGGCGGAGTATACTTCATGGAGAAATAGGTAATCGACTGTATCGAAAGCGGCAGCAAAATCTTCAAAGAAAGCGGCGGTGCGGCTGTAGCGGTGGGGCTGGAAAAGGCAGAGCAGCCGGCCGTTTTGGGGACGCGCCGCCTCCAGGGTGGCCTTGATCTCGGTGGGGTGATGGGCGTAATCATCGACGATGGTAATGTCACCGGCAGTGCCGATAAGTTCAAAGCGGCGCCCCACCCCGGTAAAACCCTTAAGGGCGCCTGCACAGGCACCTGCATCTAAGCCCAGTTCAGCTGCAAGGGCGAGCGCGCCGACGGCGTTTAAAATGTTGTGTCGCCCGGGTATATTTAGCTCTACCTGTTTGGCAAGGCGCTTGCCCCGGTAGTAAAGGTCAAAAACAGAACCTCTTTCTTTGAGCTTAACCTTAGAGGTGTAGTAGTCGGAGCCGGTGAGGGCGTAAGTAACCACCCTTTGTTTTAAGTTAGCGCTTAAACCGAGCAAAGCAGGATCTTCTGCACAGAGCACAGCGGTCCCTTTTTCAGACAGGTTGTTTAAGAACACTTTGTAGGCTTCTTTAAGGTTGGCATAGTCGTGCTCGTAGTGCTCGAGGTGATCTGCTTCGATCCCGGTTACAAGGGCTATTTTTGGGAAATAGCGGGTGAAAGAGCGGTCGCTTTCATCTGCTTCCGCCACCAGGTAACCGCTTTTACCCAGGCGGGCATTGCTGCCGTAAGCAGGCACCACTCCGCCCACGACGGCGGTGGGATCAAGGCCCCCTGCTTCCAAGATCAAAGCCACCATGGCCGTGGTCGTGGTTTTGCCGTGCGCCCCGGCTACCGCAATACCGTACGCGCCGTTAAATAGAGCAGCGAGCATTTCTGAACGGTGCCAGAGCAAAAGACCCCGCTCTTTAGCTTCAGAAAGTTCCGGGTTATCTGCCGGCACAGCGGTGGAATAGACCACCAGTTCGGCCTCACCGAGGTAATCTTTATGGTGGCCTGTGTAAACCGTGGCCCCTTTTTTACTCAAGCTTTTGGTCAGGGGCGACTGTTTTAAGTCGGAACCGCTGACCCGGTAGCCCTGCTCTAAGAGGACCAGGGCCAGGGCGCTCATCCCGTAGCCCCCGATTCCGATAAAATGGACCTGTTTAAGCGCAGCCGGTAAAGACAACAGCAACTTCCTCTCTTTTTCATCTATTTTATCCGATTCTTTTAATCATGCAGGGGATAATTTTTAACTTTAGACATTATAGCATATCTGCCCCCGGTTGTGGGCATAAGTACAGTCAACTGATTATGTTACCAAAACACCAGTTTAAGGGCCAAAAAGCGTTATTTAATCAGCTAACACTTTAGTGCTGTTTATAGTAATCCACATTATGCACAAAGTTATCCACAGGTAAAAGCAATATACAGGGTAGTTTTAGCCACTTTTGAACATGCGGGGAGGGTGCTTAACATAATATTTGAGATTTGCAGCAGGCCAAAGAGCCTTTCATAGCAGGGCTTTTAGAGAAGTTAATAAAAGGAAAAGTTTTAAGGGCCCGGTTTTCCACAGGGCTACCCACAATAGCGATTTGATTTTATAACCCTGCGTTCTTTACAGTTCCAGCTTGAGGCCGGGATAGGCATTTAAATCAAGGGATGCAAATTTACCCTGCCGGTAGAGGGGGTAGGCGGCAGCGGCAATCATCGCTGCGTTGTCGGTACAAAGTTTCAGGGAAGGGTAATAAAGGGAGGCCCGGGGCAGCTCTTCTTTGATGCGCTCTTTCATTTTAGCGCGCAGGCGGCTGTTGGCGGCCACCCCGCCGGAAATCAGCACGGTTTTAGCCCCGTGCTCTTTAGCGGCGGCGAGAGTTTTTTCCACCAGGACCTCGACCAGGGCTTCCTGGAAAGAAGCGACAATATCTGCAGGGTTAACCTGCCGGTTCTGAAGGCGGGCCTGGTGAAGATGGTTAATTACCGCCGTTTTTAAACCGCTGAAGCTGAAATCAAAACGCCCCTCTTCACCCAACCAGGCCCGGGGGAAGTCTATGGCCCGGGAGTTTCCCTGCCCGGCCATCTTATCGATTATAGGGCCGCCCGGGTAGCCCAGTTCTAAAACGCGGGCCACCTTATCGAAGGCTTCGCCGGCGGCGTCGTCCCGGGTATGGCCCAGGGAAGTATGCCGGCCGCTTTCAGTGGCCAGGAGCAGCTCGCTGTGCCCGCCTGAAACAATCAGGTTAACCGCCGGGTAGCTGATTTCCGCACCCTCAAGCCGGTTGGCATAAAGGTGGGCCGATAAGTGGTTGACCGCGATAAGGGGCAGGCGGGTGGCATAAGCTAAGGCCTTGGCGGTGGCCACCCCCACCAAAAGAGCGCCGACCAGGCCGGGGCCGTGGGAGACCGCTATCGCCTGCAGGTCGCTGAAATTAACTTTTGCTTCCTGCAAGGCTTCATCGATCAAGGGATTCAGCAGGGAGAGGTGGTGGCGGGAAGCAATTTCCGGGACCACACCCCCGTAGCGGGCATGCAGCTCGACCTGCGAAGAAACCAGGTTGCTTAGAACTTTCCGCCCCCCGGCAACCACGGCGGCGGCAGTTTCATCACAGGAGGTTTCGATCCCAAGGATTAGGGCTTCTTCTCCGGAAGCTTGTTCCTGTTGCCGGTTATTTTTCCTTTCGGGCAAAACTTTTACACCTTCTTTTCCCTGTTTATGCAACCGGCAAATTCTTGCCGGCAAAAAATTTCAGCTCATAATTTTCCTGTGTCTGCTAAACCGTGCTGCATTTTGAACCGGTAACAGCTGAGCAGTAATAATACCCTGTGCTGATTGAACTCAAAAAAAATGTTAACAAGGCACCTTAAAACCTTTACCCTGATTACCCGGTCCACCTTTTTAAAGCATTTTTTGCCTTAACCCGGCATGTCTTCCAGGCTCATGATCAGGGCGTCTTCGTCCGGGTAGTAATAGCGGCGGCGGCCGAGGACTTTAAAGCCCAGCTTTTCATAAAAGCTCCGGGCCGGCATGTTGCTAGGGCGCACCTCCAGGGTTATATAGCGCACGCCCTGCGGCTTTACCCTGCCGATCAGTTCATTAAATAAAAATGAGGCGATCCCCCTGCGGCGGTACCTGTTTTTTACCGCCAGCGTGGTGATGTGCACTTCCTCTAAAACAATCCAGGCCCCGATATAGCCGACCACTTCCCATTGAGAACGGGCCACCAGGTAGCAGGAATGCCGGTTAATTTCGAGCTCGGCCCGGAAAGACCGGGCGCTCCAGGGATGCCTGAACGATTCTTTCTCAATGTTGACCACCTGCGGAAGATTGTTTTCGCTCATCGGTTCAATGCTCAAAGGCAGGTCATGATCGCTCAGCTTGTAGCCCCTCCCTCTTTTTCAGCGGCAAGCCTTTCAGCTTCCGGGCGCCGCAGGTAGCTGGGTAAAAGCTCCAGGTAGGAAGCCTGCGGGTTTGCTTTAAGGAGGGCCTGCCCGCGCAGGGCCACCAGGGCGGCGCGGCACAGCCTGAAAGGAGCGAGCGGAAGAACTGCCCGGCTGCCCAGGGCTTCCTTTAATTCACCGGCGTAACTGTGCAAACCTTCGCCGGTGAAAATTACCGGCCCGCCGTATTCCTTTAATACACCGGTAAGCTCGCTTAAAGCCATGGCGCGGGGTTCGATCAGGGTTTCAAGGTCGCCGGGGTTCTCTTCACAGCGCTTGTAAAGGGCGGTGTAAACCTGGCTGCGGCGGGCATCGAGCAGGGGGCAAACCAGGGCGCCGGGGGCGGGCACCGTTTCGGCCAATGCTTCCAGGGTGCAAACTGGCACGGCCGGGATACCGAGGCCCTGGGCCAGGCCGCGGGCGGTGGAAACCCCGATACGCAGGCCTGTAAATGATCCCGGCCCTGCAGAAACGGCCAGAGCGCCGAGCTCTTCCCTTTCCACCCCGCTTTCAGTTAAAAGCCTGTCAACCAGGGGCATCAGCCGTTCTGAATGGGTCTTTTTAAGGTTGAGAGTCATTTCAGAAAGCAGGGTTTCTCCTTTAAGCAGGGCTACGCTGCAGGATAAAGTGGCGGTATCTATGCCTAAGATAAGCAGTTTGCATAACCTCCAGTTGGCTTTAATTCTGTAAAACGCTCAGTCGACAAATTCGTGATCTTCCCACTCGCCTTCCAGTTCTTCGCCATCGGGAAAGGTAAACTTACCTTCGCCGTGGCGTTTGCCTTCTTTCCATTCACCTTCGTAAACGGATTCATCGGGGTAGGTCATCTTCCCCTCTCCGCTGATTTTCCCGTCTTCCCACTCGCCTTCATACTTGGCCCCGTCCGGGTAATGCATAATCCCCTCCCCGTGGAAACGGTCGTCTTTAAATTCGCCTTCATATTCGACCCCGTCCGGCTCTTTATAGCGGCCCTCCCCGTGGAAGAGGTTTTCTTTAAATTCACCTTCGTATTCAGCTCCGCCTGAGGAAACATACTCGCCCCGGCCGTGAAACTGATCTTCTTTGAACTCTCCCGTGTACTTTTCCCCGGAAGGGTGTGACCAGGTGCCTTCCCCGTGGCGGTAGCCTTCCTTGAATTCACCTTCATAAACCGAGCCGTCTGCGTATTCCAGGATTCCTTCCCCGTGTTCCTGCCCTTCGTTAAATTCGCCTTCATAGCGGCCGCCGGCAGCGTGGGTCATCACCCCGTAGCCGTGAACCAGGTTTTCCTTGAACTCACCTTCATAGTGCAGGCCGTCGCCCGATTCGGCTACCCCTTGACCGTGCATCATACCCTCGTACCATTCACCCTCGTAATAGGCGCCGTCCGGGTGCTCCCAGGTTCCCCGGCCGTGGGGTTCGTTCCAGCGCAGCTCGCCGTGGTAAGTCCCTTCCATATGTGATATGGTGCCGGTACGCTGGTAGTAGAAAAAAAGAGCGGTACCGGCGGAGATTATCACCAGCAGCCCCAGAACAACAAAAATTTTCTTTTCTCTTAACCTATCCATAAAAGCAGGTTTGCCGGTTTCTTTTTCCCCGTCATTATCCTGCTGCTGCCGGTCACTTCCGGGCTCTTGCATCTGTTCTTCCAGGATTTTTCTTTTATCGTTATCCATTTTCCGGGTTTTCCCCCTCCTTGATCTAAATCCTCGGTTTTGAATAGTATAGTATCTGCCAAGCCGTGCTGCATTTTAGACTGGTGTCGGCTCATCGCGGGCAATGGTGGCGCCTCAGCTGCCCGGGATTTCCCGGTGCAAGCTTCCGTTAGTCCTCCAGGTAACCTGTTCAAAGAATGTCTCCACTATTTCAACTGCCGGTGCCCCCCGGGGATCAAACCAGATCCGGCGCTGATCAGGGTTGTTCAAATCAGAACGTTCGAGGCGGATCTGCAGATGCTGCGGTGGCAACAGGTAAGGCAGGCGTTCAGCCCATTCGATACAGGCAATCCCATCCCCGGGCAGGTAATCTTCGAAACCCAGCTCGCTGTGTTCTTCATCTTCGCTGAGGCGGTAAAAATCAAAATGGTACAGGGGCAGCCTGCCGGGGTAAATCTTTAACAATACGAAGGTGGGGCTGGAAACCTGTTCCTCCACCCCTAAACCGCGGGCAACCCCGCGCACAAAGACGGTTTTACCGCTACCCAGATCGCCCTGGAGGGCAATCACCAGGGGTTTTTTTAAAAAATACCCCAGCAGTTCGCCAACATGTAAGGTTTCTTCTTCCCGGCTTGTAGTTAAAAATGCTTCTGCCTGCTGCATAATCCCCCTGCTTTTATTATTTTTCCGGGTCCTTAATCTACTTTTGATAATCAATCAGCGTATACTTCTGCATAATAAACCCGAATGCCGTATTTTTAGCACCTCTTCCAAAAAACCACTTCTATCTTTATTTTCCAGGAGCAATACCGGTTCAATCCTTAAATCCAAATCTCTCCTTAATTTATACAATAACGCTTGAGCTTCAAGAATATCAATATTTAATTCATCTACAATAACTGCAACATCTATAGCTGAATCATCATTCACCTGATCGATAGAGAAAGAACCTTACAAGATCACTTCTTTAACTGGCATATGCCGGTCAACTATTTTAGCATATTCTTTTGCCAATTCTAAAACTTGCTTCTTATCCATGTTGTTAGCTCCTTAGTTTTTATGAAGACATTTTCACACTATTTTTTAATCGCTTAAAGTGATTATATCATTTTATCTTATTCCTGCAATTAGTCGCCGCTGCCCTTTTCTTCCAGCTCAGCGGTGAGCTTTTCCCAGCGCTCCATCTTTTGGTTCAGGCTTTTTTTCTCTTCCTCCAGGCGGGCGCCCAGTTCGGCTAATTCGCTGTGGTTGCCGTAGCGGGCGGGATCGGCCAGGGTTTCTTCCAGGCCGGCAATTTCTTCTTCGGAAGCGCTGATCTGTTCTTCCAGTTGTTTTTGTTCTTCCTGCAGGCGGCGTCTTTTCTTCTGCTCTTCCTGGCGGCGGCGATGTTCGAGCCGGCGGCGCTTCTTTTCCTCTTCTTTTTCGCTTTTTTCCCTGGTGGTAGCGAAACGCTTTTTTTCCTTGAGGTTTAAGTATTCTTCAAAACTGCGGTCATAGATTTCAAGCCGGTCGCTTTGCAACTCGAAAACCCGGTTGGCCAGCCCTTTTAAAAAGTAGCGGTCGTGGGAAACGATAATCATGGTCCCGGGGTAGCTTTTAAGGACGCTTTCTATCTCTTCCAGGGCCGGCAGATCGAGGTGGCTGGTCGGCTCGTCCATCAACAGACAGTTACCGCTGCCCAGGGCCAGGCGGGCGAGCGCCAGGCGGTTTTTCTCACCCCCGCTTAGATCCTTGACCTGCTTGAAAACATCGTCGCCGCGGAAAAGATAGCGCCCGAGGTGGTTGCGGGCTTGTTTAAGATCAAAATCCGAGGCGGAAGTGATCGTTTCCAGCAGGTTTTTCTCAGGCTCCAGCTGTTCCTGCTCCTGCGAAAAGTAGGTGACGCTCACAGAGGAACCCAGCCTGATCTCACCTGATGTGGGCGCCAGGCTGCCGGAGATCAGCTTCAGCAGGGTCGATTTACCGGCCCCGTTAGGCCCCACCAGGGCGATGCGATCTCCGAAGTATATTTCAAAGGATAGATCCTCCAAAACCGGGCTGGAATCAAAAGTTTTAGTAACCCGGTCGAAAATCACCACCTGGCGGCCGCTGCGGCCGCTGTAGCCAAAGCCAAGTTTAAAGCTTTGCTCTTTTTCCGGGACTTCGATTGAAGCAAGTTTTTCCAGGCGCTTCCGGCGGCTTTTAGCCTGTCTCTGGGAACGCTCGTCTCCCCTGGCTTCTCTGACCAGGCGCTCTTCGCGGGCCTTGATTCGCTCCAGGCGCTGTCTTTCGCGTTCGTTGCTTAAGCGCTCCATTTCAAGCTGTTTCTGGTAGGCGCTGTAGTTGCCGCTGTATGCTTTGACCTTTTTATTTTCCAGGGCAAAGATGCGGTTTACTACCCGGTCCAGGAAAAAGCGGTCGTGGCTGACCACCAGGAGGGCGCATTTTAAATCGCGCAGGTAGCGTTCCAGCCACTCCAGGGCTGCCAGGTCGAGGAAGTTGGTCGGTTCGTCCAAGAGAAGCAGGTCGAGATCGCGAAGGAGCAAGCCGCCCAGGCGGGCCCTGGTCTTTTCACCGCCGCTGAAGGTGCTCAAATCCCTTTCCAAATCCGCCTCGCTAAACCCGAGTCCCTTTGCCACACCCAAAAGGTGGCTTTCAACCTGGTACCCGCCTTCTTCTTCAAAACGGGTGGTCTGCTCGGCATAGCGGTCGAGCAGCTCCCGGGGTGCACTCCCCTCTTTTTCCGAGCTTGCAGCAATTTTTTCTTCCAGCGCGGTTATTTCAGTTTTCATCTGGAATATATGGCGCAGGGGATACTGCAGGTAGCTGCGCAGGGTTTCTTCGGCAAGGGGCGGCGGTTCCTGGTGCAGGTAACCGATCCTGGCGCCGCGGGAAAGATGCACTTCACCCCCGTCGTGATCAAGTTCACCGGCGATGATTTTTAAAATGGTGGTTTTGCCCGAACCGTTGGGGCCGATTAACCCCGCTTTTTCACCGGGCTGCAGCTGCATGGTGATCCAGTCCACGATTAGATCGGAACCGTACATTTTCGTTAAACCGGAAATTGTCAGTAAGGGCATGCTTACTCCCACCTGTTAAGATTTAATGAAATAAAGTTTACGAACCTAAATCTGTCGCTTTCTGCCTGTTCCATTATAGCGGTTGGCAGTAAAACGGTCAAAGCAGTTAAAAAAATTTACAGATCCTTAAATTTTACTTTTCAAAAAGTGCCGAAAATATGTTACAATAGGCGCGAAAGGTGTATTATATATCTACATATTCAAATGCATGGAAAAAAAGAACAGGAGGACAGCGAAATGAAAAAGGTTTATCTTGCTGTAACATTGGCCCTGGTGCTGTTATTTGCCCTGGGCAGTGTAGTCTGGGCGGACAATGACAACGACGAAGCTTTGGACGAAGACAGGGACGTTTATTTTGTGCCGGTGGAAGAAATCACCCTGAGCACCGACAAAATGGAGCTGGTGGTCGGTGGCCAGACCGGGATCCTGCGGGCGACCATCAAACCTGAAGATGCCACCAACAAGAACATAGACTGGAGCTCCAGCGACGAAGATGTGGCTACAGTTGAGGCCAGAAGCGATGCCGAGGTAACCCCGGAGGGTGTAGGCACCGCTTATATCACGGCAATTACCGAAGACGGCGGGCTTACCGCTACTGCTGAAGTGGTGGTTAACCCCGACGAACCGACCCCGCCGACAGGCGGCAGCACCGTTTGGCCAATTATTCTCGCTGCCGGTTTACTGGCGGTATCCGGTTCGCTGCTGTATTTTAAAAGGTGCCGGGCTTAACCGGCAAGTAAAAAGTTTTTACCGGATTATTTGATTTTTAAGTAGTGGTAATATAGACGTGCGCCTGTTTGAAAGACCGCCTGAGCCGAGGTGAAAAACGGGTAACGGCAAGATTTGCCTTATCTAAGTTAGTTGAAAGAAGGCGGAGCTGTAACCATTTCCGCTTATGATGCTATTATTCGTTTTTAATAATATTTTGCAAGCTTGCTAAAGAGAGAGAAAAAATAGTCCTGCAGGATTACAGGCAGCGGAGGATTTGTCATGGGGAGAAGAAGACGCAGGCCCAGCAGCCGGCGGAGGAGAAGTTTCGGCCGGCGTAAAAGATCGCCGGAAACGGTATTCTGGATTGTCCTGGTCAGCTTTTTAGTGCTTGGCGGCAGCGGGTTTTTTGCCCACAGCACATTAAGCAATTTAATAGGCCGGGTTTCCGGCGAAGAAGCGGTGACCTCATCTTTGGAGGAAGCCGAAAACAAGGCGGAAGAAACAGGGGAATCAGAACTTATCTGGGAGCCGAAAACCCCTGAAGACCGCAAAAATATCCTGCTTCTGGGACTGGATGATAAGGGTTTCAGCGACATGGTTATGGTCCTTTCATATGACTTAGAAACCTTCGAAAGCTCGCTTTTTTCTATTAAAAGAGACACCTACATAAGCGACCACGACTGGGCCGAAAAAAATTCGGGACAGTGCCACCTGGCCTGGGCCAGCAACCGCGGTATGGGCCGGGATGAAGATTACGACCGGGGCTGCCGGCTTGCAGCTAAAACCGTGGAAGAGCTTTTAGAGATCGACCTGCACGCTTTTGCCGGGGTTACCATGGAAGGCTTTGTGGATATAATCGACCTGCTCGGCGGAGTGGAGATCGAAGTAGCCCCGCAGTTTGCCGAACGGGAAAGCAACCCGCTGCCCACCGGCCTGCAGAGGTTAGACGGTGAACAGACCCTGATTTACGCCCGCCACCGCCAGAACCCGCGCATCCCCGAACCCGGTTCCACCAGCCAGGACGGCGACCGGGTCCGCCGCAACCAGCAACTGGTGAAGGCAATGTTTAACCAGGCAAAAAGCATGGAGTCTGAAGAGTTGATGAAATTGATCGACCGGGTCGATGAAAAACTTTACACCAGCCTGGACGACTGGGATATTGTCGACCTGCTTAACTTACTCTACCACCGTGATTTAGACGAAATGGAAACCGCGGTAATCCCCGGTGAAGGTAAGCTGGTTTTTGAAGAACGGATTGAAGGTGACGTCTATTACTTTTACCCCGACCCGGAAGAAACAGCAGAAATCCTGGGCAGGCTGAATATAAGATAACGGGTAAAGGTCAGTCGAGCCCTTTGAAACACCGACTATTATCTTCACCACACCATAATTTACGCCAATTTTACTTAAACTTACTGTTACTGCAAAGCCAGAGCCGTGCTGAATTTGAATTTTGGCCCGGTGACATTGACCGCGAGGAGCCGTCATCAGGCCAAAAGCAGCACGGCTGAGCAGACACGCTCATTTTTATAATAGTCGAGGAGTTCGGCGAAATGTTGCGGCTTTACCCCGTATTCGCCGGGCTCTTTTTTAAAGCCCGGCTAGGTTAGCTCAGCCACCCGGCGGGCAATGCTTAGCGAAGCGGTCAGGCCCGGTGACTCGATCCCGACCAGGTTGATCAAACCGGGCAGGCCCCGCCCTGATTCTTCGGCAATTACAAAATCCCTGAACGGTTCACCGGGTCCGGAGAGCTTGGGCCGGATCCCGGCCATTTCCGGCTCCAGGTCTTCTTCTTCGAGAAAAGGCAGAAACGGTTTTACCGCGGCAAAGAATTCCCCGCGGCGCTCCGGGTTGACGGTGTAATCTTCTTCGTCCAGGTAAACTGCGTTAGGCCCGAGGCGGAGGCGGCCGTCCAAGTTTTTGGTGGCGTGAATACCGAGGCCGGTCAGCTCTTCTAAAGGTGGCGGGTAAAGTAAATGCTTGATCAAGTTGCCCTTTGATGAAGGCAGGCTGAAATATTCTCCCTTGCAGGGGTAGATCCGGTAACCGGCTTGATCCGGTTCAATGCCGGCCAGGGCGGCCAGGTGACCGGAGTTTAAGCCGGCACAGTTGATCAGCACGTCGCATTCAAGGGCATCGCTGCTGCCGTCGGGGTTGGTGAAGTGGACCCGGTAACCTGGGGAGAGTTGTTCTAAGGCCCGGACGTGGTGATGGTAAGCCGGCAGGGCCCCTTTTTGCAGCGCAATCTGTTCCAGGCGGTCCATCAGGGCATGGGAATTGATAATGCCGGTGGAAGGTGACAGGAGAGCAGTACTTGCCCTGATATGCGGCTCTAAGCGGGCAACCTGCGAGGAGCTGAGCTCTTCTAAGTCACTTACCCCGTTTGCCCGGGCAGTAGAAAGCAATTCTTCCAGGGAAGAGGCTTCTTCAGCGGAGTTGGCAACGATGATTTTCCCGCAGCGCTGATGGGGAATCTGCCATTTTTTGCAGAAGCGGTAGAGCAGTTCCTTTCCTTCCACGCACAGTTTCGCCTTCAGGCTTCCGGTGGGGTAATAAATCCCGGCATGGACAACTTCACTGTTACGGCTGGAGGTTTCCAAACCAAATTTCTCATTTTTATCGATCAGGACCGGCTGGCAGCCGGGCCGGCGGGCAGAGATTTCCGCCGCCACCGCCAGGCCGATTACCCCGGCGCCGATGATTATGATATCCACACGGTCATAGTTCATATCAGCTTACGGCCAGGACCGCTTCTTTCAAGCGGGCCAGCTTGCTTTCTGATTCCTTTCTGCCGGCGCCGACGGCGGAGAGGTAAAACTTTACCTTGGGTTCCGTGCCGGAAGGGCGCACCGCAAACCAGGAGCCGTCTTCAAAAGTATAGTGGAGCACCGGCGAGCGGGGCAGGGTCAGGGCAAATTCCTTGTTAACAAGTAAGTCCCAGCCCTTGCCACTGTTGTAGTCCCTTTTCTCGGCTATTTTAAGGCCGCCCAAATCGGCGGGCAGGTCGTGGTAGACGGCCACGTGACGGTCTGCCTCGGAGATATCTTTTAATTCCACGGTGAAAAGATCTTCGCTGTGATAGCCGTGTTCCTGCTGGACTTGATCTAAGACCTCGAGCAGGGTTTTTCCCTGCTCCTTGTAAAAACCGGCCATCTCGGCGATCAGGTAAGAAGCGATCACCGCATCCTTATCGCGGACGAAAGTGCCGGCCAGGTAACCGCAGCTTTCCTCGTAGCCGAAGACAAACTGCGGGTCGCCCTTTTGGGTGAATTCCCTGATCCTGTCGCCGATAAATTTAAAACCGGTTAAGGTCTCGATCACGCTTAAGCCGTAACTTTCAGCTATTTTCTTGCCCAGGTTGCCGGTAACGATGGTCGTGATCATCACCGGGTTTCCGGGCATTTTGCCGGTTTCTGTTAGGCGGCTGCAGATATATTCAACGAGCAGGGCACCCACCTGGTTGCCGTTTAAAATTACGTAGTCCCCCTTCTTATCGCGCACGGCGGTGCCGACCCGGTCCCCGTCGGGATCGGTAGCCAGGACCAGATCCGCTTCCGTTTTGGCCGCCTTTTTTAGGGCCATATCAAGGGCAGGAGGGTCTTCGGGGTTGGGCGTCTTAACCGTGCTGAAGTCGGGATCGGGCTTGGATTGCTTTTCGACCGGTAAGAGGTCGACAAAGTTTGCATCCGCCAAAAGGGAAGGGATATAAACTTCGCCGGTACCGTGCAGGGGGGTAAAAACGACTTTCAAGGTTTCCTGCGGTTCGCTTAAAGAGAGGGAGCGCACCCTGGCAAGGTAGCGGCAGTCCATCTCCGGGGCAACGGTTTCCAGCAGGCCTTTTTCCTGTGCCTCTTCCCTGGATACCGTACGGACATCGTCAAAAATATCTACTTTGCCGATCGCTTCCACCAGGTGATCGACCAGGGGGCTGACCGCCTGCCCGCCATCCGGTCCGTAGACCTTGTAACCGTTGTAGCGGGACGGGTTATGGCTGGCAGTGATTACAATCCCTGCGGCGCAGCCGAGTTCACGGGTGGTATATGACAGCATCGGCGTGGGCCGGACGCCGGGAAAAAGCAGCGCCTTGATGCCGTTGGCGGCTAAAACCAGGGCGGCCGCTTCGGCAAAGCGGTCCGAGTAGCGGCGGGTGTCGTAGGCGATGGCCACTTTTCTCGGTTCGTCTGCGGCACCTTTTTCGGCAGCAGCGGAACCCGTAATTTTCTGATCCGGATCGCCCGGGTCGGCATCTTCGGGGAGGCTGTTCAAGTAATCGGCCAGGCCCTGGGTGGCGCGGCGCACTATGTAAGTATTAAAACGGTTAAATCCGGGCCCGATCACTTCTCGCATGCCGCCGGTGCCGAAGACCAGCTCCGAGCCGAAATGGCTCCTGATTGCTTCCGGGTCGTCTTTCATATCTTCCAGGGCTTTTAGCATCTCTGCTTCCAGGTAGGGGTGGTTCAACCAGCGGTTAAAACGCTCCTGGGCCAGGTCCAGTTCCGGGTCTTCTATTACTTGATCGCCTGCCCCCGTTTCCTCGCTGCGGCCGTAATCGTCCTCGTAACGGATAATATCGTCTTCACCGAGGTAGTCCCCGCTTTGCACTTCGATAAATACGAGCGGTTCTTCGCCCCGGTTTTCAATGCGGTGGCGGGCCCCGGCGGGTATATAAGCCCTTTCCCCGGGGTAAACCGTAAATTGTTCATTGTCAACGGTCACCAGGGCTTCCCCGCTGACCACGATCCAGTTCTCGGAGCGGTGACGGTGGCTCTGCAGGCTTAAGCGGGAGCCGGGGTTGACATTAATCCTTTTGACCTGGTAGCAGCCGGTGCGTTCCAGCGAAGTATAGCTGCCCCAGGGACGCTGGTCGGTAAGGTGTTCCCTGGTTTCGGTGGCGTTTTCAGCGGTTAGCTGATCGACAATCTTTTTTACATCCTGGCTTCCTGAGCGGCTGCAAACCAGCAGTGCATCCGCTGTTTCAACCACCACTAAATCCTTCAACCCGGCCGTGCCCACCAGGCGGGAATCTGCGATGACCAGGCTGTTTTCACTGCCCACATCCACTACCCGACCGCTTAAGTAATTGCCCTGTTCATCCCTGGGGGCGGCCTGGTAATAGGCTTCCCAGCTGCCCAGGTCGCTCCAATCGATACTGGTGGGGATGACGGTCACTTCCTGCGAACGCTCCATGATCCCGTAGTCGATCGAGATCTTTTCCAGCCCGGCATAGATTTCTTCCACATTTTTAAAAGAGTTATAATCAATTTTTTCGAGGGCAGCTTTCATCTGCGGCAGAAAATTTTCGTATTCTTTGAGGAGGGGGCCGACTTTAAAGACAAACATGCCGCTGTTCCATAAATAGCCGCCTTCGGCCAGGTATCGTTTGGCCGTGTCCAGATCGGGTTTTTCCACGAAGCTTTCCACGCAGCGGGCCCGGTGGCCCAGCTTTTCACCGCAACAAATATAGCCGTAACCGGTTTCCGGGTAAGCGGGCCGGATGCCGAAGGTAACCAGCCCGTAGTCTTTGGCGGCCGCTCCTCCCTCTTGCAGCAGCCCGGCAAATTCCTCCTGGTCGGGGATGAGGTGATCTGCGGGCAAAACTGCCATTACCGTATCCGGCCCCGCTTCTTTTTCAAGCAGGCAGGCGGCAAGACCGATCGCCGGGGCGGTATTTTTCGCAGCCGGCTCCTTGATGATCCGCACCTCCGTCAGGCCGGCCAGATCGAGCTGACGCCTGACTTCAGCAGCCTGATCCCGGTGGGTAACCACCAGGATTTTTTCCGGGCTGACCACCCTGGTAACCCGTTCAAAGGTAGCCCGGAAAAGGGAGATTCCCTGCTCGCTTTCATAGGTGCCACCGGGTTTCCCGGTCATAGGCATGGGCAGGTACTGCTTGGGAAACTTTTCCCGGCTGAGCGGCCAGAGGCGGGTACCGCTGCCGCCGGCTAATATAACTGCATACATAAGATCACTCACCCCTCCACATAAAACTAACTGGCATACCAGCAATCGTAACCTGTCTTAACTAATAAACAGCTTCTATGGTTAAAAAATTTTTAAGGCAGGTGCCGCCGTTATTTATTAATCTTTTTATTCAAAACTCTTGAGCAGCTGGTCCTGGAAGTAGCCCTGGTGGGCGGCCAGGTGGACCCGCTGCAGGGCTAAAAGCAGCGAAACCACCGATTCTGCCCCCTGGTTCTGGTTAATGCCGCCTGGCTCGATCCCGTCGTAGCAGCCCCCGCTTGAAAAATCATAAAGCGGCTGGTGGACATCGTTGCTGCCGAAGAACCAGTTAAAGGCCCATTCCATCGATTTTAACCAGTGATCTTCACCGGTAAGGGTAAATGCCTGGTAGCAGGCATCAACCAAAGCGGCGGCATCAACCGGCTGCTGGTCAAAGCGGGCTTTATCTTTGCCGCGCTGGTACCAACCGTTATTGCCGACCAGGGACAGGTGGCCGCCTTCCGGGTTGGTCTGGATCTTAAGCAGCCACTGCAAGCTTTTCAACCCGGCATCAAACATTTCCCGGTGATCCAAATAGCCGCCGGTAACAATGAGGGCCTGGGAAAAACGGGCATTGTCGTAAGCGACGATATCTTCACCCCAGTACCAGTCTTCGGCAGCGTTTTTTTCAAAAAGTTTCAGTAATTTTTCACCCAGCTCTTTCATAATCTGGCGGACCCGGGTATCGCCGCCAAAGCGGCGCAGGTAATAGTTAGCCCCCAGGGCGGAAAAGGCCCAGGCCCTCGGGGAAGTAAAAGAACGCGGTACATTGATGATTTCTTTAAAGAGGCGGTTGGCCAGGCCAAGGATCGCCCCGCTCGGGGGATGGGCAATGGTATAGCCGAGAGCCCAGAGGGCGCGTCCGTGGCTGTCCTCCGAACCGGCCGTCTCCAACCAGGTGCGGTCGTAACCCATGAAGTTACGCATCCTGCCGTGCGGCTCGTTAAAAGCATGGTAAAGGAAGCTCAGGTAAATATTAAGCAGGGGAATGATCGCTTCGTCCTTGAACAGGCGCCAGTGCATCACCGCGGCGATCAAAGCCCTGGCGTTATCATCGGTGCAGTATCCGTGGTGGCGGTCGGGAACACTATAGACAGCGTGCTGCAAAAGGCCGGTCGTATCGGTCATCGCCCGCAGGTGTTTCAAGTTCACTTCCGGCAGGATCGCCCTTTCGGTAACATCGGTGCTCTGCACAGTTTGGGCAAACATGTCGCTAAACTTGAAGCGGGCTTCTTCAAAGGCGTAAGCGTAGTTGCGGGCTACCTCTTTCCAGATCATCTGCCGCCCGTATTCGTAAGCGTTTTTGCGGATGCGGTTGCGTTTGGGCTCGTCGCCTAATAGCTTGTTGATCTCTTCAGCCATGGCCCTGCTGTCGCGGAAAGGCACCAGGCAGCCGCGGCCGTCCGCTAAAAGTTCTTCTGCGTAGATATAGGGGGTGGAAACAATCGCTTTGCCGCAGGCTAAGGCGTAGGCAAGGGTGCCGGAAGTGATCTGCTCCCGGCTTAAATAGGGGGTCACGTAAATATCGGTGGCGACCAAAAACTGGATCAAACGCTCCAGGGAAACAAACTGGTTGTAGAAGGTCACGTTTTGTTCCAGGTTTTTGTCGCGGACCATTTTTTCCAGGGTGTGCCGGTATTCCTCCCCGTGCAGGCGTTTAACCTCCGGGTGGGTAGCCCCCAGGATAATGTAAAGGGCGTCGGGGTGTTCTTTGACCACTTCTTCCATGGCCTCGACCGCATATTCCAGCCCCTTGCTGGGGCTTAGAAGACCGAAGGTAAGCAGGACTTTGCGCCCTTCGGCCTGGAACTGGTCCTTGTAGTAAGAAGAGTCGAGAAAAGGTACATCCGGGGCCCCGTGGGGTATCAGGTAAATTTTTTCTTCCGGAACCTTGTAGACCCGTCTTAAGATATCCACCGCCGCTTCGGCCATCACTACCACATAGACCGACTGCTCGCAGATCCGGGTCAGGGTCTGCTTCTGACCGGCAGTCGGCTCTTCCAGGACGGTATGCAGGGTGGTCACGGCCGGTTTTTTCAAGTTGCCGAGCAGGTAGTTGAGGTAGCTGCCGTCTTCCCCGCCGAAAATACCGAATTCATGCTGGACGGAGACGGCTTCCGCGGGGGACAGGTTGATAAAGTCAGCCGCTCTCTGGTAATCATTAGGCTGCTGGTCGCGGACATGAAAGGCAACTTCCCGGCCATAGTTATAGCTTTCATTGGCCCGGTTCAGGGCGACAACTTCAAAGCTGCTCTTTCCTCCCGTAGAGGGATTGCCGTTACTGTATACATGTTTCATGCTGTTTAAAACGTCCTGGCAAAATGTGGCAATTCCACACTTGCGGGGCGGATACGTGGAAACAAAAGATACTTTCACCGGATGGTGCTCATTACCGCCATACATGATGCTCACCTCTTTTATATAATCGGCCGCTATTTTAAGCAAGCCTGAATTCAAGAGTATATAATAAGCAAAGCAAAAGGCTCCCGGTTTGTATAAGCCGGTTAAATGTGGAGTGATCTCTATTATAAGGCAAACCCGAACGCGGGGCCAGGATAAAATAGACGCCGGGGCGCCCGTTACAATATAGAAGTTTAGCTCTTACCGGCAACTTTCCGGTAAACCTCCAGATAGCGTTCCACCATCAACTCGGTGGTAAAATTCTCTTCCACGTGGCGGCGGCAGGCCCGGCGAGACAGGGTCTGCAGGCGACCGGTCGCATCCAGGGCCTGGTCGAGGTCTTCAACCAGGAAACCGGTTTCGTTGTCTTTGATCAGTTCCGGCATAGAGCCGCGGTTAAAGGCAACTACCGGGGTGCCGCAGGCCATTGATTCGGCAACGCTTAACCCGAAAGGTTCGTCAAAATTAATCAGGTGCAGTAACCCCCGGGCTTTGCCAAGCACTTCAGCCTTGTTATCCGGCCCCACCGGCCCGATATAACTTACCTGCTCCCCGTCTAAATAGGGGGCCACGTAGCGTTCGTAATAATCCTGGTCCTGGATAATTCCGGCGATAACCAGCGGCATCCCTGCCTGTTTGGCCAGGCGGATCGATTCATAGGCTCCCTTGTCGTGATGAATCCGCCCGAAAAAGAGCAGGTAGTCTTCTGCTTCTTCCCGGTAGGGATAGTTTTCGACCGGGATCCCGTGGTGGATGGTGGCCGTGTAATCAAGTTCGCTGCTTTTGTCTGCTTCGCTGATGGCCACGTAGTGGACATGATTATTGTATTTTTGGTAGACCGGCAGAATTTTTTGCGACGAAAAACCGTGGATGGTGGTAAGCAGCGGCGTATCAACCAGTTTGCTGTAGCTGAGCGGCAGGAAATCAAAGTTGTTATGGATCAAATCGTACTTGCCGGCTTCTTCAAAAACAGTCGAAATGTGCAGGCATTCCCAGACTTTAGGGTCAAGGCCGGTATCTTCGGACCAGGGGCGCGGCGCCACCGCCCGCAAGTTTCCTGCAGTCTTTGAATCGGCTGTGGCATAAAGAGTTACATCTATCCCCCGTTTTACCAGCCCCTCGGTAAGCATGCTGACGACCCACTCCCAGGGACCGTAATGGCGGGGCGGGGTGCGCCAGGATATGGGGGCAAGCATGGCGATTTTCATCTTAAAGCCAGAACCCCTCCTCGGAACAATTACAACTTAACAGGTGCTCGAGCAAGTCCTGCATCTTGGCGGTTGCCAGGCAAACACAGGTGTCGGCAGCGCCGTAGTACATGTGCAGCTCGTCGGTTTCGGGGTCGTAGACCGTGCCGGTGGGGAAGGTAACCCCGGGCACATCGCCGACCCGTTCGTAGTCTTCATGGGGACCAAAAACCCACTGGTCACAGCGGTTCCTGATCCGGCGGGGGTCTTCTAAATCGAGCAGGGCCAGTCCGACCCGGTACAGGCTGCCGGAAACTGTGTTGCGGACCCCGTGGTATATGATCAACCAGCCTTCTTCGGTTTCAATCGGCGGCGGGCCCAATCCGACCCGGGTGCTGTCCCACCAGCCGGGACGAACCGGGAGCAGGATCTGGTGTTCGCCCCAGTGGACCAGGTCCGGCGAGTAGGCAATCCAGATATGGGCTTCCCCGCGGATAATGGGACGGTGGATCATCACGTACTTGCCGTCAATCAAGCGCGGAAACAGTGAAGCGTCTTTGTCTTCCGGGGGCAGCATCGCTCCCCGGCGGTCGAACCTGTGCAGGTCTTCGGAAAGGGCCAGGGAAACTACCGGGCCGTCCTTGGAAAAAGATACGTAGGTAACGGCATATCTTTTTACATCCTCCAGCCAGACAATCCGGGGGTCTTCAATGCCCCAGTGCTCTTCATTGAAGTTCCGGTCCGGGAGCAGGGTTGGTTTTTCGTCGATCTGCCAGTTTGTTTTGCCGTCGCTGCTGCGGGCAAAAGTGAGGTGGGAAAAACCGCGCATATCTTCAACCCGCACCAATAGAAGGGTATCACCGTTATGGCGGACCGTTCCCGGGTTGAAAGTGGCATTGGCCGGGTAGGGCCAGCGGTCGGGAACCAAGATCGGGTTCCCCTTGTAGCGTTCGAACATGTTGTTCGGACGATGATGGTCATGATAAATCATTTTCTCGGTCTCCTTTTAGCATTCATTTTCGATGATTTGATTTAACCAGTTATTAAAAGCCCGGTACGTTAGTCGGTTAATTTCCAACTTATTTTTTAATTCGCTATATTTACATTAATTCCTTCCTCTTCCCTCCCCTATCCATTAATTAGGCTGATTGCAGCAAAAAAGCCTAAAAAAGGCGGGCTTCCAGATGGAAACAGCCCGCCTTGATCAAATTTTACTGCACCTGGGACTAAATTCCCGGTATTTTTAAGCTAATAGCAAAGCGGTGTTTAGCGGAAAAAGAAATTTTTAATCTGCTCGATATTTTGCTTAAACCTGGAAGCCCCGTTGATGAAACTCATGTGTCCGGGCAAAAGCAGTTCAATATCTTCCAGGCGGGAAAGTTTTTCCACGCTTTGCGCTATGGTTTCCATGCTGCCGCCGGGCAAATCGGCGCGGCCGATGCTGCCGACAAAAATGGTGTCTCCGCTGACCAGCGCTTTTTGGCCGGGCAGGTGGAAACAAACGCCTCCCGGTGAGTGGCCGGGGGTATGTAAGACTTTGATTTGTTCTGTTTCATTTTTAACCCCCGTATCCAGGGTCCCTTCTTCCAGGTAAAAATCGGGGTTCAGCGATGGCAGGTTGCCTGCAGATTGCCCGGAAAAATGGCGGATGATCATTTCCACGATAAATTCATCTTCCTGGTGAATCCCGATTTTTGCCCCGCTTTTTTCCCGGATGAACCCGGCCGCTTCGATATGATCGGGGTGACCGTGGGTGCACAAGATCAAATCCACCCCGGTTATATCAAGGCCGTCCTCGGCCATCTGCTCGGTTAGTTTTTCCAGGCAGTTTTCATTTAATTCATTTTTGATGTGTCCGGGGTCAAAAAGGATCGTTTTTTCGCCCTTGAGGACTATACTGTTGCAGTTGTTGGCCCGTCCCTGCCAGGGATACCAGTAGAGCTGTTCGGTTAATTGCATGCTTTACCTCCTTAAAAAACTGTTTGATTAATGATCTTGCCTCTGCCGGTTAATTTGTTCACTGACCCTCATCTTATATATACCAGTTTTGTGTCTGTTCGGTCTTGCTACATTTTAGCCTGGTGTTCGCTCTATTGCAATGTTTACCGTCCAAAATGCAGCACGTTTAAGCAGCAACTCAATTTTTATCATACCACAACCTGGGGCTCCAGGGTAGGGGAATAAACGGCCGGGCTTAGAATCATATGCCCGGGTAAGCCCTTCAGGTGAGAGGTCGGTTACTTTAAATCAAGCCTTGTATGCGCTTATCCGGGGGTCAACAGAGGTCTTTTGTTTTTTTTGCTGCCCGGCGATCCAGGACTGTGAGCCAGGACCGAAAACCGTAACCGGGCGAAGTTCAGGCATTTAAAGGCTAAATCTGCCGGACCCCGTGCGCCATGTTCACCATAACCCCCATTGCGGCGATCACTTCCTTTAAATCGGGATGGCTAAATTTTACCGTGGTGCCTGAGGTGAGCTCGGCACCGGGCAGAGAAGCGGCCGCTTCGGACATACCGCGGTTTTGAAAGGATAGTTCCATCGTCACCGGGATCTTTAAATACAGCGGTTCGGGAAAAGCTTTTTCCCTGATTGCAGCGGCTGCCTGTTCGCGGAGCAGGCGGCGGGATTTAGCCGGCGTGATCGATTCGGCGGCCCGGTGGGCCAAATTCTTTTTCACCGTCACCAGCCTGGCCCTTTCCCCGAGTAGCTCTTCGGCTTCGCTGCAGGCGGCGTCATCGCCTGAAACCAGCCCCACCGGCACTTTGAAATAACCGGCGATATAGGCGCTTAAGCCCAGTTCACCCAAAACCTGGCCGTTTAGCTTCAACTCGGCCACTGTTGCGCTGCTGTAGGTGTGGGAAAGGGTGCCCCGCACGCCCTGGCGGGCGTGGTAACCGATAAACATGGCCAGGTCGCAGGAATCAAAGACCCCGGCCATCATCGACCAGTCCTTCGGCGAGCCTGAGATCAGCTTAACATCTTCATGGAGCTCATCAATCAGGATGTTGGTCATCGGGCCGTGGCTGTCGTTGATCAGCACTTCGTCAGCGCCGCCTTCAAATGCACCCCGGGCGGCGGCATCGACCTCACCGGTCATCAGCTGCCGGGCCCGCCTGTAGTTTTCGCTTTCACCGCCAAGCTGGCTCCTGTCGACCACCCCGGCAATTCCTTCCAAATCGGCTGATATATACACTTTCACCGGCAAATCCCCTCCCCTTTATGAATCAGAAACTCCATTTGTAACCTTCCGGCCTATTTTACAATGCCCCCTGCAGGCCGGACTGAAATGAAGACTAAGCAAGTATCTCTTTTTATTAATTATTATCCTCTTCCACCGCATTAGAGGAAAATTTTCTTATCTCCTTCAGGCTGCTTCTTTTGAAGGCTGGAAAATCTTGAGCGGGATGTTCTGGCGCTTCAATTCCCCGGTTATCATGATAAAGGTAATCACAAAGGCAAGAAAATCACTGGCCGGCCGGGCAACCCATACCCCTATAAGACCGCTGTAAGCGGAGAAAACCAATAAAAGGGGCACAAAAAGAACGACCTCGCGCAGGATCGACAGGATCAGGGATGGAACCGCCTTGCCGATAGCCTGGAAAAATACGGTCGAAACAACCTGGATCCCGATCAGGGGCATCATCAAGAGCATGATCCGCATCGAATAAGCGCCCATATCAAGCAGCGCTGCTTCCGAGGTAAAAAAGCCCAGGAAAGTGTAGGGATAAAGATAGACTATGAGGGTCAGGGTAGTGATAAAAGCGGTGCTGATGGTAAAACCCTTGATCACCGCTTCCCTGATCCGCTCGTTTTTTTCCGCCCCGTAATTGTAACCGATAACCGGTAATAACCCCTGCGAAAAGCCCACTACCGGCATAATGATCATAATCTGCAGGCGGAAGAAAAGCCCCATGGCAGCGATGGGAATGTGCCCGAAAGCGGCAAGGATGATATTGGTAATGCTCAAAGATATATTCTTGGAAAACAGGCGCAGCATGCTCGGAAAACCGATCTTGTAGATATTCTTGACGATGTACCAGTCCGGGCGCATGTTTTTAACATAAAAGGTGACATTGCTCCTACCACTACAAAAATGATAAAGCAGGACAAAAGCACCTACCGCTTTGGCCAGGACGGTAGCTACCGCGGCCCCGCGGACCCCCATGTCCAGGGCAAAGATAAAGATTGGATCCAGGGCTATATTTAAAAGCGAAGAACCGACCATCATTTTCATGGAAAGCATAGGACTGCCTTCAGCCCGAACTACATTATTAAGGCTCATGATCAAAAAGAATACTACCGACCAGGTGGTAATGATTGAGGTGTATTCTTCCGTGTAATTAATGATTTCAGGTGAAGCACCAAACAAAACTAAAAGCGGCCGCAGGTAATAAAAGCTGGCCAGGGCAATAACTAAACCGAAGGCCAGAGCCAGGCTGACTACATGGCCGATCGTTTTTTCAGCATCGCGGATGTGGCCGCTGCCAAGTGAACGGGAAACCAGGGAAGCTGAACCTACCCCTACCCCGACGCCGATAGCGCCTAAAATCATCTGGATCGGAAAGGCGATCGATAAGGCAGCGATTGCTTCGCTGCCCAGCCTGCCGATAAAGATTGTATCGACAACGTTGTAGGTGGCTGCGGACACCATCCCTACCGTAGCCGGCAGCGAATAGCGGAATAAAAGCCTGGTAATGCTTTCCTGGCCCATTAAATCATAATTTTTTTGGCCTGCATTTTGCACTGCAGCTGTCCTCCACCGGTAATCGTTTGAAACTTTGTAATCCATATAAAAAGATATCTACCGTATGTGAATTTAACATATATGAGTGGACCTGTCCACCTGACCACTGCATAAAACGAAACGAAACAGGGGAGGAAACAGGGGACGGTTCTTTGTTCCGCCGCTTCGTTGAAACGTGAAACAGGAAAGAGTTTCTTTTTTTAATATAAGTAATTTTCCCAAGCTGGTAATAATGCTTAAAGCAAAAGAAAAAAGTATAAAGAAGCTTTATTATTCAAAAGAAACCCGATGTTAATTTAATCGTAAAAGCTTGCCAAAAAAACAACCCGCCTTTATAATTATACATAACCAATATAGTTATATATTCTGACTCTGCCGCCAGCAGGCGTTAAATAAAGAGGTGTTACCGGTGAAAAAACAACACTTGAGCCTTTACGGCCAGGCGACAGGCCTGGTTGATGACAACCGCTACCTGGTTGACGAACAGGGCGATGAAATCATTTACCATAAGATCGGGGCCGGCTTGAAAAAACTTTACCTGGAGCCGACCTCCCGCTGTAATTTAAAGTGCATCACCTGCCTGCGCCGCCAGTGGGGCACTATCCCCGAGCAGGACATGCTCATGGATCTTTTTGAAAACCTGCTTGAACAAATGGAAAGCTTTCCGGAATTGAACCAGGTCCACCTAGGCGGCTTTGGTGAACCCCTGGCCCACCCGGAGGTTTTAACCATGATCAAAAAACTAACTGCAGCCGGTTACCGGGTTTCACTCAGCAGCAATGGAACCCTGCTTAATAAAAATACCGCCCGGGAACTGATCAGGTGCGGCATTAACTCAATTTTTATTTCCATCGACGGGGTAGAAAAAGAAGCTTTTAACGATATCAGAGTTGAAGGAGATTTCAACCAGGTTTATGAGAACATGCTGGGCCTGCGGGATCTGAAAAAAGAAATGAACGTTTACCATCCCAAGGTCGGCCTGGAATTTGTGCTGATGAAAAAAAATAGCAACCAGCTGCATAAACTGCCTGAGCTGGCCAGTGAGCTGCGGGTAGCCACGGTCCTGGTAACTAATCTTTTACCCTGCTCGGAAGAGATGTACGAACAGGTGCTTTACGAAAGCCCGGGCATCGAGCGAGAAATGGGGGCGGGAGCGCTTGCTCCCCCGGGGTGGAACCGGCAGCTCGAGGGATACCGTTTCCCCGAACCGGCGATGTGGCCGGTGGCTGAACAAGATTATGTTTTGTGGGGTTCACTGCGACTGCCGCGAATGTACTGGGGCAGCAGCAGAAAGTGCGCCTTTGTTGAAAACAACTCCCTCGTGGTTCGCCGGGACGGGCTGGTCAGCCCATGCTACGCGCTGATGTACGATTACCCCTACTATCTAGATAACCGCAAAAAAGAAGTGAGTGCTTACCTTATCGGTAATATTGAAGGCAAGCACCTGTATAAAATTTGGAATAAACCTGAATATATCAGGTTTCGCCACCGGGTCAGGAACTACAATTTTCCTTCCTGCGTGGATTGCTCCAACAACAAGGTTTGCGATTATACCGATAAAAACGAGGATTGCTGGGGTAACGCTCCTTCCTGTGCCGACTGTCTCTGGTCGCAGGAAATCGTGCGCTGCCCTTAAAAAAGATAAAGCGTGAGCGGAACAGGGGAGGGGATGAAACAGGGGACGGTTCTCTGTTTCACTCTAGCTGGAACAGGGGACGGTTCTCACTAGCTTCGCTTCGCTTGAAACAAAGAACCGTCCCCTGTTCCATCCCCTGTTCCACTCACTTCTATAAAAACGGGGCCCGGGGAGATAATCTTACTCTCCCTGAGGCCCCGTCTTTTCAATTCTTTTTTAACCCCCGGCAACCGGGGGGAAGATTGCCACCTTGTCTCCGTCCTCTAAAACGAAGTCTTCGGGGCGGCTTTTGTGCCGCACAAAAACCTGCTTGGCTTCGTTTTCCTTGATCCCAAGTTGTTCGATCAGGTCTTTCGTGGTCGACCCTTCGGGCAGTTCCACTTCAAAAGGCTTGTTGCGGGTGCCCTCCGGGTTGTACTTCATCAGCGTCGCATAAAGAGTCACAGTTACTTTCATAATTAATCCCAGAACTTGTCCAGTTCTTCGTCAGAAATATCCCAGACCTGGTTATGCGGCGGCAGCTTTTCATACTTCATAAATTCAGGCATCCGGTCACTTTCAGAACCAAGGCCTGCCCGGTGGTTGAAATCCCTTTCGATGCGCAGGATTTCATTGCCGATCCTGGTCACATCGTCGGCATTGTAGTTTGTGCCGAGCATACCGTTAACCGTTTCAATGACCCCTTCAAAACCGCTTTCGATGTCAAGGATGGGGAAGGCGATAAAGATACAATAACCGGCTGCGTCAAGAAAAGCGGTTGTATCCTGGAAAGCCTTGGAAAGACCGACCTTATCTTTAGTATCCAGCGGTTCAGCCGAGCCGCCTACCGATAAAATCTCGGGCGCAATGGTGTAGCCGGCGGTATGATCGGCACCCATGGTCGAGGTGGCGTAGGTAACACCGATACCCTTGACTGCCCGTGGTTCATAGGCAGGCATACCCTGGCGCTTGACTGTTGGGATCCGGGTTACCCCGTAGGCTTCACCGACGAAGTGGGCGCCCTGGCCGAGAATATGGCCGAGCGGGCTGCGCTCATAGAGCTCTTTTAGTAGCTTAATCGCAGCTTCGCCATCGCCAAACTCGGCCAAACCGGCCTCCATTGCCACACCTAAGGCCACCCCTGCTTCAATGGTGTCGATGCCTAAATCATTGCAGAGCCAGACCAGTTCTGCAACATGGTCAAGGTTGTCAATGCCGCAGTTTGCGCCGAGCGACCAGATCGATTCATATTCCACGCTTGA
>Ga0207421_10001745_pt1 | contig 27650 bp, 28 predicted proteins | sample SodLakKL_010_SED_4_FD_187542 | JGI IMG/M metagenome (GOLD analysis project Ga0207421, IMG submission 187542) | Alkaline sediment microbial communities from Lake Tanatar, Kulunda Steppe, Russia - 8KL_010_SED (SPAdes) (version 2) | ecosystem: Environmental > Aquatic > Non-marine Saline and...
CATACCAGCACAGTCCGACGCCCGAGTAATAGGGCTTTCGTTGAAGCGTTAGGATAAACAAAAATAGGCCGTTTCAGTTCGATTACGTCCATCAGAAATATGAATAACTGACCAATCTTTGATCTTCACGGGGAGCGTCGGCAATATTTTCGGAATGATCGTGATTTTTCCAAACAGTAGTGGGTGAACGGGTCGTTTTGACCGCTGATCGACGGTTGTGGGTGGGGGCGTCGGCATCGCTGGGCGAATTATAACGAGGGAGTCGGAGGAAGGGGTCAAGAGGGCAAGCGAGCGTCGATCGGACGGTCGGCCGATCGGTCAGCCGAGCCGGAACGAGGGTTCGTCGGGTTCGCCGTCGAGGTCCTCCAGCTGGATCACGTCGTCGTTTTCGTCCTCCAGTTGTTCACGGAGGTAGTTGACGTACCGCTTGTGCTCTTCGAGTTGTTCACGGAGGTGGTCGGCTTCGAGTTCGAGGCGTTCGTGTTCGCGGACGAAGCTCTTTGGCACCTCGATCTTCGGCGGGAACGACGCGCCGCTCTCGCCCATGCTCTCCAACTCGGCCTCGGGGATGACCCGAACCTGACCGTCGTGGGCAACGAGGGTGTCCACGTAGTCGCGGAAGACGGCCGATAACGAGATATCCCGCTCCTCGGCGATATCGCGGAGCGTCTCGAAGGCGTCCTCGTTGACGCGGAACGAGATCGTCTTGTTCTTGTTGCCCATCACCGATCCGTTCGTTCCGCGGATTACTTAAGCGTTTGTCAGACGGTGGCGTACCGGCGTCCTCAGCGTCGCGGTCGGGGTGGACGGCTACTGGCCGTCGGTCGGCCGCCCGCTACCGATCAGACGCCCGCGGGCGAGTCCGCCGTCTCCCCGGCGAGCTCGTCGCTCTCATCGAGGTCCTCAAGCGCCGCGAGCGCCGCGGCCTTGTACGTGGCGGGATCGAACTCGTACTCCTCGCGGGCCATCCGGCCGTACTCGTTCGCCTCCTCCTCGAAGGCGTCGACGCGTTCGAGGGTCCGCTCGGCCGTCTCGACGACCCAGCGGTCGCGGACGGTCGCGTCGACCTCCGTGATCGATTCGGGCCGGACGGAGACGCGGATCGTTCCGTCGTCGGTCTCGTACGTCCGGGGCTTACCCACGACTGCGACGTAGGCGGGGGCCTCCAGGTCGCGGATCGCCGAGGCGGCCTCGGGCTGATACTGGCCGGCGTAGACGAAGAACGTGCCCGTGGGGTCCACGATGCGGGCACGCCAGTACTCGGCGTCGTCGCCGACGTCGTCCTTTTCGGTCAGGGTGCCGACGAAGAAGACGCGATTCGCGGACGCACCCGTCGGCAACAGCGCGTAGACGGGTGCCCGCTCGTCGTCGGACTCTTTGAACGTGTATCCGGCGTCGTTGAACTCGCTCGCGAAGACGCGCCGGGCGACCTCTCGGGTGGGGGTACTCTGGCTCATGTTAGATCGACCTCGCTTTGATCAGCGCGCTCTCAACGTCGACCGGACCGGGCTCCTCCTGCTCGTCGACGAGCACGTAGCGCCCGAAGGTGGGGCCGGTCACCCGATAGTAGCGGCCGAGGATGTCCCCGGCCATCTCCTCGGCGACGACGGTCGTATCGAGCGCGTCCATCGCCATCTCCTTGGCCTCCGCCAGCGTCATGCCGGTGAGTTCCTCCGTCGCCTCGCGGTCGAAGATGACCTCGGTGACGGTCCGGCCGTCATCGAGCACGCCCTTGATCCGGAGGTCGAACTCGCCTTCGCCCTGGCCGTGTTCGGAACATCGCCCGTTCTGGAGGACGCGGGTGCAGTCCTCCTCGGGGCAGCGCTTGATAAGGCCGGAGCCGGATTGGATGTCGACCAACGCGCCCTCCACGGTTTCGGCGTTGTCGCCGACCTCGATCTCCTCGTCGATCTCGGTGATCGTGGTGGTCCGGTTGAGTTTGACCGAGTATCGTCCCTCGTATTCGTCGGTGACGACGTTCGAGAGCTGATAGGAGGCCCCTTCCTCCAGTTTCGGGAGTTCGGAGGTCACAAAGGAGACGAACTTGATCGTCCCCGACTCGTCGCCGAGCAGGCCGACCTGTGAGATGGCGTCGCTGCGCGGCTCCCAGAGGTCGACCAGTTTCACGCGGAGGTCGACCCACTGTTCGTCCCGATCGATGTCGTTGACGAGCACCTGTTCGCTCCCGCCACGGCCGATCTCCTCGCGCTCCATGCCGGCGTCGTCGAGGTAGCTGTTCGTGACGCTCCGGCGCGCCTCGTCGAGTGGAACGCGGTATTCGTTGACGAGGTTTTCCAACCGCTCTTCGACCTCGTCGGCGTCGACGTTCAAATGGTCCGAGAACTGTTCCGCTATCGCTTCCGCTTCCTGTCGCAGTTCGCTCATGGGTGTCTCTGCCTCCGGTCGTGTTTCAATGGGAGGCATACGCCGATTGGTTCGGTATGGTATTAAAAGGTATGTGAGCGCGGTGAAAGTGGTCTGCAAACGGACGATCACCTGACTGCGACGTGGGACGGTTGAGGAACCTTGGTCGATCGCAGCAGTCTCACCCACGCCGCGGTCGGCGCGCTCCGGTGAGCGCCTTTTAAAGGCGTGAACCGAGCGCGAGGTCGTCGGATTACATCCGACGGCTCGGAAATCTTCGATTTCCGGTGGAGTGCCGACGGGCCGCCGGACGCTCGGCGGCCCGTCGGAACGAGGCTGGGGAGGGCTGAGGCTGGGGAAGGCTGAGGCTGAGGAGGACGAAAGACCGGATCGGTAACGACGGAACGGAAGGCAGAATGCACGAAGGAGGGTATATAAACGGGACCGATGGGTGGCTTGCGACACAGCGCGCCGACCGGAACAGGGCCCTCCCGACGGGCCGATCAGTCGGACGCGTTGCGCGCGGTGTACGCCGCGAGCGCGGCCTCGATCGCATCGAGCGAGCGGTTCACCCGGGAGTCGGCGACCCGCATGAAGCCGGGCGTGTAAGCCGCCGAGTAATCGAAGATACGGTTAACCCCGTGTTTCGGGACGCTGACCGGCGCGAACGACTCGACGGTATAAATACGGGTGGCGGGGAACGCCGTCCAGAAGGTTCCGCTCGCCCACCGATCCTCGTCCTCGAACGTGGTCCCCACACGGCCGCTCGCGACGTACCGACCGTCGTGATAGAACAACAGGAGATCCCCCGCAGCCATCCGCTCGAACGTCGACCCGTTGCCGCTGTCGTCCGCGACCGCCCACAGCCGCGCCTCCTCGGCGTCGGCGAGCGGCTCAGGACGGTCGGGATACTCGGTGAGGTCGACCGGCGACCGCACGGTTCGATCGAAGTTCTCCGGGTCAACGGGGATCAGGAAGACGTTCTCGCCCATATGACGTGCGTTTTACGGGCAACGGGTTAAAAGCGTCCGTTGCGCCGTCACCTCGAAACCGCCCGCACGGCGGCACCTCCCCGTCGGATGCCGCGACACCCGTGACTACTCGTCGTCGGGAGCGTACTCCTCGTGGATACGATCCATTCGGGCGGCCATCACGAAGTCCGCCTTATGAAGCCCGTCGATCTTGTGGGTCCACATCTCGACGCCGACTTCACCCCACGAGAGGTGGATGTCGGGGTGATGCCACTCCTCCTCGGCCAGCTCGCCGATCTCATACGTGAACTCCAGCGCGTCCCGGAAGTCCTCGAACGAGTAGGCCGCCTCCAGATGGTGGCCGTCGATCACGTCCCACACGTCGTCGTCGAGTTCGGCGAGGTACTCGGCGTACTCGTCCTCCGTCAGCGGTTCGTCCTCCGAGGTACACGCCTCACACGGTTCGTCCGCGAGTGCTTCGGACATGCTCACGTGTTCGTCCGCGAGCCGCTTAGCTTCCGCGCTTGCATCGGGGGGGACTCGGATCCACCGCCACATCGGGAACCACGCCGTGGTCACCCCCGCCGCGACGGCCGCCGCCGACTACTCTCCTTCGGAATCCGTCCCGTAGAACTCCCGATGGACCGCCATCGCCGCATCGGTCGCGATCGGGCCCTCGACATTCGTTTCGGCGGGACTCCGGCGGATCACCTCCGCACAGGGGATCCCGACGACGCCGCCGCTCACCTCGTTGAGCGTCTCGCCGGCGACGCCGAAGACGACCCGCCCGAGCCCCGCATAGGCGATCGCCGTCGCACACATCGGGCAGGGTTCCGTGCTCGCGTACATCGTGCAGGCGACCCGTTCGGTCGCATCGAGCTCGCGGGCGGCCCACCGGGCGAGTTTCAGCTCCGGATGCGCGGTCACGTCGTCGTCCGTCCGGGTGGTGTTTTGCGCCTCCTGAACCACCTCGCCGTCGACGACGAGGAGCGCCCCGAAGGGCGTGTTTCCCGCGGCGACCGACTCGCGGGCGAGGTCGATGGTCCGGTCGACGTGGCCGCGGTCGACCCCCTCGTGATCATCCATGGGAGGGCCTCCGGGCAGTCCCATCGGCTGTACACGGGCGCTCGGATGGGTGTGGAGCGCCGCAGTCGATACGGTCGATACGGTCGATACGGTCGATGCGGTGGATATAGTGGATCGGATGGGTCGACACGGATACTCACCGAACACTCGATCGCGACGCGGAAAAACGTCCGGTCCAGTCGATCCCGTCGGACCGTTCGTGAGCCACTTATATATCCCGGCCGGCGTACCGGTACACGTGTCCAGCGTCACCGTCCGTATCGACCCGCACGTCCACTCCGATGACAGCTACGACGGCCACGAGCCGATCGAGCTGATCCTTGAGCACGCCGCGGACATCGGGTTGGACGCGGTCGTCATCACCGATCACGACGTGATGGACGAGTCGCTCCGGGCCGCGGAGCTGGCCGAGGAGTACGGGCTCATCGGGATCCCCGGGGTGGAGGTCTCGACCGCCCACGGACATCTGCTCGCGCTCGGCGTCGAGGAGATGCCGCCACGACGCGAGCCGTTCGACGAGACCGTCGCGTGGATCACAGAGCATGGCGGCGTCGCGATCGTCCCCCATCCGTTTCAGCGGTCCCGTCACGGGGTTCGAAAGCGACACATTCCGCTGGCGGAGGATCGCCCGAATCGGGGGGTTCCCGTCGGGGTGACCGATCGCTCGAAGGAACGGGCGGAAAAAACACAGCTGGCGGACGGCGGCTCCGGGGACGTGGGGGGTGTCGGATTCGCCGAAGTCGCCGAAGTCGCCGAGGTCGACGCCGTCGAGGTGTTCAACGCGTGGCTCTTCACCGGCTACCGAAACCGACGTGCCCGCCGGTTTGCCGCAGAGTACGGCTATCCCGGCGTCGCCGCGAGCGACGCCCACGACCTCGCGTATGTCGGGCGGGCCTTCACGGAAGTCGACGTCGAGGGTGCCTCGTCCATCGCGGAGGTAACCCCCGAGGACGTGCTCTCGGCGCTTCGCGAGGGGACGACGAGCGTGAACGGGAAGCGCGCGCCGGTGCCGATGGCCGCGAAACACTACGCCATCGCCGCCGCCCGAAAGTCGGGATACTACGCGAAGGTGGGGGCGGTACGGAGCGCGACCACCGCGAGGTGGGCCGCCATCCAGGCGGCATCGACCGCCAAGGTCGGTGCGCTACAGAGCGTCCACCGCGCCTCGCGGATCGCCTCGTGGGTCCGGTAACCGTCGCCTTTGACGGCCACAGCGGCCCACACGGAGGGACGCTCACGGCCTATCGCGGGCGAAGGGAAACGCCTTAATGGACTACGCACACAGGTTCTTTTAGTATGAGCAACGGCGACGACCCGGCTGACGCCCCGGAGGAGGCCGACGCCGAGGAGGAACAGGCGGCCGAGGACGCCGCCGAGGAGACGCTGCCAGCCCGCCCGGACGAGGCGACCGAGGAGTCCCTGACCGAGTATCTCGACGAGATCGAAGCCGTCCTTGAGGCGGCCGAGACCGAAGCCGACTGTGACGACGTCGAGGCGCTTTTGGACGACGCCGAGGACGTTCTCGACGGTGCCGACCTCCCCGAGCCTGACGAGGACGACGACGCGGAGGACCCCCGTGGCGACCTCGAAGCCCGGATCGGGACGCTTCGTGAGACGCTGGAGGAGACCCGTGGACCGTACGCTTCGGAGGCGATCGAGGCCGTCGAAGCCGCGGTCGACACCGTCACCGAGACGGAATGGACCGCCGACGGACACGAGGAGGTCGTCGAGACCGTTGAGGCCTTCGTCGGGGAGGCCGCGGACGCGATCGACGACGAGACCCTCGATGTGGACGACCTCGAGGACCTCGGCGGGAGCGCCGACGGCGACGACGGAACCGCCGACAGCGACGACGGAACCATCCCCGACGACGACGGTACTACCGACGGCGACACGGACGCCGAGGCGAGTACCGAAGCTGAGGAACGCGAATCCTCGAACGACACGGCCGTATCCCCGAGCATCGATGACCTCGCGGCGGCGTTGACCGCCGTGAGTTCCGGAATCGACGATGCCGGGCTCGACCCCGACGACGACGCGGTGGCTATCGCCGCCCTGTTGGAGGCCACCGATGCGCTTGAGACGGGCTTGGAGGATGCAGAGGAGTGGGACGACCTCGAGACGAACGAACAGCTGTACGCACAGGGATATTACGACGTCCTCGGACACTACAAGGACTACCCGGTCGAGTGGTCGGCGCTGAAAGAACACGAGAAGCGCGGAAACGTGGACATGGTGCTGCTCGCGCTCGACTCGCTGCAGTCGGACTTCATGGAGCGACACTGTCTGGAGGCGCTCGAACGGATGGGCAAGCGGGGCACGACCGAGGAGTCGGTCGAGGTGCTGCTCGGTCGGGCCGGCAAGCGCGACCAGTTCGCCATCCGCATCCTCGGGAAGATGGCCGCTGAGGAGGCGACGGAGACGCTCGTCGAGTACGTCGATGAGGACTCCAACCCCGGCCTGCAGAAGGCGACGTTCAAAGCGCTCGGCGAGATCGGCGCCGAGGAGGCGGTCCAGCCGCTCGCGAACAAACTGGAGATGGAAAACGATCACGTGCGCCCCTACGCGGCACGCGCGCTCGGGCTGATCGGGGACACACGGGCGATCGACCCGCTCGCGACCGCGCTCGCGGAGGACGACTCCGACGACGTCAGAGCGGCCGCCGCGTGGGCGCTCAGACAGATCGGCACGGAGGCCGCGCTGGAGGCCGCCGCCGAATACGTCGACGAGCGAGTGTATCTCGTCCAGACCGAGGCCGAAAAGGCGACCGCGACGCTCGATTCCGACCCCCAATCCGCATAGACGAGCCCGATAACCGTCATCCGGTCGCTGTTTCTCCCCTGAGATCACGTGCGACGTGTGCGACCCACCGCTTCATACGACTTAAATATGATAACGAGGCCAGACCGCCCGTGCGTTCGAGAGCCATCGGGTTGGGTCGGGTGCTCGGCATCCTGTGTCTCCTTCTCGGAGCGGCCGCGATGTCGGGAGGGGCGGCCGAGCCGACGGCGAAGGTGCCTGGAGGGGCGGCCGAGCCGACGGCATCACCGCAGGCGGTGCAAGTATCGGCGGACAAGTTCGCGGCGCACATCGAAGCCGACGATACGCCCCGGCCGGGGAACGCCTCCCCGGCGATCGTCGAACTCTACCCGAACCCGGTCACCGAGGGGAACCGCGGCGAGTACCTGATCGTTCGACTGCCCGAACCGGGAAACTGGTCGCTCTCGGACGGCTACCACCGCGCGACGATTCCCGCGGACGTGAACGGAACGGTCGCGCTGAGTATGGAGCCCGAAAAGACGGATGAACACGTCGACGAGGGGGTGCAAATACGGACGCTCACCGATCACTTCCCGCTCGCGGCCGACGGCGACCGGATCGTCCTAAAACGGAACGGAGAGGCGGTCGACATCGTCGAATACGGCCGTGTGAGGGAGGGATACCGCTGGCGCGCCGACTGGGCGGAGTGGCGACCGGACGGCTACGAACCGCGGGACCCGGTCGCGTTCGAGGACGTCGAGACGACGCCGTTCGTGTTGCCCGACAGCCCCGAGCGACCGCTGAAGCCGTTCGAACGGGCGGACGAGCGCCTCCTCGTCGCGGGATACACCCTCTCTTCCACGCGCGTCGTCGAGGCGCTCATCGACGCCGCGGACCGGGGCGTTCGGGTGCAGGTCCTGATCGAGGGGACGCCGGTGGGCGGCTTTTCCGAACGTGGCGCGGACGCCGCGGATCGCCTTGTCGCGGCCGGCGTCGAGGTTCGTGTCCTCGACGGCGAGCCGGATCGGTTTCGATTTCATCACGCCAAATACGCGGTCGCGGACGATGAGGCGGTCGTACTCACCGAGAACTGGGAGAAGTCGGGGACTGGCGGTCGCTCGAACCGTGGCTGGGGTGTCGCCGTCGACGACCCGGAGGTGGCCGACGAGCTCGCCGCGTTGTTCACACACGACGCGTCCGCCGAGGACGCACGAACCTGGGAGAAGTTCCGATCGAACGCGACGTTTCACGGGTCAGGCCTGGCGAACGGCACGTATCCGGGCCGGTTCGATCCGCCAAATCCATCGACGGCGAACGTGACGCTTCTGACCGCACCCGGCAACGCCGACGACGAACTTGTCGCACGGATCGACGCCGCCGAGGGTCGCGCGTTGGCGATCGTCCCCCGAACCGGCGGCACGGACGAGCGGATCGTCGCCGCGCTCCGCCGGGCGGCAGAGCGGGGCGTCGAGACGCATCTGCTCCTCTCGGGGATGTGGTACGACGAACGGGAGAATCGGGAGCTCATCGACGCGCTTGAGGACGAACCGATCGAGGTCGCCATCGCGGAGCCTCGCGGCCGTTTCGGGTCGATACACGCGAAGGGAGTCGTCGTCGACGACACCGTGGTGGTCGGGAGCCTCAACTATAACGAGGTGGCACGGACCGAAAACCGGGAGGTGCTGCTCGCGATCGACGACCCCGAAGTCGCGGACTTTTATGCACGAACCTACGCGGCCGACTGGCGGGGCGGTGGCGTCCCGCTCCCGATCGGGTTCGCCGCCGGCGCGGTCGCAACCCTCGTCGTCGCCGCTGCCGTGACCCGCCGGGAGGTCGAGTTCGTCTGAGCCGAATGGGAGCCGTGGATGGCGACCCGAGGAGATCGAGACTCACCGAAGATGGACCGACGACCCGAGATACTTGTGTATCACTTCCTCGACGGTGGTCGCGTTAAACCGATCGAGGTCGGTCGCGATGGCCTCACGGAGCGTGGCATAATACGTCTCATCGGTCCGGAGTTCGGCAAACTCGACGGCGACGACCTCAAGCCCGAGGCGGTCGCTCAGGAATCGCCGACAGGTGCGCTCGTCCCCGACTTCGCCACGCCAGAGCCGATCACGAAAGAGGAGCCAACCGGGGTCCGGAGGGGTAACGGCGGGGATCGCCGCCACCGTCTCGAACCGATCGGGCTCCAGACGGCCGTCATCGGGGCGTAGGCGGACGGCCACGCGAAACCGGTATTCGGCGCCCGTCGGTCGATCACCGTCCGCCATCGTCAGTACTCGTCGTTACAGCGGGAGGCGAACCGAACGTCCCGCCGCGTGATACCGTCGGCCTCGTGGGTCCGGACGCGGACGGTCACCGTTCGGAACGTGATCTCGATCGTCGGGTGGTGCTGTTGCTCCTCGGCGACCTCCGCGATCGCGTTCGCGAAGGTGACGCCGTCGAGATACTCCTCGAAAGCGTAGGAGCGAACGATCTCGTCGCCGGCGCGACGCCAGCCGTCCGGAAGGAGTCGATCGACCTCCTCGTCGGTGAGCACCGTCGTCATAGTGGATACTCCGCCGCCCGGGCGTTAACCGTTTCCCCGGCGGAGGGCGACTCCCGGACGGAGGGCGGCGCGCGGAGCGAGGAGGGGTGTCGCGATAAGCTGACGACCCTCCCCCTCATCGCGATGAACACGAAAAAGTACATACCCACGGCCGTGTTCGACCCGATCATGTTGACGCGACTTCGTGAGACGATCGATCGCGTCTACCTTCGACAGCTTCGGCGGGACCTCGATCGGGTGCCGAAACACGTCGCCGTGATCCAGGACGGGAACCGGCGATATGCCCGCGAGCAGGGTGAATCACCCTCCGACGGGCACCGCGCGGGCGCGGAAACGACCGAACAGCTGCTCGATTGGTGTGTCGATCTCGGCATCGAGGAGGTGACGCTTTACGCCTTCTCGACGGAGAACTTCGAGCGTCCCGCGGCGGAGCTGGAGCCGCTTTTCACGCTGCTCGAAACGAAGATCCGTGAGTTCGCGGGAGCCGACCGTGTACACGATCAGGGGGTGTCCATTCGCGCCATCGGCGACCTCGACCGGTTCCCCGCATCGGTCCGCGAGGCGGTCACAGACGCCGAACGCCGAACCGCCGACTACGACACGTTTCGGCTCAACATCGCGTTGGGATACGGAGGACGCGACGAGTTGCTCACGGCGGCGCGGGCGATCGCCCGGGACGTCGCCGAGGGCCGAACGGATCCGGCCGATGTCGACGTCGACGCCGTCGAGCGCCGGTTGAACGATCGGCCGACCCACGACGTCGACCTCATCATCCGAACGGGCGGCGATGAACGAACCTCGAACTTCCTCCCGTGGCACGCCAACGGTAACGAGGCGGCGGTCTACTTCTGTGCGCCCTACTGGCCGGCGTTCTCGGAGATCGACTTCATGCGGGCGATCCGGACCTACCAGTCCAGGGAGGAGTCGTGGCGGTACGCCCGCCGCGAGCGGGCGGTCGCGCTCGTTCGGGCGGCGGCCGCGATCGAACTGGAGGAGGCGAAGCGTGTCGCCGCGCGGCTCCGTGAACGGCTGCCCCGGAGGGATCGGGCGGTCATTTCGGCGGCGGTCCCGGACGGCGGTTCCCGTGACCGGTCGCACACGGGTGGTTCCGGCGGGAGCGCACGCGCCGGCGAGGAAGGGACTGGCGAGCCGGCCGGGCCCTAACCGCCACGGTCAGGCCGGGTTCTTGCGCGTCAGGTCGCTCCCGCAGATCGGGCAGCGTTCGCGGTTCGTCTCGAACGTTCGGCTACAGCCGACACACTGGAATCGCCACTCACGGACCTCCGTAATCCCCTCCTGGGCGATCGGTTTGATCGGAACGTCCAGCCGTTCGGCGACGTTCTGCATCGCGTAGTCGTCGGTCACGAGCGTCGCGTGAAGCTCCAGTGCGGCCGCGATCAATCGAACGTCGGTGTCGGATAGCTCCGCGGCGTCCCCGGAGCCGCGTGCGGCACGTTCGACCTGCTTGATCGCCTCGGGTGCCGGGACGTGGATGGTCATCCCGGAGCCCTCCATTGCGTCGAATCGAAGCGCGTGTTCGGCCTTGAGCTCCTCGTGCACCTCGGGGATCGAGACGACGTCGTCGTCCGTGGTATACTCGTGAATGAACGCGGACGAATCGAGGATCTCCATCAACGCGTAACGACGATGTAGTCTTTGACCGCCTGCACGTTCGCGACCGGCACGGTGAGTTGGCCGGCGTCGTTGAACTCGAACGACGAGCGCGCGCCGTCGAACTGTTCGTGTGGACTGACGAGGAGGTGGTGAAGCGCCCCCGATTTGAGGTCCATCGTGATGTTGTACAGGTCGCCGATCTCCGTGCCGTCCGCACCCATGACGGCCTTCCCGGAGAGGTTCTCCGCGAGGATATCTACCATGCGCGTTACCACCCGGCGAATCGTCTTAAACGCCACGGGGCGTCCGACGCGTGACCGACGCGGGGGGTCCGTGGCGGGCGCGTGCCGCCGAGCGCGTTCTGAAACACTTAACTCACGTCCGGGTCGTACGCAACACAACGACCTTTTCGGGGCGATCTTCATGACACAGGACACACGAACGACCCTTCGGACGCCGATCGTCGCCGTGCTCGGACACGTCGATCACGGCAAGACGAGCCTGCTCGACAAGATACGGGGCTCGGCCGTGAGCGAGGGCGAGGCCGGCGCGATCACACAGCACATCGGGGCGACCGACATCCCGCTCGAAACCATCTCGACGATGGCCGGCGAGTTGGTCGATCCGGACGATTTCGACCTCCCCGGGCTGTTATTCATCGACACGCCGGGACACCACTCCTTCTCCACGCTTCGGTCGCGGGGCGGGGCGCTCGCGGACATCGCCGTCCTCGTCGTCGACGTCAACGACGGCTTCCAGCCGCAGACGGAGGAGGCGATAGATATCCTCAGACGCACGGGGACCCCGTTCGTCGTCGCCGCCAACAAGGCGGACACGACGCCCGGCTGGAACCCACAGGAAGGCGAGCCGATCCAGCGGAGCCTCGCCGCACAGTCGGAGCGCGCGGAGTCGATGCTCAACGAGAAGCTGTATGAGATCATCGGCCAGCTCTCGGACGTCGGCTTCTCTGCGGACCTCTACTGGCGCGTGCAGGACTTCCAGAAGAACATCGGGGTCGTCCCCGTCTCGGCGATGACCGCGGAGGGGATCCCGGACCTCCTCACCGTGCTCATGGGCCTCTCACAGCGGTTCATGCGCGAGGAGATGGCGATCGACGTGCACGGTCCGGGCGAGGGGACCGTGTTGGAGGTGAAAGACGAGCGGGGCTTCGGCGCGACCGTCGACGCCGTGATCTACGACGGCGTCCTCCGAAACGGGGATACGATCGTCGTCGGCGGGCAGAACGAGCCGATCGTCACCGAGGTCCGGGCGCTACTGCAGCCGAGACCGCTGGAGGAGATCCGCACCGAAAAGAAGTTCGAGAAGGTCGCGGAGGTGCGCGCGGCGGCCGGGGTGAAGATCGCCGCACCGAACCTCGATGACGCGATGGCCGGCGCGCCGGTGCGGGTCGTCCGGGACCGGCCCGTTGAGGAGATCGTCGCGGAGGTGAAAGCCGAGCTCGCGGAGATCGAAGTCGAGACGGCCGAGGACGGCGTCGTCGTCAAAGCCGACACACTCGGCTCGCTGGAGGCGATGGCGAACGCGCTTCGGGAGGCGGAGGTGCCGATCATGCGCGCGGAGGTCGGCGATATCGCCCCGCGTGACGTCGCCGTCGCGGAGACGGCCAACCAGCAGGAGCACAAGGCGATCCTCGGGTTCAACGTCGACGTACTCGCGAACGCCGAGCGGGAGTTGGAGAGCGCGAACGTGAAGCTCTACTCAAACGACGTCATCTACCAGCTGATCGAGGACTACGAGACGTTCGTCGAGGAGCGAAAGCGCGCCCAACAGGAGACGGTGCTCGATAAGGTCGTGCGGCCGTCCCGCTTCCGGCTCCTGTTGGATCACACCTTCAGGCAGAACAACCCCGCGGTTGTCGGCGTCGAGGTCATCTCCGGAACACTCCAGAACAACCGCAACGTCGGCTACTTCGACGGCAACGAGTTCGAGCGCGTCGGCAGCCTCTCGGGGATTCAAAAACAGGGCGACGACGTCGACGAGGCCCGTGCCGGCGAGCGCGTGAGCATCGCCATCGACGGGCCGACGATCGGCCGCGACATCGAGGAGGGCGACACGCTCTGGACGGACGTGCCCGAGAAGCACGCGAAGATCCTCGAACAGGAGCTTCGCGAGCAGATCACCGCCGACGAGCGCGAGGCGCTCGCGGCCTACCTCGATACGCGACGGAAACGGGACCCGTTCTGGGGCAAATAATAAAACGTTCCTCCGTGGGGCGTCCGTGCCCCTTGCGGCCAAACAACAAAGTAGCGTCAACGCCAACGTTGACGTATAATGGGTGTTGCAGACGAGCAGATCCGTGTGAGTAGTACGGTGAAGCGACGGATCGAGCGTTATCGCCGAGAAGGTGAGAGCTACAACGACGTCCTCGAACGTCTCCTCATGACGGAGGACGCCGGTGACTTCGAGGACGGGTTCGGGCGCTGGTCAGCCGAGGACGCAGAACGCGTTCGTGACCGTCGTCAGCGGGGGAAGAAGGATCGAAAACGTCGGATGCGAGAGCGGGCCGAAGACGCCGCATGAAGGTCCTCGATACGACGTTTCTGATCGACTATCTCGATGGCGTAGAGGCGACACGCGAATTTTACGAGGTAAGTGGCGGTCCCGATATTCGGTGGGTGATTCCTGTGCCGGCGCTCGCCGAAGTACTTGTTGGCGAGGGAAATCTTCCACATGGTGATGTCGACGGGGCTCGTGAAGACCTTGCGTGGAGTGAAATATATCCCGTCAACGAGGAGACTGCCATCGTCGCGGGCGAGATCGCTGATGAGATCCAACCTGGAGGGCCATATCTCGACGGCCCCGACGCATTGATAGCCGCGGTTGGACGCGAGCTGGACGCACCGGTCGTTTCAAGCGACGGTGATCTCACGCACGAGACGACGAAGCAAGTTATCGACGTCGAGGAATATCGAGTGTGATCGATCCCCGATTCGGTGACCATCTCGTTGCATAATTTATATACGACTGTTCCGAGGAACCCCGAGCGACCCACCTACGTCACCGCCCGCTTCGAATACCGAACCCACAACAGCGCCGCGAGGCCAGCACCGACGAGCGCGAAGGACGAGAGGACGGCGAAGAAGGCCGCGAGGGTGAACGATCCGAGGACGAACCCGCCGACAGCGATCGAACTGGACGCGAGCCCGAACTGTCCGAGGTAGGTGTAGCCGTACGAGAGTCCCCGTCCCTCGGCCGGCGTGTAGACCGCGACCGCGAGCTGATAGAACGGCTGGATCGCAAAGAGGAAGAAGCCGATGACCGCACAGAGCACGACGAGGGGACCGAGCCCGAGCGACGCCACCGGCACGAACGCGAGCGCGAGCAGCGCGAGCACGACGAAGATCCCCATGAGCCCCTTCTCGACGGCGACGTAGTTCGTCGCCCGACCGCCCGCATACTGGCCGACCATGCCGATGACGAGCAGGCCGACGTAGAGGTAATCTCCCGGCTCGATCCCCTCCAGGCCGAGCCCGGGGTCGAAGCCGGCGAGCGCGGGCAGCCCCTGCAGGATCTCAGGCAGGTAGGTGAGGATGCCGCGATAAAACAGTCCCTCGAAGGTGACGAGCACGAAGACTACTGCAAAGGCGCTGGCGAACAGCGTCCGCGAGTCGGCGAGCAAGTCGGAAAGCGAGGCCTGCACGGTCGCCTCGTCGAGTTCCTCGGTCGCCGCGACGGGGTTGAAGTCGGTCGAGAGCCCCCAGAGCGCGGCGAGGAGGCCGGGGACCGCGAGCGCGGCGGCGACGAGCGACCAGTCGAGGAAGATCAACAGGGTGGCGGCGACGAAGGGCCCGAGCGCGATCCCCGTGTTGCCGGCGATCCCGTGCCACGCGAAGACCGTCCCGCGGTCCTCGACGCCCGTCGAGATGAGCGAGAGCCCCGCCGGATGGTAGATGCTGGCGGCGACCCCCCAGATCAGGAGCCCGACCGCGATGGTGACGATCGAGTCGGCGAGCGAGAGCACGAGAAACGCCCCGCTCATCCCGAGCAGACAGGCGATGATGAGCCGCTTCGTCCCGTACCGGTCAGCGAGGATACCGCCCGGAAGCGCGCCGATCCCGAACGGCGCGTAGCCCAGCGTGATCACGAGCCCGAGCAGGGCGACGGAGACGTCGAACTCCGCGAGCCAGACGACGAGGAAGATGGGGATGGACGTCTCGAACCAGTGGACCATCGCGTGCCCGGTCATGGTGAACCCGGCGATCGACCGATCGTTCTCGGAGAGGCCCATTCGGTACGCGAGAGACGACACCCGACGCACTTAGCTTCACGCGCTTCGGCCGCGGTCGCCGTATCACGTCGAGTCGGGAGGTCGGTGCGGCGAACCGCCCGACGACCGAGTTATTCGCGTCGGTCGAACCCAGCCGCGAGCGTCGATTCCGGGACCGAGAGCACGGTCGGCCGGCCGTGCGGGCAGGCGAAGGGTCGCTCACATTCCCCGAGCCGATCGAGCAGCGAACGGAGGTCGTCGGACCCGAGGGCGTCCACGTCACCCCGCTTCAGCGACGGGTGACAGGCAAGGTCGGCGAGGAGCGCCTCGCGGGGATCCGGGGTCCCGCCGTCCGTTCCACCGCCTCCCGTCCCCGAGAGCGCGGCGAGCGCGTCCCGGAACGCCCCGACGTCGGCGACGTGGCCGAAGGGGGCCGGAACCGTCCGAAGTCGACGGGTCGACCCGCCGAACGGCTCCGTCTCGAACCCGAGCGCCGACAGCTCCGCCTCGAAGGCGGAGACGGCGGCGACCTCGTCCGCCGACAGCGAGAGGGTCGCCGGCGGGTCGATCGGTGCCGTCGGGATCGGCTCGCCGTCGAACGCCCGCCGTAAGCGTTCGTAGTTCACTCGCTCGTGGGCGGCGTGGGTATCGATCACAAGGAGGTCGCCGTCCGCCTCACAGAGCACGTAGAGGTCACGGAAGGTCCCGATCGGCGTCGCCTCGGCGAAGACGGAGGGTGTCGAGCCGTCGGCCTCCCCGACCGGGACCAGCGCCGTTTCGAGGTCGGTCGCCGTTTCCGCTGCGCGTCGGAGGTCTGCCCCCGTGAGCGCGTCCGAGACCGCCCGCTCGACCGCCTCCGCGACCCGGTCGCCGTCCCGGAGGCCGACCTCGCGTTTCGCCGGGTGCACGTTCGGATCGATCCGGTCGGCCGGAAGGTCGACCGCGACGACGGCTATCGGGTGACGGCCGTCCGAAAGGAGCCGACTGTAGCCCGTACGCACCGCAGCCGTGAGTCCGGGGGCATGCACCGGTCGACCGGTTATCGCGATCCGGACGTGGTCCCGCGTCGAACGGCTGATCGAGGGATAGACGAGGATTCCGGAGAGGTCGACGGTGACCGGGCCGGCCTCAATCGTCGCATCGAACGTCGTCGACCGGCTCGCCGTCTCCCGATCGTACACCCCGAAAAGGGCGTCCGTTCGGCCCGTACCCGACGTCGAGAGGGTCCGCGAGCCGTCGTGGTCCAGCCGGAACGAGACGTGCGGGTTCGAGAGGGCGTAGTCGGCGACGAGCCGGGAGATACGGGTGAACTCGACGCGGGGGGCCGAAAGCGACTCCAGCCGGGCCGGGCGGGAGGCAAACAGATCGGTCACGGTGAGCGTCGTCCCCCGCCCCCGGCCGGCGTCGGCGACGGAGACCTCGCCGTCGGCGTCCACCGTCACCCGCGTGCCGATCGGGCCGCCGTCGGCGGTGCGGAGTTCGAGCCTGCCGGCCTCCGCGATCGCCGCGAGCGCCTCGCCCCTGAAGCCGAGCGTCTCGACGCCGACCGGGTCGTCGCCGGACGCGAGCTTGCTCGTCGCGTGCCGCTCGACGGCGAGCCGGGCGTCGGCTCGGCTCATCCCATGGCCGTCGTCGGCGACGCGGATCCGATCGGTACCGTCCCCGTCGACGGCGACCTCGATCGACGTCGCGCCCGCATCGAGCGCGTTGTCGAGCAGTTCCCCGACGACGCGGGCCGGACGGGTGATCACCTCGCCGGCGGCGATCCGGTCGACCGTCTCCCGGTCGAGCCGGTTGATCGTGGCGTCCGCTTCGTCGTCGAACGAACCGGTTCGCTCCTCGGAGCCCGTCGGGTCCTCACGCATCGTCATCGATCCGCTCCTTCGCCGACCCGGCTTTGCAGGTCATACAGCGCGTTCAGCGCCTCGATCGGCGTCATCCGCGCGAGGTCGAGCTCGCGCAGCGTCGATTCGACCTCGGTAGGTCCGTCCTCACGCTCCTCCGCGAGGAATTCACGGAGCGAGCGATCCGTGGGTTCCGTATCCGGATCCCCCGATCCGGTGGGTGGCTCGTCGCCGTTGGAACCGCGGGGTGTCGAATCGTCGTGCGAGTCGGCATCAACCAGCTCCCGGGAGCGCTCGACGACCGCGGGCGGGACCCCGGCCAACTCCGCGACCTCGACGCCGTACGACGACGAGGAGGCGCCGCGGGCAACCCGGTGAAGGAACGTCACGGTCCCGTCCTCGCGGGTCGCCGTGAAGTGGAGGTTGAAGACGCGCTCGTGTGTCGCTTCGAGGTCGGTGAGGTCGTGATAGTGGGTCGCAAAGAGCGTCGTCGCGCCGAGTTCGTCGTGGATGAACTCGACGGCGGCGCGGGCGATCGCCTTCCCGTCGGTGGTCGCGGTGCCGCGGCCGACCTCATCGAGCAACACGAGCGAGCGGTCACCGGCGTCGTGAAGGATCTCGGTTAGCTCACGCATCTCGCGCATGAACGTCGACTGACCGCCGGCGATGTCGTCGGCCGCGCCGACCCGGGTGAAGAGCCGGTCGACGACCGGGAGGCTCGCCGCCTGTGCCGGGACGAACGAGCCGACCTGTGCGAGGACGACGGTGAGCGCGACCGAGCGCATATACGTCGACTTGCCACTCATGTTCGGGCCGGTGATCACCGCGATCGACCCCCGCGGGAGGTCCGCGTCGTTCGGGACAAAGGAGGGGTCGGTCCGTTCGACCACGGGATGTCTCCCGCCTTCGATCCGGATCGGCGCGTCCGGGTCGGCGGCCACCTCGGGCCTGACGTAGTCGCGCTCGACGGCGATCGTCGCGAAGGTCCGGAGCACGTCGAATTCCGCGAGCGCATCCGCGAGCGCCTGTATCCGCTCGATCTCCGCGGCGACCCGATCGCGAACGTCGACGAACAGCTCGTACTCCATGGCGTCGGCCCGCTCGGCAGCCGCGACGATCTCCTCCTCGCGCCGTTTCAACTCGGGGGTGACGTACCGCTCGCTGTTTTTCAGCGTCTGTCGCCTTCGGTAGTCCTCGGGCACCCGGTCGAGGTTGGCGTCCGTCACCTCGATGTAGTAGCCGTGGACCTGATTGTGTCCGACCGACAACGAGTCGATCCCGGTCCGCTCCCGCTCGGTCTGCTCCAACGTCGCGACCCACTCGCGTCCCTCCCGCTCCGTCGAGCGGAGGTCGTCGAGCTCGGCGTCGAAGCCGTCGCGGATCACGCCGCCGTCGGTGATCTCCCGGGGAGGGTCCGTCGCGATCGCGGCATCGATCAGCTCGCGGATCTCGGACAGCTCATCGAGCCGGCCGTGGAGGTCACGGAGGTGATCGGAGCGGGGTTCATCGGTTGGCTCCTCGGGGGTGCTCCCCCCGTCGCCGTCCACGAGCAACGACTTCACCTCGGGCACGGTCGTGAGCGTCGTATGAAGCGACCGGAGGTCTCGCGCGTCGGCCCGCCCACGTGAGATCCGGCCGACGAGGCGTTCGAGATCGTAGGCGCTCGCGAGCGCGTCGGCGACCCCCTCGCGGACGAGCGTCCGGTCGGTCAGCTCCGCGACGGCGTCGTGCCGCGAGCGGATCGCCTCGTGGTCCACGAGCGGGCGACGGAGCCACCGCTCCAGTCGACGGCGACCGAGCGCACAGCTCGTCGCGTCGAGCGCGTCGAACAGGGTGTCGCCCGCGCCGAGCCCACGGTTCTCGAACAGCTCCAAGCTCCGTTTGGCGGCGGCATCGAGCCGGAGGTGATCCCGCGAATCGTAGCGGCGGATCCGCGAGACGTACGCGAGGGGACCGTCATCGCCCTGTGTGTACTCGGCGTACGCCACCACCGCCCCGGCCGCCCGGATCGCCGCCTCGTGGTCGAATCGACGGTCCGGCGCGGGGCAGTACGGTCGCAGCCGCTCGCGGGCCGCATCGGGCTCGAAGGCCGCGGGGTCGAAGGTGTGGGTACGCCAGCCGCGGTCGGCGTCCGCGGGGGTGAAATCGGGCGCATCGGGCGCGGGAAGGAGTTCGGCGGGTCCGATGCGGTCCAGTTCGGCGGCGATCGTCCCGCGGTCGCCCGCGGTGACGAGACACTCGCCGGTGGCGACGTCGATCGCCGCGAGCCCGACGATCGGGTCGTCGCCGACAGCGCCGCCGACAGCGTCGCCGCCGTCGGACTCCCCCGGTGCCCCCGTGTCATTCCCCCCACCGGCCACGGCGGCGACGTAGTTCGTCGTTCCCGCATCGAGGAGGTCGTCCTCGACGATCGTTCCCGGCGTGATCACCTCGGTGACCGCCCGGTCGACGAGCCCGGTCGAGGCGGCAGCGTCCTCCACTTGGTCGCCGAGCGCGACTCGGTAGCCCGCATCGAGCAGCGTCTCGAGGTACGGTGCCGCGTTGTCGATGGGGATCCCCGCCATCGGATACTCGCCGGTCGAGTCCGACCGCTCGGTGAGCGTGACCTCACAGGTCCGTGCGACGACCTCGGCGGCCTCGCAGAACGCCTCGTAGAAGTCGCCGACCTGGAAGAGCACGAGCGCGTCCTCGTGGGCCGCACAGAGGTCGGCGTACTGTGCGAGCATCGGCGTGAGTTCCTCGCGGACGGCCGCGATGCCGGGCGGCAGCCCGACCGCCGCCTCCCGTTCCGCCGGTGACATACCTCGGATCCGGGCAGCCGGAGATATAAACGGTGCGGAGGCCGTGGGCGGTCCGATCCGAAATGGGATCGAAACGGCCGACCGACCCCGGCGTGGTCCGCCATCACACGCCCGGGATCGTTTTTATACCCCATGGCGTGACGACCCGTGTATGTTCCCCGAACGGATCGAAACCGAACGGCTCGCGCTCACGCCGGTAGGTCCAGACCACGTGGACCTCGACACGCTCTACCGGATCTGCTCGTCGGATCCGGACATCGAGGACGTGACGCGGTACGTCCGATGGAGCCCGCACGAGACGAAACGCGAGACACGGGAGTTCCTCGCGAACGCCCGCGACCAACGGGAGGCGGGCGAGGGGGCCGACTACGTAATCCGCCCCCGGGCGGACGAACTCCGACGTGGCGCGACATCCCGGACGGACGAACCCGACACGGGCGACATCGCCGGGCTCTGTGGCCTCGTCTGTGATTGGGATCGACGGAGCGCGGAGCTCGGGATGTGGCTCCGCAAGCGCTTCTGGGGTCGCGGCTATTCGGGCGAGCGGGCGGCCGCGCTGCTTGCGGTCGCCTTTGAGGGGCTCGATCTCGAGATCGTCGCCGTCGACGTCCACGTCGACAACGAGGCCTCCCGTCGCGCCGTCGACCGGTATATAAGTCGGTTCGGCGGTCGACGCGAGGGCGTCCTCCGGAACCGGATCCGATTTTTCGACGGGAGCGTCCACGACGCGGTGCGGTACACGGTCAGTCGGGGGGAGTGGCGCGCGACGATCGAGGACGACCCGGTAAGCGTACGGCTCGACGGCGAAGCGGTGTCGTGATCGTCGCGAAAACAGCGCAACCGACATATAAGTGGGCGTAACGGGTGTGCCCCGCCGTCGCGAGCCAGCAAACACTTACCGCTGGCCGAGAGACGGCACGATATGTCAGTCAGTGACCGTCTCGGAGCGCGGAGCATCGCTGCCGGTGGGGTCGGCGGGCTCGCCGCGTACGTCCTCGGCTACCTCTTCGTTTATATCACCCAGCGTGGCGGGGTCGAAGAGCAGTTGGAGGCGTTCAACGCGATCGCCGACCTCTTCGGCGGCGACCCGATCCCCGCATGGCAGGCGATCGGCTGGCTCTTTTATAATGCCCACTTCGTCGACACCGAGATCCCCCAGCCGCTCGGGGGTGTCCAGGTCGAGAACTTCATCGCGAGCGCTGACGGGTTGACCTACCTCTATGTCGTCCCCCCGATCCTGCTCGTGATCGGTGGACTCGCTGTCGCACGCGTCGCGGCTGCACGAACGCCGGCGGAGGGGGCCGCCGCGGGCGCGCTCGTCACGGCCGGATACCTCCCCCTCGCAATCATCGGCGCGTTCCTCTTCCGGTACGCGGTCGGCGACGCGACCGTCACGCCCGACCTCGTCACCGCGGTGCTGCTCGCCGGGATCGTCTACCCGCTCGTGTTCGGCGCGGTCGGCGGGGCGGTCGGCGGTGTGCTCGGCGGCCAGGACTAAGCGAACCGGCTACGGCAGATATCGGACGCTGATCAGTCCCGGTTCCGACCGGATCTCGACGCGATTCACCCCGAGCCGCGCCGCCCGCGTGAGCGTCGTCTCGCGGTCGTCGATCACGTCGGAGACGGCCTCCTCCGTCTGCCCCTCGGCCGGCGTGAGGACATGGATCTCACCGATGCCAGCACGTGGTTCGCGGGCCAACTCGCCGACGGATAGCTCGGCGGCCAGCTCGCGTTCGTGTACCGTCGGCGGCTCCTCGCTCTCCCCGATCGAAAGCGACCACCGGTCGTCGACCTCGATGATCCGGTAGGTGACGTTGAGCGGCGGCTCGGGGGCGACCGTCGCTTCGACGGCGTCATCGACCGACAACCCGGGGTTCGAATCCAGCGTGTGGACCTGTCCGTCGTGAACGTCGCGCAACACCGCCGAGTCGGGCTCGACGTGGGTGACAAGGAACGTGCTCGATTTTTCCGTCTCGTCGGTCATTGCCGCCCGTACGTCGCCGAGCCTTTTCGGGGTTTCGAGCGGGCCCGCGGGAGGAATGGCTGCCTTCCCGGCCTACCGTGTGGGTTCGACCCGATCGACCGGGGCATCACCGACCTCGTCGTTCGGGAGTTCCCCACCCCCGCCGCCCGATGCGGCACCGACGGTAAAGTCGTCGAGCAGGGAACGGAGGTCGTCGGACCGCTCGGAGAGCTCGCGGGCGCTCGCCGTGACCGTCGAGACGGTCGCGGTCTGTTCTTCGGTGGCCGCTGCGACCGTCTCGGCCTCGGCGGCTGTCTCCTCGCTGATGGCGGCGACCTCGTCGACCATCGCAACGACGTCTTGGGTGGTGTGTGCCTGCCCGTCCGTCGCGTCGCTTATCTCCTGGATCGTGGTGTTGACCGTCTCGACGGACTCAACGATGTCCTCGAACTCGGTGAGCGCCGTCCCGATCGTGTCGATGCTCTCGGCCACCGTCGTCTCCATCGCCTCGACATCTGCCCGCGTCCGCTCGGAGGCCTCCTGAACGGCCTCGATGCGGGCGGAGATGCGTCCGGCGGACGCTTTGGTCTCCTCGGCGAGGCCTTTCACCTCGTCGGCGACGACGGCGAACCCCTCGCCGCTCCGGCCCGCGCGGGCGGCCTCGACGGAGGCGTTGAGCGCGAGCAGGTTCGTCTCCTCGGCAAGTCCATCGATGAAGGAGACGACCGTGTCGATCTCGGCGACCTCCTCGGCGAGGGCGTCGACCGCCGTGGCCGTCTGTTCGATCCGGGCCTCGAACTCGTCGAGTTCGGTGAGCGCCTCCTCGGCGGCCGCCGCGCCGATACGGCCCCGTTCCGCGGTCCGTTCGGCCATGTCCGCCGCGCTCTCGCCCGAGGCGGCGATCTCCTCGACGGTCGCCGAGAGCGTGTTCATCTCGGCGACGACCGCCTGCAGGTCCTCGGTCTGTCGGGCCGCGCCGTCGGAGATCTCCTGAACCGAGCGGGCGACCTCGTCGCTGGCGTCGTCGACTTCGGTCATGCCCGTCCGGAGCTGCGTGCTCGCGTCGTCGACCACCCGAGCGAACCCCTTGACGTCGGCGATGGTTCCGTCGAGGGTTCGAACGAGGTCGTTGTAATTCTCGGCGAGGTCACGGTAGCGTTCGTCCGCGATCGCTCCCTCGTCGGCGTCGATCGTCGCCGTGAGGTCGCCGTTACGGGCACGGTCGGCGGCCTCGGAGAACGTGTCGACGAGCGCTTCGAGCTGCGTGGAGCGGCTTTCGAGCTCCCGCGTGTAGGCCTCCAGGCTCTCGGCCATCCGGTCGAGTGACCGCCCGAACTCCCCGGGAACCGTCTCCGCAAGCGCCGGGTCGTCGAACTCCTGGCGTGCCAGCGCGTCGGCCTGCGCGGCGACCGTTCGTAGGGACCCCTGCATCTCGGCGAAGGCGTTCGTGAGGCTGCCCACCTCGTCCGGCTGGTCGCTGGGCTCGACGGTGACGTCGAGGTCCCCGGCGGCGATCCGATCCGTGCTCGATTCGAGCGCGAGCAGCGGGCCGGTGAGGTCCCGCCTGACGATGAGCAGGGTGTTCACGAACGCGACCACCGCGGCCACGAACAGTACCGCAGCCAGCGTATAAAAGAGCGGCCCGTGGGACAACAGGACGGCCAGCGCGAAGATGGTCACCGTCACCGCGAACTGGATCCCCACGGCGGCACCAACCTTCCGTTCGACCGATTCGGTCACGCCGAGGAGGTCCATCGAACCCCACAGCAGGGACTCATAGCGTCGCTGGAGGCTCGTGGACACCGATTTCGTTCCGCCCATTTATATGCCCTCCATGATCTAACGGCGAGAGGTATACTACTTAAAACCGCCACAAAGCGGTGATAAAAGATCCGTGACAGGACGGCAGCGGGCAACCGGCCGGCTCACTCGGACCGGGTCGGACGGCCCGTTTCGGGGTTCGCCGTCCCTGGATCCCCGTCCGCCGCAACGGCCGGATCGGTCCCCTCCGTTTCCGTGTTCACGGTCCGTGAGTCGTCGTCCGCCCCTCCCTCGGACTCGGCGGACGATCGATCGACGGAGGATCCAGCATCCGAACCGGCGGCATCCGAATCGACAGCATCCGAACCGGCGGCACCTGAATCGACAGCATCCGAATCAGCGGCATCCGGACGCCGGAGTCGACGGTGCGCGACGAAGACGAGCGTCCCCGTGAGGATCGGCGGGACCAACCCCGCAAGCGGCGGAAGCGCGTAGAGCGCGTTGACGACGGCGGAGTTCGTGGGATCGCGGAGGTCCGCCGGCGCGGAGATCACCATGCCGACGTACAGCGAGACGAGGAAGACGAACCCCGTGTACGCGAGGATCCGGTCGTAGTTGTCGGCGACGGGGTCGCCCCGCCGGTGTCGACGCGCGACGAGCAGCATGGGCGCGATGAGCGGGGCCACCGCCGCGAAGCCGGCGATGACGTACAGCGAGCGCGAAAACAGAAAGAGCCCGCTGTCCATCTCGGCGGTTTCGCCCATCCAGACGACGAGCGCGAGCATCACCACGACGGTGATGAACGCCGCCGCCAGCGCGCCGACGACGCCGTACACCCGCATCGTCCACGAATCGGTGTGCCGGATGGCATAGGGGATCGCCCCGAACACGCCGCGATAGCTGTCGGCCATTGCCGCAGGTAGGGGCGAGACGTGATTAAATCCCGCGACATCGGGTCGGCCCGAGCGATCGAATCGAGGAGCGGCCTACCCTCAGTGGCCGTGGCCGTGGCCGTGGTCGCCCTCAATGGCGCCTGGGCCGAACTCGTCGACGGGCATGACGCTGTAATCGACCGTGAGCGTGTCCTTCGTCGCACGGACCTTCCCGACGAACGTCGAGATGTCCGCCAAGCTCCCCTCCAGGACGAACAGCTCCATACAGTAGTGTGGTCCGACGTGGCTGTGGAAGTTCGAGGCGACGAGGCGCTCGTGTTCGTGACGCAGGTGCATCATCCGCTCCTCGACGCTCGTCGTTTCGTAGTTGAACAGGACGGTGACAATGGCCATCAGGTCCCGGTCCTCCAACTTGGCGTCCTCGAACTCTCCCAGCAGATTTCGGGACGCCTCCCGAACGACCTCGCTTCGGCCCGTATAGCCGTGCTCATCGGCGAACTCGTCTATCCTGTTCAACAGCTCCTCCGGCATCGAGACGCTCACTACAGCCATGTATTAAGATAGGAGCAATTACTTATTAATCTTTAAGATCCGGATCGGCGGGCGGTTCGGGCGCGCCGGCGATGGTCGTGGATGTGTCACCGTTTCCGACGTCCTCCCCGTGTTCCTCCCCATCGCCGTCGCCGACGTCGTGTCACTCCCCATCGCCGTCCCCGTGGCTCCCACCGCGTTCGACGCGAGCCGAGAGCCACGAGTAGTGATCGCGGAGTGCCCGCTCACCACCCTCGGTAAGCCGATACACGTCCGCGATCCCCTCGGTCCGCCGTTCGAGATGGCCGGCGTCGACGAGCGCCGAGAGCGTCCCGTAGAACGATCCCGGGTCGATCCGCTCGTCGTAGTGTGATTCGAGCCGGTTTTTGAGTGACTGTGCGCGAAGCTCGCCGGCCTCGTACAACAGCGCACAGAGGTCACGCCGCCGCCCGCTGTGGAACCACTTCGCCATGGGGTCCGTTCTCGACCGTCGATTACGTCGGTTTCGGTCGACGGGTTTCGACCGTTCGGGATGATAAACGTCGGGATGATGAACGCGACGCGCTCATTGTCGCAACAGTTCGTACGCCTCGGTGACCTTTTTAAACGCCTCCTGATCGCCGTCCTCGCGGTCGGGATGGACCCGTTTGACCCGCCGCCGATACGCCGAGCGCACGGCGTCACCGTCGGCGGACGTGTCGAGCCCGAGCGCCTCATAGGCCTCCCGTTCGGTCATGACGTCGGCACGGGGAGCCCGGTCTCGGGGGTCGCCAGCGGTCCCTCGCCAGCCACCTCCTGCACCCGCGGTGTGACCCCTACCGGCTCGACCCGCCCCGGGCCCGGCGGTCGCCCCGGCGGTCCGATACGCATCACGGCGGTTGGTCGCCGCCCGGGCACGCTGGCGGGCACGTTCACGCTCCGTCGGGCCCGCGGTCTCGGCCTTCCGTCGGACGCGGTCGCGAAGCCGTCCGCTCGCGTGTAACCAGAGGAAGTACGCGACCGCGCCGAACGGAACGGCGATCGCCAGCAACAGCGGATGGACGACGACCCCGGCGATGACCAAAAGAGCGGTCATCCCCACGAACGCCGCGGCCATGCCGACGAGGATCGGACGGTTCGTCACGTCCGTATTCGGGCCGCCAGGGTTGTAAGGCTCTCGGGCGGAGCCGATGTGAGACAGATCGGAGATCGGTATGAACCGAAAACACTCACGACGATCCGATCCCTCGCCGACGGAGTTCGGCGCGGATCGCCGTCCGCTTGACGAGCGCGAAGCCCGCACAGATACAGAGGAAGCCCGCGACCGTCTCCGGGGTGAGCCCCTCCGAGAGGAACAGCCATCCGGAGAGGGCGGCGAATATGGGAGCGACGTAGGAGACGAGGTTGATCTCGATCGGCCCGAGCCGGTCCAGAAGGTCGAAGTAGATGAGGAACCCGACGGCGCTCGCCGCGAGTGCGAGGTACGCCAACGCGAGCACCGCCTCCGTCGTCCAGACGATGTCCGCCATCGACTCGCCGAGCCCGACCGCAACGACGTGCATGATGATCGCGCCGAGGAGCATCGACCACGCCTCCATCGTCTCGATCGGGAGGTCGGCGTCGACGGCCTTCGTGAGCACGGAGCCGAGCGCGAACGCCGCCGCCGCGCCGAGGACGAGCAGCTTCGCGATCGTCCCGTCACCCAGCAGGTTCGTGGGGTCCGGCGCGGCGAGGATGACCGCGCCGAGCAGGCCGACGAGGAGGCCGACGATCCCGAGGGGTGTCAGCCGCTCGTTCGGGAGGAGGACCCGCGCGAAGACGGTCGTCAACACCGGCGAGAGGCTGACGATGACGGCGGCGATGGCGCTCGTCACGGCCGGGTCTGCCTCGCCGAGGAACAACAGCGCGTGGTAGGCGGCGATGATGAGGGTTGCCCCGATGGCGACGACCGTCCACTGGCCGCGGCCGCGTGGGATCGGGTCGTCGACGACGTAGGCGGCGTACGCGAGCATGACGACGGCGGCGATGTCGTAGCGAAGCGCGGCGAAGAGCACCGGCGGGAAGTACGCGAGGCCGGCGTTGATGGCCATGAACGCCGACCCCCAGATGGCGGCGAGAACGAGAAACAGCGCGAGGTTTCGATACGGGGTCACGGCGACGTTCCGTCGCCGGCGGGGCAAAAGCTTCCGGAAGCGGTCGGTCCCGCCGGCGATGGACGTGACACGGGACACTCACCGGCGTTGAACTGGCCCCTCACCGGCGTTGAACTGGCCCCTCACCGGCGTTGAACTGGCCCCTCACCGG
>Ga0207421_10001747_pt1 | contig 27644 bp, 32 predicted proteins | sample SodLakKL_010_SED_4_FD_187542 | JGI IMG/M metagenome (GOLD analysis project Ga0207421, IMG submission 187542) | Alkaline sediment microbial communities from Lake Tanatar, Kulunda Steppe, Russia - 8KL_010_SED (SPAdes) (version 2) | ecosystem: Environmental > Aquatic > Non-marine Saline and...
TTCGCTATGCGATCTTCTGTCTATTTGTCAATAACCAAAGAACAATTTCTTGTGCAGATCCCAATAATACGAAATCAAACACCCAGTGTCAATATGAAAGATGAGTTTTAGCTAATCTTTTTTTGACCCGAACCGCTTCAAATTATTTTTGAGCGGACAGGTAATATAAGGGCAGAAGACAATCCGTGTCAATAGAAAACATCACCAATAACATTCTTTTTTTAAGATGCACCCCGTCAGTACTAAAGCCCCATATTTACTACCTTAGTTTAATCACTTACATCAATTATCACCATAGTTTCTAAACATGCTTCACTTCGTTTATGGCTGTTCATCCGGCTTTGGTAAAGCCATCACCTTAAAACTTTTATCTGATGGCCATAGTGTCTGCGGTTTCTCAAGGTCATTCCCACACTTAGTAAATAAAGGTTTTACTCATTATACATGCGACGTCACAGATGAATCCCTACTTAATGAGACCCTTAGTAATGCTGTGAAATCTCACGGTATTCCAGATGGGATCGTTCTTAACGCCGGTGGGCCCGCTACCGGAACAGCTTCAGAAACTCATCCGGCAGACTATCGGGATGCTTATGATTTAGTATTCGATTGGAAAATACGCGTGGTTCATTATTTATTACCCTTGTTTAAACAGAGGCAAAGCGGGCGTATTGTATTTATTGAAAGTCAATCTCTTAAGCAGCCTATCCCCAATCTCGTCTTGAGTAATAGTATGCGGCTGGCTGTCGCAGGGTTTGCAAAGACGCTTGCTTCAGAAGTCGCCCGGCTCGGTATTCAAGTTAATATCATTGCCCCCGGTTCACATAATACACCTGCTATCGAACGAGTTATTAATGCAAAGTGCGATTCATCCGAAAAAAAACGGGCGACAATAAAACGGGAAATGGAAGAATCCATTCCTGCTGCAAGATTCGGAGAACCGGAAGAACTTGCTGCACTGGTGGCCTGGTTATTATCTGCAGAAAGCAGCTTTATGACCGGACAAACGATAAGTCACGATGGAGGCAATGTTCGGCATATATTCGGATAGTTCGCTTTTCCCATCGAATACTTTACTCCATATTAAATTCAGTTCACTTACCTATGATAATAAAACAAATAGATATATCCCTTAGATCCTACCCTAGAGGGTTTCACCTTATAACAGATGAAGTGTTGTCTTCTTTAAATGAAATTAAAGATATAAACGCCGGGATGCTTCATGTTTTCATCCGGCACACCAGCGCTTCGCTTACAGTAAATGAAAACGCTGACCCGACTGTGCGTCACGATTTTGAAACCTTTTTTAACCGGACTGTTCCAGAAGATACACGTTTGTACAAGCACACTCTTGAAGGCACCGACGACATGACTTCACACATCAAAAGCTCTCTGCTGGGTTCCTCAGTTAGTATTCCAGTTAAGGATGGCAAGCTGCATACAGGTGTTTGGCAAGGTATCTATTTATGTGAACACCGGAACCGCGCCAGCGGCAGAAATCTAACGCTCACGCTCTGGGGAATATAGCGGCGGAAGAACTAGCTATTTTAAATGAGTCTGAATAATTGTATTTTTGTTTTTATTTAGATTTAATCTTTACATAAATATTATATGGTTTCACGCAGGTCATTATTTTTACCGGCCTTATTCATTTTCCTGTTTGTTTTTATTGAACTTGCATCGGCTCAGATTACCGTATATTCCGGCAGAAACAGAGCACTTGTAGAGCCCCTGGTGAACCAATTCGAGGCCGAAACGGGCATAAACGTAAGAATTCGTTACGGAGGCACTACACAGCTGGCCGTTGCCATTATGGAAGAGGGCCGACGCAGCCCGGCCGATATTTTCTGGTCTCAGGATGCGGGGGCACTTGGAGCACTTCACTCCGGCGACATCCTCAAAGTGCTTCCCGAACATATTGCAGCTACACTTCCGCCTCAGTTCACAAACCCTGCTAACACATGGGTTGCAACAAGCGGTAGAGCACGTGTACTAGCCTACGATAAAAACAACGTAGATTCATCCACTTTGCCCGAATCAGTTTTCGATCTTACGAGGCCAGAATGGAGAGGCAAGGTAGGCTGGGCTCCTGCTAACGCATCGTTTCAGTCGTTTGTAACGGCTATGAGGGCTACAGAAGGCGATGAACGCACCCGGGAATGGCTAAGACAGATGAAGGCAAACGGAGCGGTAGCCTATAACAACAACAATTCTATTCTACAGGCTATTGAAGCAGGCGAGATACAGCTGGGCCTAACGAATCATTACTATATCGACCGCGCCAAGAGTGGTAATCCGAATTACGGTATCGAAGCTCATCAGTTCGGGGCAGGAGACGTTGGTAACCTTATAAATGTAGCGGGGCTTGGAATCCTAAAATCCAGCAAACAACAGGATGAAGCCATTGCCTTCGTTGCATTCATGCTGCGTGAGTATGCCCAGCAGTTTTTTATGAATGAGGTTTTTGAATACCCAGTAACAACCGGGATTGGCGATTCGGACAGAATGCTGGAAAGTATTCTAGGCATCACGCCGGATATCAACCTGGATGCCCTCAATGATCTGGATGAAACACTTCGCATGCTAAGACAAACTGATTTGCTATAGTATTTTGGGTTTAGCGAAAAATATCCAGAAGCTACCACCGTGGTATTTCCTTTTTCCAGCTATTTTTGTTGGGATATCGGTTACCCTGCCTCTTGTTTACCTTGTTTTTCGTGCTGTTGACGGCGATTGGCAACAGTCTTACGAACTTATTTTTCGTCAGCGAAACCTAACGCTTCTTTATAATACACTGGCTCTTACAGGCGGGGTACTGGTTACCACTACTTTTCTGGCTTTCCCCTATGCCTGGCTAACCAGCCGCACAGATATCCCGGGAAACAAACTCATAACCCTGCTTGGTGTAATGCCACTGGCCATTCCAGGTTATGTGCTTGCCTATTCGCTTCTTGGACTAGGCGGAACCAACGGTACCCTGGCCCAGCTGTTCGGGATTATAATTGACCGGCCCAGCGGGTACTGGGGCTCATTACTTGCAATTAGCCTGTATACTTTCCCCTACCTGTTTCTAAACCTGCGTACCGGTTTTATAGGATTAGACACATCCACTGAAGAAGCGGCCAGGTCGCTAGGCTTAAGCAGTTTCAAAATACTTCTTAAGGTTACCCTCCCCCAGTTGAAGCCTTCATTTTATGCCGGGATGCTCATTATAGGACTGTATGTAATCGGGGATTTTGGAGCAGTATCCCTTATGCGTTTTGAAACCTTCAGCTATGCTCTTTTTCTCCAATACGAGTCGGCTTTCGACCGGGTTTATGCTGCATGGATTGCTCTTATGCTTCTCACACTAACCGGCACCATCCTGATTGGTGAATACAAACTGCTTAAGGGCCTATCTTTCTACCGTACCGGAACCGGCACAGCACGAAAGACAAAAGTTTTAAAACTGGGACACTGGAAGTGGGCTGCCTTTACTTTTGTATTTTTAGTTACCCTGATTGCTATCATCATTCCTGTAATTACTATACTTTTCTGGATGGCACAGGGTGTGGATCCAATAGTATGGAATACCCTTGGCCATTCCGTGAGATCTTCAGTAATGGCATCAGCTCCGGCTGCTGTTCTGGCAATTTTCTTCGCGCTTCCTCTGGCCTATATTTCGATACGCTACCCTTCCAGATTATCGAGCATTCTGCAGAGATTCGCATATCTGGGCTATGCCACTCCTCCGCTGGCCCTCGCTCTGGCCTTCATTTTTTTCAGTCTGAGTGCAGTTCCTTTCCTTTATCAGAGCCTTGGTCTGCTTGTTTTTGCATATGCACTTCATTTCCTCGCAGAATCGATGGGCCCTATTAGAAGCGCACTTTACCAGGCTCCACCCAGGATTGAAGAAGCAGCCCGCTCTTTGGGCTACAGCCGGTTTAAGGCATTTTGGTTAACCACTTTTCCACTACTAAAAAGTGGAATTATTGCAGGTGCAGCATTTGTTTTTCTATCAGCTATGAAAGAGCTCCCTATTACATTTATCCTGTCGCCCATAGGTTTCGAAACCCTTGCGGTTAACGTGTGGAGTTTTTCAGCTGAGGCAATGTTTGCCGAAGCGGCCCCGTTTGCACTTTGTATACTGTTTTTCTCTATATTATTTGTTTATCTATTATTTGCCCGAGAATGGAAAAGAGCATGAATTGTCTTTTACGAGCCACCAACCTGACCAAGCGATTTTCCACTCAGGACCCGCCTGTAGTGGACAGGGTTTCTTTTACAGTTCAGCATGAAGAAATCTTTGCCATATTAGGGCCAAGTGGCTGTGGGAAAACGACCACTTTACGTATGATAGCCGGTTTTGAGCGTACCGATGAAGGTTCAATACAGCTTAATGGCAAAACTTTGGAATGCCCTTATACCCACATTTCCCCTGAAAGAAGAGGCGTTGGTTTTGTATTTCAGGATTATGCTCTTTTCCCACACCTTACTGTTCTCGAAAATGTAAAGTTCGGCCTTACCGGTATCTCAAAAAGTGAACGAGAGTATCGTGCTCAGGAAATTCTCGAGCTTATAGGCATGAAGGCCTATCACAACCGGAAACCACATGAGCTTTCTGGCGGGCAGCAGCAGCGGGTTGCACTTGCTCGGGCGCTTGCACCAAAACCATCCATGATATTAATGGATGAACCATTTTCCAACCTGGACGCGGTTCTTCGCCAGTCCACAAGAAATGAAGTGCGCCGTATTCTTAAAGAAGCTAAAATGAGCGCAATTCTGGTTACGCACGACCAGGAAGAAGCTCTGTCGGTTGCCGACCGCATCGGAGTAATGGACCAGGGGAGGCTTGTGCAAATCGGCACGCCTGAGGAAGTTTATTACAGACCTAAAACCAAGTTTGTGGCTCAGTTTCTGGGCCGGACCAATTTGTTTTCCGCACAGGCAACCGGGCTGGAAGCGCATTCCAATATCGGGTCTATCATGCTGGACAAACCGGCCCGTGGGGATGTGATGATTTCAATTAGACCAGAACACCTTACTCTCGAGCAGGCCACACCGGCAAACTGCAGCGGCACATGTGGCGTTATACAAAACCGGGAGTTTAAGGGTCACGACATAACCTATCTAATTAAGCTCGACAGAGGCGACTGTATTGTACATACAGATAACCGAATGCCGTTCGGCGTTGGCGATAATGTTATCGTACGGCCACTTGAGCCGGCCGTTGTTCTCGACAACGACTCAACTAGATATACCCCAGACCAGTCTATTTTCACCAGTTCTGATACAGGTAAATCTTCCGCCTGAGTATTTTTTATTAGAGTTCATTTTGCCTGAAACCACCTTTCTTTCCAAACATTTGTGTGAATGCCATCCATAGCCACGGCCCCCGAAAGACTGCATCACACTTCTGGCTCACCAAGGTGTCCGGTAACCGGTTCTTATGATATCCGTTTTTGCCATGAAGTAAAAGACCACGCATGTTCCGGTGAAGCTTTTCAGATATGGGAAAACAAATCCAGCGGTATAAAGTTTACGCACCCGGCGCCATCACCGGAAACAATAGGCAGCTATTATGAAATGGATGAGTACCTGTCGCACGACTCAGATGGTGAAAGTACTTTTGCAACCATCTACAGATTTGCCAGAAATATTACATTGAAGTGGAAGTTCCGGCTTATTAGAAACAGACTTCCCGTTGCAGCCGTGAGGTTACTCGATTTTGGTGCAGGTACAGGTGATTTCGCATCTTTCGTAAGGAAGCAAAAACCAGGATGGCAGGTTAAGGCTATAGAAACAGATCCGGGGGCTGCCGGGCAAATCACTCAGAAAGATGATAAAATTTCGGTCTATCCAAAACTGGACTCCTTTCCTAAATCAGAGAAATTCGGCGTGATCACAGCCTGGCATGCCCTCGAGCACGTCCACAGGCCTGATCTGATTCTTGAACAGTTCCATAAACGATTATTCGATTACGGCGTTCTGATTATCGCCGTACCTAACTGCAACTCATTCGATGCACGCCATTACGCATCCGATTGGGCAGGCTATGATGTACCCAGACACCTTTTCCATTTTACTCCGGATGCTTTCACACGCCTTGCTGAGTCGAAAGGCTTTCGTGTTGTAGAAAAAAAACGAATGCTCCTGGACACTTTTTACGTAAGTTTGCTCAGCGAGTCTTATCGTGGAAATAACGGGCTTAAAGCATTTACAAAAGCGAGCCTCGTAGGTTTGTGGTCGAATATGCTTTGTCTTGTGAATGCTGGAAGATGCAGTTCTGTTACCTATATACTAAGGAAAAACGATACTGACTGAATACCACCCTCATAGCTATTTTTATGTATAAAGCTACAGTTTACACCGAAATTTCCCATGAAGTAAAGATTGTGGTTAAACCAACTTTCATGGAAAACGAATCCGACATTATTGCCGGCAAATATGTTTTTGTCTACTTTATTACAATCGAAAATCTTGGGAATGAATCCGTGCAGCTTCTTCGCAGACACTGGACCATAACTGATTCCACAGGGGAGTCCTATGAAATAAACGGTGATGGCGTCGTAGGAAGACAACCCGTAATCCAGCCTGGCAAAACACATAGTTACAACAGCTACTGCGTGCTGAAGTCTATGGCCGGACATATGCAGGGGCATTATGAGATGAGGAGAAACAGCGGAGAGCAGATTGAGGTATCTATTCCCCGCTTTTCTTTACGTGCACACCTGCTTAACTGAATCTGGTCTGGATTCAGTTCGTTAACAGAGCTTCAATGCTTGAAGTTAGCTCTGTGCTCAATGGAGTGGTTCGTGACCGAAACCTGCGAATAAGGTTGCCATTCTGATCCACAAGAAACTTTTCGAAGTTCCAGTTTATATCGCCCGTAAAATCAGGATTATCAGCGGTAGTCAGTTTTTGGAATAACGGATGTTGTTCCGATCCCTTAACCGAAATTCTACTAAACATTGGAAAGCTTACACCGTAATTTCTCTCACAGAAAGCAGCAATGTCTTCATCAGTATCGAACTCCTGTCCGCCGAAATCTGCTGATGGAAAGCCGAGGATCACAAATCCTTTATCCGCATAGGTTTCGTACAGTTCCTGAAGTTCGCTATATTGTCCCGTAAAGCCACATTTTGATGCTGTATTTACAATTAACACGACTTTATCCTGATAGGCTGAAAGCGCTACATCATCACCTTCAAGCGCCTTCATTGTGAAGTCAAAAATCTGATCGTTGGTATTCATTTGTTCTGTCGGTGCAGACATAAGCAGCGTAAAAATTAATAAGAGATGAAACATCTTTGTGATAATTAGGTTATTGTTTTGATTCTCAATATACAATTCCTGAATAACGTTCCTGAACAATACATAATGCGTAAAAAATCAGCCTCATTCTATAGCATATTAAGTTTATTTGTTGGACTGTATATGCTAAGTCCCCAGCTGGCATCAGCCCAGATGTTTTCTGTTTCCAGTACCTCTTCCCAACAAATTGGTTCACCTCTTGAAATGCCCTCTAGTCTGGGGCCTTCACTTATATTTACAGATTTTAGTTACTACGGTCCTAACGGAGACAACGGCCCCGATGAGCTTTTTAATTTTAACGATGTGTTGTATTCAGCATCCTTTGAGTCCCCCTTCCTCTCCATTTTCATAGCAGACCGCACCTCAATGGGCGATAATGAAAATATACGCGCCACAAGGCTAGGTATTGGCATACGTTCACCAGCTACAATTGCGGCTGGTTCGAACTACAGAATCTCAATTCCCTTCGGCCTGAATACCGATTTTACTTTGGTAAGGACTCCTGAAACCGCTAATACGAATATTGAATTTGCACAAAATGCCGGTTATGTTGCGGCCGGTATCGATGGTCTGTTCAGAATTACAGATTCTGTGCTGTTTCAGGTTATTACAGCTCCCAACTTTGGTTACACCGTTGGTTCTTATGGTTCGACCGGTGGTATTTCATATAAACTGACGCAGGATCTAAGATTTAGTATTATAGACATATATCGCCAATACGGGCTTCAGGCTGGTTATTCTTTCCAGTTTATACGATTTAATAACTCTGACACTGATTTTCGATACGACTGGATATCGCATTCAGTCCGTCTTGCTGTAACTTTTTAAACATGATTTATGAAGGCTGAAAAACTACTTTTAGAGCTCGAAGAAATACTGGAAAATATGGGGTATACCGTGCGAAAAGAACGCGGAAGTTTCAAAGGTGGCTACTGTTTGCTGGAGGGTGAGAAAATTATTATGCTAAACAAAAACCAACCTGCTGATTATCTGGTCGGGGTTATTACTCGCTTTATTTATGAAGATGAACATGATATTGCCCTTGATGATATTTACGTGAAGCCTGCAGTCCGGAAACTTTTGTCAGAGCGTATAAAAGCGACCAGAGCTATACCATCAGACCAAACACGGAAAAATCCACTTTCGAGAGATAACGCACCGGCATGAAGCTAACTTTTTTAGGAACCGGAACATCAATGGGTGTTCCAGTTGCGGGCAATTTTGGCAGGGAGATTCCTACAGGAGACTCCAGGGATGAACGATACAGAACCTCTGCATGGGTACGTACACCGGAAACATCGATAGTTATTGATACAGGTCCGGAGTTTCGCCTCCAAACATTAAGAGCCGGAATACGCTCCATAGATCTGTTACTGCTTACCCACGAACATACCGATCATATAGCCGGGCTCGACGATCTCAGACCCTTTAACTATAAACGAAAAATACCATTACCTACATTCACTACTTCCGGATGTATGGAAGCAGTAAAGAGCAGATTCCACTATATGTTTGGCGATAAAAAAACGCCCGGATCTGTTGATCTCGACATAAAGGTAATGAAAGAACCCAAGCAGTTTCAGGACTGCAAAATCACACCGCTGCCAGTAGATCATGGAGTGATGCCCGTTATGGGATTTCGTATTAATGATCTGTCTTACATTACAGACGCCAAGATTATTCCCAAAGCGACACGGGAGTTAGTTCGGGGATCCAAGGTACTTGTGCTAAACGGGCTTCAGTGGGAACCCAGGCACAAAACACACATCACCATTCCTGAAGCTGTGGAAATTGCTACTGAGCTGGAGATACCAAAGACCTATCTCGTACACATTTCATCGTATGTAATTCACAAGAAGATATCCGCACGGCTTCCGGAACACGTAGAGCTGGCTTACGATCAGCTTACGATCGAAATCTAAGACTTTCGCCGCTTTAGCATCAACGTAAAACGGTCTCAGGAAGAACTTCTTCAAAACCATGAGGCGGGCGCGTGAGAGACCATGTTTCAAAGTAGAACAGACGCTCGCTTTTGGCTTTCTTGCCGTTTATGCTAAAATACCGAAAATCATCTTTTCCGGTTAAAGGCTTATATTTTTCGAAGAACCGCTCGTATATGTTCTCCTTAGTAAACAAATGAAGATCAGTACCATGGTGCGCCTGTTCGGTAAAAAGCACATAACACCCTGCATCCAGAAATGGCTTCATGAGTATAATTTTCTCCCGAACTGACAAGCTCTGATCGAACAATGATTCCAAATCCTGTTCTTTTAGCAGGGTTGATGCAGCTGATGCCTGTTCCTGTCCGGGATTTATTACAACTGTACGGTTTGGCTTCGACAGAAATTCAGGGGTGATGCTTCCCGGCCCAATCCCACTGTCCGGACCGGAGATAACACTTTGTATACGAAGTGATTCAATAAACAGACTAAACAGCAAGTTTGCAGATTGAAGGGCTGTGAAACCAAAGCTAAAGTCATCACCGAGCTGACGCGAGCCCGTAAAGTAAAATTTCGAGTAGGTCTGCACCGGCTTCATAAACTCTTCAAGCGACGATTTTCGGCGAAGCTCTTTCCTGGGATCGAATTCGTCGGCGAGCTGCTCCATTCGAAAGTCGTGTTCAAAGATTAGCTTGAATATGTCTGTAGCCATTTTTTTGTCCGTTAGTTATGCTGGTTCATTGTCTGGACTATTCCCTGTCTCACAAAACACAAAATGCCTTCCAGGGATTTCTCAAGACCGGCCTCAATATCTGGCATTTGATCGTCTGAAAAACGGCCAAGCACATAATCACTTTGCTTGCCGCGTGGAAAGTCATTTCCTATACCGAACCGAAGACGCGGAAAAGAACGTGTACCTGTCTTTTCTATGATGTCCTGAATACCGTTATGCCCTCCTGCGGAGCCGTCTGACCGGAACCGGACCTTCCCGGGAGGCAGATTGAGGTCATCATAACAAACCAATACATTTTCGAGCGATGTTTTAAACTCAACTATGGCCTTGGTGATGGCCGATCCGCTGCGGTTCATGTACGTGTTTGGCTTTATTATAACCAGTGGCTTGCTTTTGAAGGTCCCTTTAGCCACAAGGTAGGGACCTCGCGCTTTTTCGAACTCAATCGACAGGGATTCAGCAAGACGGTCGGCTATTTCAAAACCAATGTTATGTCTGGTGCCGTTATATTCGCTGCCAATATTTCCAAGACAAGCAATAATTGTCATAATATGCTAAACCCGTGGTATTTAGGAAAGTTAAGCGACTATAAACAACAAACGCTGTCTTCCAAAAGCATGGAAGACAGCGCAGCTGTTAAATTGGTAAAGCCAGTAAGCTCTGCAGGCTGACCTATGCCTCTGCCTCGGCAGCAGCTTCGGCAGCTTCAGAATCTTCGCCTTCGGCACCTTCTTCATCTTCATCGTCGTCAATTTCCGTAATGGCAACGGTTGTACCTTTTGGAGGACGAATTACAACGATGGTACGCTCAGCTGCAGTAAGGATTTCAAGATTCTTAGACTTGATACGTCTTACCTTAAGTGAGTTACCGATATCCAGCTTGCCGATGTTTACAACGAATTCAGCTGGTACGTTTTCCGGAAGACACTTGATCTGAATTTCACGAAGGGGCTGGTACAGACGACCACCCTCGGTAATACCCGGGGCTACGCCTTCGAGACGAATCGGAACAGTAATGATAACCGGTGTATCTTCGCGTGTAGCGTACAGATCCACATGAATCGGGCGATCTGTTACGGGGTGGAAATCCACATCCTGGATAATGCACTTAATTTCTCTTCCGTCGACCTTAATCAGAACAAATTCTTTTTCGATTACGCCGAGAAGTTTTTCAACTCCGATTTCCGGAAGGGAGATAATTACATTTTCATCTACACCCGGGCCATAGACTACAGCGGGTACAAGTTTTTCATTGCGAAGCTGCTTACTTGGGGTGCTTCCTGCACCGCGGATTTCAGCTTCGAATTCTATGACATTTGGCTTTTTCATGTTTTACCGTACTAAGTTAATTAATCGTCAAAAAGTGTGCTGATGGAATCATCAGTGTATATTCTTCGAATTGCATCAGCAAAAATACCGGCAACGCTAAGCACCTTGATTTTGTCTGAGTGGCGCTGCAGCGGAATAGTATCTGAAACAAGCAGCGTGTCGATCGAAGAGTTTTCGATACGCTGATAAGCCGGCCCAGAAAGAATCGGATGGGTTCCGGCTGCTACAATCTTTTTTGCTCCGCGCTCACGGAGAGCGTCGGCAGCGTTGGTAAGGGTTCCTGCTGTATCGATCATATCATCGACCATCAGAATATTTTTACCTTTTATTTCACCGATGATGTTCATCACCTCGGCAACGTTTTGCTGTGGTCTTCTTTTATCTACAAAAGCGAGTCCTGCTCCAAGTCGTTTGGAATAGGAACGCGCCATTTTCAAACTACCGACATCCGGTGCCACAACAACCAGGTCATCAATCGGATTAGTTTTGAAATAATCTACGAAGATACTTCCCGCATACAGGTGATCCAGAGGGATATCAAAGAAACCCTGAATCTGTGGTGCGTGAAGATCCATTGTTAACACACGGTCTGCCCCTGAGGTTGTAAGCAGGTTTGCCATCAGCTTGGCGGCTATGGAAACCCTTGGCTGATCTTTACGGTCCTGACGTGCATACCCAAAATAAGGAATCACAGCCGTAACCCTGTGCGCAGATGCCCGCTTTGCCGCATCTATCATCAGCAGCAGTTCAAGTATACTGTCTGCCGATGGTGTGGATTGTATAATATATGTATCCACACCACGGATACTTTCCTTAAACTTTACGTACAACTCACCATCAGAAAAATTCTTAATGGTAACCTCACCCAGCGTACTGCCATATTCCTCAGCTATGGCACGCGACAGGGCGACATTACTACGTCCGGCGAATATGGCAAGAGGCTTATCCAATGTTGGGCCCGTGTGGATTCGTGCTTAATAAAAAAGGATGTACATATGATGAACATCCTTTAAAAAATAGTGAAGTTGCCCGGGGAGGATTCGAACCCCCACTGACTGGACCAAAACCAGCTGTCCTGCCTTTAGACGACCGGGCAATCTCATCTTTCAGAGACCCCAATGATAAACACTTTATTCATTTTTGTCAACCAGCAATATGAATAATTTTCACCTTCCTTTCTTACAAACAATGTCCAGCACTTTTCCGGTTTATTCAGGCAATCCCCATTTTTTTGCCAATTTCGCATTTAGAGCATTCATTAACTCTGCAGTACCTTTTCAATTGATGTACTAAACCCAAATGAGGCTCCAATACACCTCGCGGGAAACCGGCCTGTTTGAACTCTTCAAGCACAAATGGCGGAACCTGTGCAGGGCGCTCTTCCCAACTGCTGTAAGCATGTGTACAAAGGCGTTCGGACTGCACCACGCTTCCCAGTATATACAAAGCCGGAAACCAGACAATATGCATGAGCAGCCCTATACGGCTGGCGGATCCCGTTCCGGCCACGAGGCGCTGCCAGCATACATCGGGGCGGGAAAGCAAATCTGATTTTTTAATGTGTCTAAGGTTGTACCCAATTATACTTAACTGATGAATGCGGTCTTTTGGCTTATTGCCGGGTCTGGAACCGCTTAAATCCCACTCCTGTCGACTAAGCACACCGCCTTGCTGACTGATCCCGCTTTTTTCAATAAGCAGAGTTTCTATGCTATCAGGATCTTCAAAATGGATAATTTCATGAAAAAGGGCCTGCGCCAGTATTTTCATGGGCCTGCGGTTAGCCTCTATGCCCAGGCCTTCGGCTAATGCTGTAAACAGCATTTTATTAAAAGACAGCTGGATAGTGCTATTTGTTTCCCAAAACGGCATTAACTGGTTAATGCGTGCCGAAAAATAATCACGCCGGGCTTTTTCCAGCTGTCGCGAAATAACGCTTTCATTAATGTAATGCAGCACACGCGAACATGGTAATTCTGCCCCCTCATGCGTCTTCTTTACCGTCGTTGCGCTCAGGTAGGGTGAATAATCGAGACGGAGCGGACGGGATAAATCCGGGCTGGTGGCTGGTTTTGAACCCGGAGTAAGAAACACATGAAGCAACACCGCATTATATGCCATGTCTGTATGATGATTATGAGTATACCATTCATCTTCTGTTAGATGAAGCTCCACATCGCCGGCAAGCAGCGTACCGTCTTCGAAAAGCAATTTTGCGTTTCTGAAATCCGGACCATCCCCGGGGTTGTGCTCCCCGGCGGAAATAACGGTAAATCTGCGGCTACATAGCGTAACATAACCTGGAGAAACCTCCGCCTCTCTTTTCCAAATTTTCTGAAAAACAGATTCCCGCATGGCATACTAACTGCTTAATTAATATTTACCTGAACCGGTAAAAGAGACTTTTTTTAGTCCCGCATGCCGGTTATAACATCCTCGTCTGTGAGGCCCAGTTCTTCGGTGGCTTCATACAGGTCGGGGAAATTGCGGCTTTTAAGCTCACGGCCCGATTCCTTTACCTTACTTTTAATTCCGCTTGTGCTCTCGCTTATCCATTTGCGGTTTTCTGCTCCGGATGAGGGACTTGATAACCAGGAAAAAGCTAAACCGCCGGCGAAGGCGCCTATAACTGCTGCGATTAACTGAGGGGTCGAAAATCTTTTCATAATGGTTTCACCTTATTGAATTCTAAAATATAGCTTTTTATGCGTAAGCAAACCAGTTGTTTTACAAGCATATGATACAAGATAGTTAATCAAATGATTAACTTAAAGCCGGCCAGATTATTTTAAGATTAATTCTTTTTAAACCCCTCTTTACACGGAGCTACCGGAACGAATCTTTAGATGAGTTACGGAGGTCTTCAACTATCTTTTTCACATCCTGCGCGCGGTCCATTCGGCATACCAGCAGTGCATCACCAGTTTCTATTACACCCACGCCCTGCAGCCCAACCAAAGCCACAAGTTTATCGCTCTCGCTGTACACGTAACAGTTCTGGCTGTCTGCCACCGAGGTAGTTGAAGCACTCAGTACGTTGCCGTTCTTGTCTTTGTCTTCCAGCTCGTAAATTGCCATCCAGCTGCCCACGTCGTTCCAGCCAAATTCAGCCGGTATTACGTACACAGTATCGGCTTTCTCCATGATGCCGTAATCGATAGACACAGACTCCACGTTGTTGTAGAAAAGGTTGATGGCATCCTGCCCGTCTGACTTCAGCGTACCGGCAAGCGTAACAGCCTGCTCATACATTTGCGGAAGGTGTTTTTTGAACTCTTTAAGAATAACCCGGGTGCTCCATACAAACATACCGCTGTTCCAAAGAAAGTCGCCGGCCTCAAGAAAGCGAATGGCCGTTTCCAGATCGGGCTTTTCAGCAAAAGTTTTCACTTCACTAACCGTATGCCCGCCTACCTCTCCTGAGTCTTCCGTCTTCTGCTGAATGTATCCATAACCGGTTTCAGGGCGGTACGGACGAATTCCAATGGTAACCAGGTGATGACCAGATTCAGCTTTTTCAAATGCAGCATCGAGCACGCTTAAAAACGTTTTCCTGTCGCGGATGTAATGATCTGAAGGCAGTACCGCCATTGAGCCATCCGGGTCGCGGCTGTTAATAATCGCAGCTGCAGCAGCCACCACAGGAGCCGTGTTACGGCCAACCGGCTCACCTATTATATTTTCTTCAGGCAGGTTTGGGAGCTGCTCTTTTACAAGATCAGAATAGCCGGAATTGGTGATGATAAGAATCCTCTCTTCAGGAATAAGCTCGCTTATCCGCTCTACTGTAGTCTGAAGCATGGTTTTTTCGCCAATTAGATTCAGAAACTGCTTGGGCTTGGCAACGCGGCTCTTTGGCCAGAAACGGGTTCCCGTTCCGCCAGCCATAATTACGGCATAACGCATATAGATGTATATAGTTTGGTGATGAAGTTTTTTTCTCAGTCTATAAAGGTAGTCATTTCAGCAGCTATGCCGAAATCTTCTCTGCCTTTTTTAAAGAAAAACTGAAGGTAGTGCCTTCACCCAAAACGCTTTTCACCTTTAAAGATGAGCCGTGCGACTCCAGTATATGCTTCACTATAGACAGGCCCAGCCCCGTACCCCCCCTTCCTCTCGACCGGGATTTATCCACTCTGAAAAACCGTTCTGTAACCCGTTTGATATGCTCAGGCGCAATACCTATTCCGGTATCAGATACCGAAATACTCACGTTACCAACCGGATCAGCCAGGTTCGAAACCCTGAGGTGTACTGCGCCGCCCGGCTTGTTGTATTTGATGGCGTTTTCCGTCAGGTTTATCAGCACCTGACGTATCTGATTCCGGTCGGCCATCACCCTGTACTGGTCATCTTCAATCTGCTGATGAATCGTAATATCGTCCTCTTCGGCCCGGTGCTGCAGCGTCTCGAGCACCTCCTGCACCGTATCGGCAATGTACAAAGGCTGTATGTGAGACTTGAGCTCACCGGTTTCCAGCTTGGCGATCTCCATCAGGTCGTTGGTGAGAATAGTAAGACGATTCACGTTTTTCATGGTCTTCTGCAGAAAATGCCGGTTGACCTCCTCATCCTCCAGAGCACCGTCGATAAGCGTTTCCACATAGCCCTGAATGGCAAATATTGGCGTTTTAAGCTCGTGAGAAATGTCTCCAATGAAGTCCTTACGGTAGTTTTCAAGCATCATCAGGCGGCGGTATTCGGCCTCCATCACCCTGGCCGCTTCCGTTACTTCCCGGGTAAGACGGCTGAGTTCGTCCCGGCTGCCGGGATCGGCGGCGGGCAGCTCACCAAACTTCTTTTCTGATACGGCTTTCATCACCCGGTTCAGCTCTTTAATCCGGCGGCCATTTGCCACATGGCTGTAGGCAAATACTCCGGCGCTCGCAGCCAAAGCGCACAGACCTGAGATTAGCAGATATTCAACACCACTTTCAGGCCGGCCCACAAAAAGTGCGGTCGCCATGGCAGCAAAGCTTAGCAAAAAGGTTATTACCGCCGTTTTAAATCCGATTGTCCGCATAAGTAAATTTATCTCTCCGGTCTATTGGCGGAAACGGTATCCGACACCTTTCACGGTTTCGATGAGCTCATCACCGAGCTTCTCCCGTATTTTCCGAATATGCACATCTACCGTGCGGTCGATTACATACACGTTGTTGCCCCAAACCTCATTCAGCAGGGTCTGCCGGTCCAGCACTTTTCCCTTCCGGCTTGCCAGATAATAAAGCAGCTCGAACTCTTTTTTAGGCAGGTGGAGCTCGGTATCGCCCTGAATAACCACGTATCGCTCGCGGTCTATTGCAAGGTCGTGCACATGCAGCACTGTATCCGGACGATCACTATTCCTGTACCGACGCAGAACCGCCTTTATACGGCTCTTGAGCTTGCTTGTGCTTATGGGTTTAGACAGATAGTCGTCGGCGCCGAGATCGAGACCGGTTACCTCAAACTTCTCGTCCATTTTGGCCGTGAGAAAAACAATCGGAATGTGCTTCATATCCGTGTTTTGCTTGATTTCGCGGCAAACGTCTATGCCGCTCATGCCGGGCATCATCACATCGAGCAGAATGAGGTCGGGCTTGTGCCGGGCTGCCAGCTCGATTCCCTCTTTACCGTTATCACAAACAAAAACGGTGTACCCCTCTTTTTTAAGATTGTACCCGATCAGTTCGAGCAGATCTTCCTCATCATCAACTACAAGCAGCGTTTCTTTGGGCAAAACGATTACGGTTAAGTTATCAGATTTCGAATCTTGCCTAATTTACAGAAGAATCTCTACAGTTCTGAGCAGGGCAGATTAAGAAATTGTTAACCTCGGCATATGCTACGCTACGGGACGCAGATTCCCACAGATTCAGGCGCAAATTAACGCAGAGTTAATTACTGATCACTGATCACTGTCAACTGATATCCCGACCTTCGACTTTGGACCTTTGACCTTTGACCGCTAGGAAGACAAATGCCTCAAACCCGCCTTAATGAGCTCCTGCACATCCGGCTTCTGGCCTTTGAAATCTCTGGCCACCTGCTGAAGCACCTTCTCTGCTGCGGCCCGTTTGTAGCCCAGCGCCTCAAGAGCCGATGCTGCTTCTGATATAGCCGCCGGCGCCCTGCCGCCCGAAGCTGCGCTGCTTCCTCCTGCTGCCGCTTCCGGGGAATCCGAGATTTTATCGGCCAGCTCCAGCACAATGCGCTCTGCCGTTTTTTTACCGATTCCAGGAGCCGCAGATAGCGCCTGTATATTATGAGATGAAATAGCGTCAATGAGGTGTGATGACGACATGCCTGAAAGCACACCCAAAGCCACTTTCGGCCCCACACCTTTTACGGTGATGAGCTTTTCGAACAGGTATTTTTCGCTGCTCGTGGCAAAACCAAACAGCTTTTCATCGGCTTCCGTACGGTGATGATACGTTTCCAGCCGCAGCTCGGTGCCCGCGGCCGGCAGTTCGGCCAGCGTCTGAGAGCTCACCCCAACCTGATAGCCCACTCCTCCCGCTTCAACAATTACGAAGTTAGTCTGCTTTACCGCGAGAACACCTTTCAGATATGCTATCATAGTTTATAATGTGTGATAATGACGTTTAAAATGAACCGCGGCTATTTTACCCGGTCCGGATTATCGTTGATAAAATCGCCCCAGGCTGAATGTCCTCGACCGCGCTTCTTCAGCGGATTCTGCACCGACGGGTCGTCGCGGCGCATGGAATGGCACCAGGCCACGGCAAGGGCATCCGTAGCGTCGTTCGAAAGTGAAGTGGCGTCCATATTAAGCAGCTTGCCCAGCATGTAAGCAACCTGCTCCTTGGCAGCGTTTCCGTTTCCCGTAATTGACTTCTTCACCGCCTTGGGATAATACTCGGCCACCGGAAGGCCTTTGGTTACAATGGCCAGAATACAGGCGGCCTGCGCCCGGCCAAGCTTGAGCATCGCCAACGGATCCTTGCCATAAACCGGAGTTTCGATAGCGCACATAGTGGGCTTAAAGGTATCGATCAGCTTCATCACCTCTTTAAAAAGAAAGTCGAGCCTCTCGGCATGGTCATCAAACTTCTCGGCTTTCAGCACACCAAGGGTGAGCGCTTTATACGAAGAGCCGGTGCGGCACAGAACCGCATAGCCCGCACGACGCGAACCCGGATCGATACCCAGAATAATTTCCTTTTCTATGCCTTCGTCAGGTTTCAAAGAGTAGTGCTTTTGTGTTTTGTGCAGGGTGATGGCGTGATGGCGCCCGTGGCCTCATCAATATACAGACACGCCCGGCCGAAGTGAAATCCGGACGGGCGCGTGTTGTACAATTTTGTTATAACGAAAGCTTCAGGCTGCTATTCGCCTTTTTGTTTGCTTTCGAACAAGTCAAACAAATCCTGCATCAGCTCTTCGCTGATTCCGTTAGTTACGAATCCACCATCGTGATACAGATTCTGCATGGTCACTTTTCTGGTGAGGTCAGAGAAAAGAGAAACGCAATAATCTGCACAGTCGTCAGCCGTCGGGTTGCCCATTGGCGACATTTTCTCGGCAAATGTATACATGCCGTCGAAACCCTTAATGCCGGAACCGGCCGAAGTAATGGTCGGCGCCTGTGAAACGGTGTTCACGCGAATCCCGCGGTGTCCCAGTCGTGAGCCGTAGTTTCTGGCAACGCTTTCGAGAAGAGCCTTGGCGTCGTTCATGTCGGAATACTTGGAGAAAATACGCTGTGCCCCAATGTAGGAAAGAGCAACCACGCTGCCGCCGTCGTTAAGAATGCCGGTTTCATCGGCATAGCGAATTACTTTATGAAGTGAAACGGCAGAAATATCCAGAGTTTGTTGCATCAGTCGGTAGTCCAGACCTTCGTATGGCTTCGACTTACGTACGTTAGGAGACATACCAATAGCGTGCAGGATAAAATCGATGCTGCCAAGCTCTTCCTTAACTTTAAGCATCAGGGCTTCCACATCTTCTTCCTTGGATACGTCGCATGGAATAACGGATGCGCCGGTTTCTTCTGCAAGTGCATCAAGGCTGCCGAGCCGAAGGGCAACCGGAGCGTTCGACAGTGCGAACTCAGCGCCTTCACGCTTGCATGCCAGCGCCACGCGCCAGGCAATGCTTCGTTCGTCGAGTGCGCCAAAAATGATTCCTTTTTTGCCTTTAAGCAGGCCAAATCCTGTTTCGTAATTCATATAGTCTTAGGTATGTGCAGTTTGTTCAGTTGTATTAAAACTCAATAATCGCCTGAATATAAGCAATTCAGCGGAGCACTCACACATTGTATCACTGTTGGCGAACCTCTTCACAACAGAAGCGGCTGAATCGCTACTCAATCGAAGTAAACATCTTTTACCTTTTGTGCGGACAAAAGGTAACCAAAAACCGCCGGGCTGGGAAAAAAATTTAGCTAAAGCGTACTCCGTTCCACTAAATAAAAACAATAGCTCCATAGCGCTCAGTGCAATTTGAAATAGTACTCAGCGGAGAGTTTTTATTTTTTACGCTCCACTCCGCTGCGCTTCTTAACGCTATTTTTTTCCATAGGCCGGGTTGGTTGGAGCCATTTTTCGTCTTAGTGGTTTTTAGCGCCTGCCTGTCTTCGCCGCGGCAGACAGGCCTGCCCGACAGTATTGGCAGGCTTTCCTTTTTTGTGCCTGCCTAACAGAATTGATAGGTTTCTTCTCACAGCAAGTATAGTTTCCCCGGACAACAATAACTTAAAACTTAAAATTGGGAGCGAATGCGACTCTAACCGCATACCAGTGAATAAGTACACAGAACAGGATGATGCCGGTGCGATCGAAAACAGCAGACGCCATCATCCTTTTATATCAGCCCACAGCATACATTTATGCCGATGTATACCCTTCCCGGAGAGCTAAATCGGAATGAATATTAGTTATTGAGTTCAACAAGAATAATCTGTATTTTTCGTGACTTTGCAATTATCGAAGAATTTCAGGTATTTCTATCATGTTTGATGATCTGTCGTCAAAACTCCAGTCTACGTTTAAATCCCTCAGTGGGCAGTCGAAAATAACCGAACTGAACATTGCGGAAGCCGTGCGCGAAATTCGCCGTGCGCTTCTCGATGCCGACGTAAATTATGAGGTGGCGCGTGAGTTTACTAAGAAGGTAAAGGATGAAGCGCTTGAGGCTAATGTTATAACCAGCGTCTCCCCGGGACAACAGTTTACCAAAATTGTTTACGACGAGCTTACGTCTATTTTAGGCCAAACTCAGGAAGACATCCGTTTCGCGGCAACACCGCCAACCGTTATTCTTATTTGTGGTCTGCAGGGGTCTGGTAAAACAACCTTTGCCGGAAAACTTGGCAAGTTCCTGAAGAGTAAGGGCCGCAACCCGCTCCTCGCAGCTGCCGACGTGTACCGTCCCGCGGCCGTAGAACAGCTCAAGACGCTTGCCGGACAGATTGAAGTACCCGTTTACTCTATTGAAGAAAAAGACGCCGTTCGCACGGCTAAAGAAGCACTTCAGCACGCCAAGCAGAACGCGCACGATGTGCTCATTATCGATACGGCAGGTCGACTGCACGTAGACGAAAAGATGATGAAAGAAGTCGCGGAAATTAAAGCAGCTGTACAGCCTAACGAAATCCTGTTTGTGGTAGATTCCATGACGGGACAGGATGCGGTCAATACAGCCAAGGAATTCGACGCCACCATCGATTTCGACGGTGTGGTGCTCACAAAACTGGATGGCGATACCCGCGGCGGCGCGGCGCTGTCTATCAGAAACGTGGTTGATAAACCAATTAAGTTTATCAGCATGGGCGAAAAACTCGACTCACTTACTCCTTTCTTTCCCGACCGGATGGCGCAGCGCATTCTGGGTATGGGCGATGTGGTTTCCCTTGTGGAAAAAGCACAGCAGGAGTTCGATGAAGATGAGGCCCAAAAGCTTCAGAAGAAGATTAAGTCCGACAAGTTCGACCTGGAGGACTTTTACAGCCAGATTCAGCAAATCAAGAAAATGGGATCCCTGCAGGATCTCGCAGGCATGATTCCCGGCGTAAGCCAGAAGCTGAAGGATACCGAGATTGATGATAATGCCCTGGTTCCGATCGAGGCTATTATCTCATCTATGACGCCGGACGAACGGCGTGATCCAAATTTATTGAATGCCGGCCGAAAGCGCCGTATCGCAAACGGATCAGGCACATCTGTGAGGGCAGTGAATGATTTGCTCAAGCAGTTCAGCCAGATGAAGAAAATGATGAAAACCATGACTAAAATGGGTAAAATGGGCCGCGCCATGCAGGGATTAAAAAACCTGACAGGCAAATAGCGAACCCGGCTTCATCATTCTACATCAAACAGCATATTTTAAAAACACATAAAACGAAAGCAACTCTTAAAGGAGAAACATTTTGGTAAGACTCAGATTACAACGCCACGGCAGAAAGAAGTCGCCCTACTATCATATAGTAGCGGCGGACAGCCGTAAGAAACGCGACGGCCGGATTATTGAAAACCTTGGCCGTTTTAATCCTGTTTCCAATCCCGTATTGGTTAAAGTTGATACAGAGCGCGTTATTTACTGGCTCAACACAGGCGCACAGCCGTCTGAAACTGTAGAACGTATCCTCAGAAAAGAGGGCGTATACTACCGTATGCACCTTCAGCGCTGGAACAAATCTGCAGAAGAGATTGAGGAAACCCTCAACAAGTGGAAAGAAGACCGCGACAGCAAGGAAACACAGCTCCCAACCGGCAAAGAAGCTAAAAAAGCTGCATTAAAGGTGGAAGAAGAAGCTTTCAAAGCCGAGCAGGAAAAACGTGCTGAAGCTGCTGCTAAAAAAGCTGAAGAAGCCCGCATAGCCAAGGAAAAGGAAGAAGCAGAAGCTAAAGCTGCCGCTGAAGCCGAGGCTAAAGAAGCTGAAAAGGCCGAAGAAGCTAAAGCCGAGGAAAAAGCAGACGATTCCAAGAAAGAAGCCAAAGCCGAGAAGCCAGCTGAAGAAGCTGCTGAAGCTAAAGCCGACGATACCAAGGAAGAAAAAGCTCCCGAAGCCAAAGCTGAGGAAAAAGCAGACGATTCTAAGAAAGAAGCCAAAGCTGAAAAGCCAGCTGAAGAAGCTGCTGAAGCCAAAGCCGACGACGCTAAGGAAGAAAAAGCTGAAGGCGAAGAGAAAAAAGAAGAGAAGTAATTTATTGATCTTCTGATCCGTCAGTTCGAATCCGAAGCCTTCATTTCAAAAACCTATGTATTACATCGGACATATTAAAAAGGCTCACGGTATAAAGGGTGAAGTGGTTTACAATCATGAATCTGACTACCTCCCCGAAGTAAACGAACTGCTGTATATAAAGATGCACAACGGCGACTTTCGTCCTTTTAGGATCGAACAGGTTAAAGCCGCTACTGCATTATCAGATTCATCGTTCTTTGTTTTATTTTCAGGTACTGCCAGCCGCACGGATGCAGAAATCCTCAAAGGCCTTATGGTCTATTCAGAAACCGAACCGGTTGCTGATATTGAGGACGACGCCTCCGAACAGGAGCCAACCGTTTTTGACTGCGGGTCGTTTACAATTTCAGACGACTCGGAGCCCATCGAAGGTATCATTACCGGGGTGGAGGAAAATCCCGCCCATCCCCTGCTGATTGCCATGATTGGAAAAACCGAGCTGATGATTCCCGCCGTGGATGCCTACATTGTATCTATCGATTACGAAAAGGGACACATCATCGCTCAAAATCTGGAAGCTCTCCTTGAGATCGCTTCCGATAACGGTTAAGGCGCTGCACTATGATTCGGTTTGACCTTCTCTCTGCTGTTCCCGACCTGCTGCACAGCCCGCTTAATCACAGCATCATAAAGATTGCACGTGAGAAAGGCTACGCACATACTGAGGTTCACAATCTGAGAGACTATTCGGCCGACAAGCACAAAAAAGTGGATGATTACCCATTTGGAGGCGGAGCAGGCATGGTGCTTACACCACAGCCTGTTTTCGACTGCCACGATGCTCTTGCAGCGCAGCACCGCTACGACGAAGTCATTTTTATGACGCCCGACGCGCCCGTGTTTACACAGGCCGACGCCAACCGCCTTTCGCTCAAATCGAACATCATGATTTTATGCGGGCATTACAAAGGCGTGGATCAGCGTATACGGGATGAAATCATCACCGCTGAATACAGCATTGGTGATTACGTTTTGTCTGGCGGCGAGCTTCCGGCTCTGGTGGTTGTGGATGCAGTGGTACGATTGATACCAGGCGTAATCGGCGATGCCGAAAGCGCCCTGAGCGACTCCTTTATGGATGATCTGCTCGACGCGCCGCAATACACCCGCCCCGCCGAATTCCGGGGCCTTGAAGTACCTGAAGTTTTACGATCCGGTGATCACAAAAAAATCCGGGAATGGAGAAAACGACTGAGTGAAGAAAAAACAAAGTCGATCCGCCCGGACCTTTACGACATTTATTTGAATAACCAATAAAGCATTAATCAGGCAAAATCATGGAAAAGCTGAAACTAGTAGAACAAACACAGGTGCGCGACGTGCCTACTTTCAATCCGGGCGACACCGTTAATGTTCACTATCGTGTACGCGAGGGCGAAAAAGAGCGGATTCAGCAGTACGAGGGCGTGGTAATTAACATGCGCGGTTCCGGTGCCAATAAAACCTTTACCGTTCGCAAGATCTCCAGCAACATTGGTGTAGAGCGTATCTTCCCGCTTTACTCTCCGTTTATTTCTACCGTTGAAGTTAAGAAGCGTGGTAAAGTAAGACGTGCCAAGCTGTTTTATCTTCGCGCACTTCGCGGTAAAGCTGCCCGCATTAAGGAGAAAGCACGCGCTTTTTCTCCTAAAGCTAAAGGAAAAGCAAAAGCCTGATCTCCTTCAGGTTTCTTATCGCTGCCATTCAGAAATGGGACTTTGCGCTTAGCCAAGAGCTAAAGGCGAATCCCGGATCGTACAGCGATTAACGCAACAACGTTTTATGTGTGTGGCCACCCTTGAATAAGGGGTGGCCTTTTTGCGTTTGGGGAAGTCGCTTCTAGTCTAGGGTAAAAACTGCGCTAATAAGCACGTTGGAGCAAAGCGTGAAAAATAAAACGTTTAGTGCTTCCGCGATGCTGGTTTCGACCCCGCTCAACCAGCGTTCATTGTTTATGATTTCTATTTACCTCAAAACGCACCCTGAGCGGAGTCGAAGGGTGTGCTGAACGAAGCCGAAGCAGGTGCATTTAATATCATAAATTTTAATTCTATGACTCAACTGTACCTGTGCTTTTTCTTAAAAACCATTTCCCAGACTTCGATAGTCTTTTGAAGTAGCGCAGGCCGTATATCAGAATCACAACGGATACCAGCGCCCAGAGTACGAAGGAGGTCAGGCTTCGGGAGTCCTGAATATCCACCCACAGCAAGAATGAGGACATGGCGTTGGTTAAAAAGATCAGCCCTACAACTACCGCGACCAGCAGTATAATCCAGCCACGATTCTTGATGCTCTGCCCCGCCGCCGCGTAGTTGCCTTCGCGCACGTTATCAAAATCTTTTTGCGTAATAAACGGCCTTCCGTAGTGTAATGCTTTTTTTGCTTCTTCAGTCATCATAGTTCTGCTTTGGTAATATGTTAAAGACTCGCATGCCGTTGGAAATTTTAAGTTTTAAGTGTTGAGTTTTAAATGGCATGTTCTCTGTGAAAATCTATTTTGTAATCCGTGTCAATCTGTGACCCTCTATCTTTGAAAACTAAAAAAAAGCTAAATAAAAGATCGATACTCATTTAAAACTTAATACCTGCCTGCTGCAAGCAGCCCTACAATTCATAGGCTGGATTATTGGAGCCACTTTTCAAACTTGGTGTTTTTTTGTGTCTTCGTTTTTTGTGTTTCACCTTACGGCCAGACATCAGCAAAGTATCATGCTTTAAAAAACCCCGAACCTAATTAAAGGTCCGGGGCTTATTTTGTGCTGTATCATGCTAAACCAACAGAACAGTTTGGCATGGTATTCAAATTACTTGAACTTTATCTCAATCTTATCCGTCGGATCCTGACTGGCGTTGCGGATGGAAATCTGCTGGGCCGTGCGGTTGGCAATTTCCTTAAATGCTACAGCGGCCGGACTCAATTCTTTCTCAATTACGGCCGGTCTGCCGTTATCGGCTCCTTCGCGAACTGACTGCTCCAGGGGTACTTCACCCAAAAACGGCACATTCAGCTTATTCGCAAGATTGCGAGCTCCGTCTTTACCAAAAATATGATACTTCTTGTCCGGCATATCCGGAGGGGTGAAGTAGGCCATATTTTCCACAATGCCAAGTACAGGAACGTTCACCTTGTTGAACATGGCGACTCCTTTGCGGGCATCATCAAGAGCCACGTCCTGAGGCGTTGAAACAATCACGGCTCCCGTAAGAGGTACGGTCTGCACAATGGTTAACTGAATATCGCCGGTGCCCGGAGGCAGGTCCATCAGCAGATAGTCGAGCTCGCCCCATTCGGCTTCGCTCAGAAACTGCTTAACGGCGCTGGATACCATCGGGCCGCGCCAAACCACCGCCTGATCCTGATCCACAAGTAAGCCCATGGAGAGCAGCTTCACCCCGTATTTCTCGAGCGGAATAAGCTTGCGCCTCGTATTGATGTTCGGGCGCTCGTGAACGTCGAACATGGTCGGGATGCTCGGTCCGTAAATATCGGTATCCACCAGGCCGACTTTGGCTCCGGTCTGCGCAAGCGCCACGGCCAGATTCACGGTAACCGTAGATTTACCTACGCCGCCTTTACCCGAGGCAATGGCAATGATGTTTTTCACACCAGAAAGCGTATCGCTTTCCGCATCTTCCATTTTCTGGCTCTGCTGTACCTGAGAGCTCATGTTGGCATGTACTTCAGCTTCTGTGTCAACCAGATGTTTAATAGCATTTTCGCAGGCTCTCTGGATTTCTTCTTTCATGGGGCAGGCCGGCGTGGTGAGGTTCACCGTAAACGCGACCTTTTTGCCTTCAATAACAATATCCTCAATCATGTTGAGGGTTACCAGATCCTTGCCTAAGTCCGGGTCGATTACGTTTCCCAGGGCTTCGAGCACCTGATCTTTTGTGATGGCCATAATCCTTAAATCTTTAAAAAACTATAATTAATTGATTCTATGTTTTCAGAATCATACTATCCATCCAAACTAACAAACTATTATGAAATATAGTTGAATGATTTTCCATTCTGCCCACACTACATCACTCATTAATCTCACAAATTTTTAGCTATGAGCATTCAGTCAATTCGAACGGTTTCTGTAATGGGTTGCGGCTGGTACGGACTCCCTTTGGCTATCAGGCTGGCTCGTGCCGGCTTTTCGGTGAATGGCTCAACCACGAGTGAGGACAAGCTCAAAACGCTGAAGGAGCATCAGATTTCCGAGTATTTGATACGCATGGAGCCGGGGCTGAAATCACCCGCAAATGTGGATTCTTTTTTTGCAGCTGATGCACTGGTGCTCAATATACCGCCGGGACGGGGTCAGGAGCACGCCGCCTCCCGCTACCGCCTGATGATGGATAACCTGATGCCCCATCTCATTTCATCGCCGGTTTCGCTTGTGGTCTTCATAAGCTCAACCTCTGTTTATGGTGATGTAAACCGGGTCGTACACGAGGATGATGCGGGTGAGGGCGAGGTCAGTGAATCCGGACGCATCATGCTCGAAACCGAGAAACTGCTTCTCGGCCGGACTGAGTTTGCCACAACGGTGCTTCGCTTTGGCGGTTTGTATGGCAATGACCGGCATCCGGCCCGTTATCTGAGCGGAAAAACGGAACTGAGTAATCCCGAGGGGCCGGTTAATCTGGTTCATCTGGAGGACTGCATTCGGGTTACGGAGCGCATCATCCGCAAACAGGCGGGAAACGAAATCTTCAACGTAGTTTGTGATGAGCATCCCAACCGGAAAACCTACTATACCGAAATGTGCCGGCGCCTGGGTTTAAAAAAGCCTCAGTTTGCCGAACAACAGGAAAGCGACTGCTGGAAGCAGGTCGCCAACCGAAAGCTGAAGCAGGACCTGAGCTACGCGTTTAAGTACCCGTCTCCTTATGAGGGGTATTGATTATAAGTTGAAGCTGTCTGGTATTTGGAATGATTCACGCTCATCTGCATCAATAACTAAATCATATGGCAGATAATAAAGATACTCTTCACCAGAAATAAACATGGTATCACCAGCTGGAAATATCGAATACTGTGATGATCCTGCGTATTCCAACCCGTTTTCGTGACTTAGGGTATAGTAATCAAAAAAGTGTTCGTACTGATCAGAATACATGCCAGACTCTCCCTCTCGCAAGACATTATGATTTACGGCAATCCATAATTCATCGGATCCAG
>Ga0207421_10001749_pt1 | contig 27639 bp, 19 predicted proteins | sample SodLakKL_010_SED_4_FD_187542 | JGI IMG/M metagenome (GOLD analysis project Ga0207421, IMG submission 187542) | Alkaline sediment microbial communities from Lake Tanatar, Kulunda Steppe, Russia - 8KL_010_SED (SPAdes) (version 2) | ecosystem: Environmental > Aquatic > Non-marine Saline and...
CTGAATATATGAAGGATTCACATGGTACAATATCTGCATAGGCTGAGTTCGCGGGCTAAAATATGGGTTTGCCTGTAAAAATATTGAAAAAAATGACATGAAACGCCCATTTACTAGCAGGCAATCATGGTTTAAATAACCTGAACTGGCCTAAGACAGGTGCCGTGATATTGTAATTTTTGTAATTGAAAACCCGTTGTAACCAGACAAACAAAACCCATCACAGGAGAGCCCCATGATTTGTATACCTTCATTCAGCCAAATGAAGCGGTGTAAATTTTCATGCAAAATTCCATCTCATTATACCTGGACAATCCCCTCTTTTATGGCATATTTTAGCAGTCCGACTGCAGAACTGGTGTTTGCTTTGGAAAATATGTTTTTGCGTTTTCCAAGCAGCAAGTCCTGTGAAAGAGAATCGCTCCTAGTATAATAATGTATTGCCGAGGAATAATCATTCATTCTCGTGAAAAGCTTGGCAGGCCTGATTTAGATAGGAATTTGCGTTGGTCAGATCATCAACTTCAAGGTAAATGCGACCAATATTGTTTAATGAATTGCTTTGGTTAACGATGTTACTGAGTGCGCGGAGCAATGTATGGGGGGGTAAGTTCTATGTAATATTTTATTTGTGTTTTGGCTGAAAAGATTCCGGTTTGGGCCCTTAGGTGGGCTGTGGAGATCACTGACCTACCTCAAGGTTCAACCATTCAGGTTTAAGATGTCCACAAATACCGGATATTTCTTAAAAAATCATAAATTATATCGATAAAATTTTTTTAAATCAAAATTTTGCTTAAATTGGTAGATTAAATGGCTTTACATCTAACTACATATCCACCTATATCTATCTTCAAATAGGAAGTACAGGTATATTACGTCAGTTTACAAGGTCCTTATTGTTGAATCTTCGGAATCGTTTATCTAGGTTTTTGGTTGTCATGCAAAAGCAATTTGACCATTGACCAAAATGAGTTTTGTTCAATCATCTGCCTTTATTGATTTTTAATTTGCTGCAGCTGCTGTTGTTTGTTTGAATGTGGGTAAAAGCACATATTGGCAGAAAAAACAAAAGTGCATGTTGTATCCTGTCCTTAATTTTCTGGCAGAACAAATGAACCTGTATATCGACCAGGTTAAAAACGACGGTGATAGCATAGCTTCACCTGTTGCCATCCTGGATAACATTGCCCGCTTGAACGAGGAAGACCTGAAGAACAAAAACAATCTTGTGCTTTCCTTAGTCAACATTTCTGAAGAAAGCACCATGAAAAATGATCCGGGGCACGCGATCATGAACAATGACCTGGTAAAATATGACAACCCACCGGTCAATCTGAATCTTTCACTGCTAGTTACATCGTGCATGACCAATTATGACCATGCATTGGTCTACCTTTCCCACCTGATCACATTCTTTCAGGGAAAACACATTTTTACCCGGCAAAACAGCGTAACACAAGTTAACGGCTTACCTGACTCTTTCAAAGTAATCATTGATTTGCAAACTCTTACAATGGAGCAGGTAAATTATTTGTGGAGCACACTGGGAGGTAAACAGCATCCTTTTGCATGTTACAAGGTCAGGATCATTCAACTGGAAAGAGACAGCACTGTGGAAACACGCGGTGTAATCAGGCAGGTGAGAGTCAAAAAATCCGGCGTTTAACCGTAACCAAGCACACAATGTCCGTTACCGTCACATATCATATTCTGTTTGAGGTTAACATCCTTCACCATTATCTTCTGGATGCCGGAACGACCTCTTTCAATACCTTAACCAGTGAACAACAGGCTGAGGTAATGCTGAAATATGATATTCGCGAAATCTTTGACATCATTCCCACAGCGCAGTGCCAAAAAATACTGAACGCCCACCATTGTGTCATGAAGGCTACTTCACAGGGCATCATCGTGGGAATTAGGGCTGAAGCAGCAGATGGCACAGATGGCTATCAACCTTTCAATCCCTTTTCGGACGACACTGCGTTCACTTTTGTCCTCAGGCTTAGAGACATGAACCTGTTGAATTATTCTGCCCTGCCCTTTCCGGGAAATACCGGCACTATCTATGTTTTTCACAACAACAGCAATTTGTCTCCCAGAAGCTTTCCGCATATTGCAGCCTATCCTCCCCCTTTTCACGGGGATGGCAGGAATTATTATCCTGGAGATATGCTGTCGGATAATCCGGCAAGTGCATCCACATTATATACAGCACTCAGGAAAACTGCAAACAATCCAGCATCCAATGCCGATGGCTGGATGGCAGAACCGATGACCGGCAAAGGTCCTGTGTATGCAAACGAAAACGACCGTCAACCTCTTGAACGGGGCTTGGTCTCCTACCCTGCCCTTCATACATACCTGAAAGAAGAAATCACCATTACGAATGAAGCAGGGAACATTGTGACACCTTCCATTGATGTTCCGGAGGATAATAACACCGGCATACAGGTCGATATGCGGCCATTTCCCGACGGCTTTTATACATTGCACGCGCTTTCAGGAGAAAAACCGGAACATGAAGAGTCTTATACTTTTTATCTGTTTAAAGAAAGGATATCACCTTTTGGCATCATCAAACTGGCGCTAAACGCGCATGATGACACTTACAATATACGGAATCCCAACGGCACATTACGTTCACCGGTTTACCGCCTGCACTTCAGGAACAGACACACTTACTGGCGCTATGTGTCCAAAGATTTCAACACCCCTTTCGTCACAAACGAACCTTTGCCGCTAACGAAAAATGGTGTTGTTCCGAACCTGACGGCAAAAAACAAAGACAACGAGGATGTTGACCTTCCGAACCCCGGTAAAGCGCCATTGAAAACGGAAGCGCTCGTTGATCCCAACGAAGATAAGTTTTACTCAGAAATACATTTACATTAACTAAAACAATAGAGCAATGGCAAACAACTACAAAACTCCCGGCGTATATGTAGAGGAAGTTTCAACACTGCCGGCATCGGTGGCCCAGGTCGAAACAGCCATCCCTGCATTTATCGGGTACACGCAAAACGACAGGTACAATGGATTGTCGCTGGTTAACAAACCCAGACGCATCAGGTCGCTGAAAGATTTTGAAGAAATTTTCGGCTTACCGCCTCAAACCGAATTTCATAACGGCGATTCGTCTGCGGGGATCAAGATCAAAGACCAGAATGGAGAGTTTGTCCTTGATGGCGAACTTGAAGACCCTTATGATGCACTGCAGTTTCGCATGCATTACTGCCTGCAAATCTACTTTGCCAACGGGGGCGGCCCATGCTATATCATCTCCTGTGGCAATTACGACGATGCCGGATTCAATAACATCGACCAGATGGAAGAAGCGCTGGCGGCTCTCCGTAAGGAAGATGAACCCACCTTGATTGTCTTTACCGACGCCGTTTCCCTTGACAAAGAAGACTATTACGCCCTGAACAAACTTGCAATTGCCCAGGCAGGCGAATTGATGGACAGGGTGGTGATTGCTGATTTATGGAAAGAAAGCGGTGACGAATTAAACAACGTGATAAATGGATTCCGTTCAGGCATTGGCAACAACAACCTTTCTTACTGCGCTGCCTATTATCCGTGGCTAAAAACAACGCTCTCCTATTTTGCAGATGAAAGCCAGGTGAAAATATCAGAGGGTAGTGGTGATTTGAGTGATGTGGAGGTGTTGAGAAAGTTTCCTGAACCGGGGCAAAAAGAAGTTGAAGAACCGGAAAAATCCCTCTATCACATGAACAGTGAGTTGTATGCAGTGATCAAAAAGCAAATGAGCAGTTTCAGGGTTATTTTGCCGCCTGCTGCAGCCATTGCCGGAGTATATGCCACTGTTGACCGCACCCGTGGTGTATGGAAAGCGCCTGCCAATGTGAGCCTTAACATGGTACGTGAAGTCGCCGAAAAGCTTGACAATGAAGATCAGAAAGATATGAACGTAACCATGAGCGGAAAATCGATCAATGCCATCCGCTTTTTCACGGGCAGAGGTGTTATGGTTTGGGGAGCGAGAACCCTGGCAGGAAACGACAACGAATGGCGCTATGTGAGTGTCCGCCGCTTTTACAATATGGTGGAAGAAAGTGTCAAAAAATCATCAGAACGGTTTGTTTTTGAACCCAATGATGCCAACACCTGGGTCAAGGTGAGAGCAATGATGGAAAATTTCCTGATTCTTCAGTGGCGTGCCGGTGCCTTGCAGGGAGCAAAAGCCGATGATGCGTTTTTTGTTCGTGTGGGACTGGGGGAAACCATGACCGCCCAGGATATCCTCGAAGGCCGTATGATTGTTGAAATTGGGATGGCCGTGGTAAGACCCGCCGAATTCATCATCCTCAGGTTCAGTCATAAAATGGCCGTTTCTTAACAAAAACCATAAATAAAATCAAGATGCCTTACAAAACACCGGGTGTATATGTACAGGAAAAGTCGCTGTTCCCACCTTCAGTAGCCAGCGTGGAAACGGCCATTCCTGCCATAATCGGATACACCGAAAAAGCCCGGGATACCGCCGGAAAGGATCTCACCGGTATCCCTGTAAAAGTCAAATCCCATGTGGAATTTGAGTCCATGTTCGGGAAAGCATTTGAACCCGATTCCTACCATATTGTCACAGATGCGCAAAAAGACAACGCCATTGTTTCGGTTAAACCGGACAAACGATTCTTTCTCTACGCCGCCATGCGGCAGTTTTATGACAATGGCGGCGGGAACTGTTATATCGTAAGCGTGGGTTCTTACAAGGAGGATATCGATGATGCAGCGTTAAAAAAAGGACTTGACGCCCTGCGCAAATACGACGAACCAACGCTTCTTCTTTTACCTGATGCAGTGGGTTTGCTGGACAGTGACGATCAACCGGACATAGCGAAATTCTCTGCATTGCAACAACATGCACTGGCGCAGTGCGCGAAGATGCAAGACAGGTTCTGCATTCTGGATATCATGGCGGGCCACCTGCCGGAAAACTCCACCCATCAACCCATTTCTGAGTTCAGGAACCTGATTGGCATGAATAACCTGCATTATGGCGCAGCATATTATCCGTGGCTTGTATCAGCATATAACCAAGATGTCCCACTGCGAAAGCTTGTGTTTTATGAACAGGCCGATCCGGATACCCCCATTGATGATCTGTCGGTTTTTTCAAAAAATGCCGGTGAAGAACTGCAGTTAACCAGCTGGGGGCAAGCTGTAAAACAAACGGATGCCGCCACAGCTAATGGTAATCCCGGTATCGAAGCTGAAAAACTCCGCATGCAGCGAGCCGGCTCCCTGCAAACCTTGTTGTCAACTTATCAACACAACCTGCAGCATCATGTGGCACCCAAAAAGAATACATCCGGCTATCTGTCCGTGCTGGCTTTTATGGTCAAAGCCTTGGATGCCACCGACAAGGAAACGCCCGCCGGATCTGACTTAAAACAGGATATTCAGGCTCTATATTTAGACGAGGTGCTGACATCTGCCATCAGGCATCTTATCGGAATAGAAAAAAACGAAGACAGTATCGCCAGTAATCTCAGCTCCAGAATCAATGTGATTGATGACGTAGATGCCATTTATCAATCCATTGATGAAAAATGGTTTGGAGGAGTTGGATACGGCGACATCCCCACGAATGCGGACAACTTTACAGAAAGCCTTCAAATCATTGAGGCGCTAAAGGATAGCGCGGATACCATCCTGAAAGCATATGCAAGCCTGTTGGATGCGGTCTTGCATTATGAAGGGGAGGCGGAAGGGGCAGTTTTTTCATCCCATACTTTCTTCCGCGGCGTTTTTGACAAGGTAACGGCTTACATGCAGACCATCCCGCCTTCGCCGGCTATAGCCGGAGTTTATGCCAGGACAGATCAATCACGCGGTGTCTGGAAGGCTCCGGCCAATGTCAGCCTCAATTCAGTGAAAGGACCGGCGGTGAAAATCGACAGCCGCGACCAGGAGACGCTTAACGTACAACCCGCAGGAAAATCCATTAATGCCATCCGGAATTTTACCGGGAAAGGCACAATGGTCTGGGGAGCCAGGACTTTGGCAGGTAATGACAACGAGTGGAGGTATATTCCGGTTAGAAGGTTTTTCATCATGGCTGAGCAGAGTTTGAAAAAAGCTGTTGAGGCATTTACATTCGAACCAAACGATGCCAACACCTGGGTAAAGGTTCGGGCGATGACTGAAAACTATTTGACCATTCTATGGCGCTCAGGTGCTTTGCAGGGCGCAAAACCGGAAGATGCGTTTTTTGTGCGCATCGGTGAGGGTGAAACCATGACCGGGCAGGATATTCTGGAAGGCCGTATGATTGTCGAAATCGGACTTGCTGCCGTTAGACCCGCCGAGTTCATCATTCTCAGGTTTAGCCACAAAATGCAGAATTAATTCTTTTCAATGAGTTTTAAGAGGAAACGAACAGTTCACCAATTCATTCACAAATAAACACGACAGTTATGGCAAATTATCCCTTACCCAAATTTCATTTTCAGGTTGAATGGGGTGGTACACGTGTCGGCTTTACTGAAGTCAGCGGTCTCGCCGTCGAAAATGAAGTGATCGAATACCGCGAAGGCAGCAGCCCTGAATACAGCAAGGTCAAAATGCCAGGTATGCAGAAATACGGCAACATCACCCTGAAGCGCGGCACATTCAAATCAGACAATGAGTTCTTTCATTGGCTGAACACCGTCAAGCTAAATACCATTGAGCGGCGTGATCTGACCATCAGCCTGCTGAATGAAGAACATGAACCGGTTGTGGTATGGAAAGTAAAGAGTGCATGGCCGGTTAAGGTGGAAGCCACCGATTTGAAAAGTGATGCTAGTGAGGCCGCCGTTGAAACCATTGAGCTGGCCCATGAAGGACTTGTCATGCAGAATGACTAAAGGATCATGCTTTTTACCAAATAGCAGGGTATGCTGTTCAATACACGTTCTAAAAATGGTTTGATATGGCTAAACAATATCCACCGGTAGGGTTTCATTTTCGTGTGGTTTTTTCCGGTATTGGCGACAGCGACGTTGACAGCCGCTTCCAATCGGTCTCAGGTTTATCTGTGGAACTGGAAACGGAGTCCGTAAAAGAAGGGGGAGAAAACCGTTATGAACATGTGCTCCCCGTGAGATCAAAGTTTCCGCTGCTTGTTTTGAAGCGAGGCCTGGTAAGCAACTCCGACCTCCTGAAAAAATGGTGCAACGACGCTTTTCAATCACTGATCATTAAGCCGGTCGATATCACTGTTTCATTGCTCAATGAAGAACATGAACCCCTGATGACGTGGAATATCAAGCATGCATGGCCAAAAAAATGGAGTCTCAGCGACCTGGATGCAGAAAAGAGCGAACTGGCCATTGAAAGCTTTGAGCTTCAATACCATTATTTTACTTTACAGTGATAAAACTGAGATGATATGCCCGTTGAGATCAGAGAGTTGAATATCAAGATGAGTGTTGTGCCGCCAAATAAAGAAGCTGCAGGGACAGCACCGGACAAATCCGGCCAGATCCGGAAGGAGGAGATCATTGCCGAATGTATTGAACAGGTCATGGAAATACTCAAACTGAAAAACGAACGCTGATGCAGAAGAATGTATCCAAAATGATCATCGTGTCTTTCCCTGATGCGGAGCGGAAAGAATCAGACGGCCAGGTAGAAGTGCTGGTCAATCCTGACAGCTATACGGTAAAGTCGAAGATCAATTATTCGGAGCAACAAGCGGCGGGCACAACGGGTAAGATGCCAAAATTTGATCGCATTGAGCCCCACAAAATGAATTTTGACCTTTTATTTGACAGCACAGGGGTTATCAATGCCGTGGAAGACAACTCGAACGGTGTTGAAGCAGCACTGGAACATTTCAAGAAAGTGGTATTTGAATACAAAGGCAATGAACACAGGCCAAGATTTTTAACCATTTACTGGGGAAAATTGAAATTTGACTGCTGTATTGAGACCCTGGATATCACTTACAAGTTGTTCCGTCCCGATGGCCTCCCCCTTAGGGCGGTTGCCAAAGCCGGCTTTATTGGCGCTGTGGAAGATACCAAAAGGGTAGCCGAGGAAGACGCGAGCTCACCAGATCTGACCCATGTGCGTGAGGTTAAAGATGGAGACACCCTGCCCATGATGGCCTTCAGAATCTATGGAGATCCCGCCTACTATATTGAAGTGGCCAGGGCAAATGGACTGGACGATTTCCGAAACCTGGAAACAGGTCAAGAAATTGTATTTCCGCCAATAAAAGATTGATAGTATGACAGGCAACAGAACCATACCAACAACCAGACCTTCAGCAGTGGTGACGCCCGTGATTAAAATTGACGGGACAGAAATTGCACGCACTTTCCTGGTTGATTCCATTTCGGTTAGCAAAGAAGTGAACCGAATTCCCAGGGCACGGGTGGTGCTGATCGACGGTGATGCTGCCCTTGGAGACTTTCAGGCTTCCAACCAGGGACTTTTTATTCCCGGTAAGGATATTGAAATACTTGCAGGATACCAAAGCGACGTATTTCCGATTTTTAAAGGGTTCATCGTGGCACATAACATCAAAATCAGGGATGGTGCAAAATCTGTGCTGGTCATGGAATGCAGAGATAAAAGTGTAAGGATGACTGCCGCAAGAAAAAGCAAGTATTTTACCGATGTAAGCGACACCGATGTATTCACAGACATTACCTCCAATTACGGTGAGCTTGAAACGGATTTTGAACAGGGCACCCTGCATCACAAAAAAGTTATCCAATACGAATGCACTGATTGGGATTTTTTGGTTAGCCGTGCTGAAGCCATCGGAAAGTTGTGCATTGCAGACGACGGCAAGCTTAGCGTGAAAGAACCCGACCTGGCACAGGAACCGGATTTGACACTTACCTATGGTTCTACCATTTTGGAGCTGGATGCGGAAATGGATGCAAGATGGCAACTGGATAAAGTGATCTCGAAAGCCTGGAGCGCCGCAGAACAAAAAGTAATAGAAGAGGAAGCGGAAGATCCGGGCATCATGCTCAACGGCAATCTCACGCCTAAGAACCTGGCCGGCTCCATTGGTTCCGGTGAATATCTCCAAAGGCACGACGGCAACCTTGAGCAGCCGGAATTACAGGCATGGGGCAAAGCATTGTTACAAAAACGACAATTAGCCAAAGTTCGCGGCCGTGTCAAATGCAAGGGAGTGCACCACGTTAAACCGGGAAAAATGATTGACTTGCAGGGGGTGGGAGACCGCTTCAACGGCAAAGCCTTTGTTAGTGGTGTGAAACACGCAATCTTTTCCGGTGACTGGCAAATGGATATTGCATTTGGCATTGATCCTGAATGGTTTACCGAAAAATTACGCATGGAAAGCAAGCCGGCTGCCGGGTTGCTTGCTGCCGTTCATGGATTGCATACCGCCAAGGTTATCCAATTAGAAAATGACCCGGATGGAGAAGAAAGAATCAAAATCCATATCCCGATCATGGGTGACGACAGCGAAGGGGTATGGGCCAGGCTTGCCTCACCCGATGCCGGAGACGGAAGAGGCTTTGTTTTCAGACCTGAAATCGGCGATGAAGCCATTGTAGGCTTCGTGAATGATGACCCCCGGTACCCGGTTGTTTTGGGAATACTTCACAGTAGTGCCAACCCGGCACCAATTCCCCCAAAAGATGCAAACCACCAAAAGGGATATCTGTCGCGCAGCGGATTGAAATTGGTGTTTGACGACGATAAGAAATATGTGGAAATTGAGAGTCCGACAGGAAAAATTGTCAAGGTAGATGATGATGAAGACCATATTCGCCTTGAGGATCAGCATGGCAATAAGATCGTGATGGACAGCAGCGGCATTCGCATAGAAAGTTCAAAAGATATTATAATTAAGTCAGCCGGCGATCTGAAGGCAGAAGGAGGCATAAACATGGAGATGAAAGCCAATGCCAGTTTAAAAGCCGAAGGAAGTGCCGGAGCCGAATTGAATTCAAACGGAATGACGGTGATCAAAGGATCATTGGTACAGATCAACTAATACACAGGATATGGGACAACCCGCGGCAAGAATTAACGATATGCACGTATGCCCGATGGTTACGGGAACAACGCCTCACGCAGGAGGACCTGTTTTGCCACCCGGCGAACCAACCGTTCTGATTGGCGGAATGCCCGCTGCGAGAGTTGGCGATACGGCAAGTTGCACCGGACCGCCAGACAATATTTTATCCGGTTCCGCTACTGTGCTGATCGGCGGAATGCCGGCAGCAAGGATGGGCGACCCCACAGCACACGGGGGTTCCATTGTTGCCGGCTGCATGAATGTAATGATCGGGTGACAAGTTAAACACAGAAAAAAAGGCAATATGACTAAGAAGCTTACATTCCTTGGACGGGGTTGGAACTTCCCTCCTGCTTTCGACAAGGCATCGAAAAGCGTAAGAATGCTGGAGGGTGTGGATGACATTGAAAGCAGCCTGGATATCCTTTTGTCAACGCGGTTGGGTGAACGTACGATGCAACCTAACTATGGATGCAACCTGGACGAAATGGTATTCGAAACAATGGATCTCACACTCGTGACCTATCTGAGTGATCTCGTGAAAACAGCCATACTGTATTTTGAGCCACGCATAAGACTGGAAAGTCTGGAAGTTGATACATCACGCGAACAAGAAGGCGTTTTGCTGATCAATATTGACTATACCGTAAAAGCAACCAATTCACGCGTCAATTACGTATATCCGTTTTACAAAATGTACGGGCCCGGTTTACCTGACAATCGATAAAAATGGCACTTAACTGCAATACAAAACATTCTTTGAAGCATGATGGCACCAGCCAGCATCAACGTTTTATGGAGGCATTAGACCCTGACTCCGTTCAAGTTCACGGGTTTACATTGCGCGACTGGATGCATTTTGCCTATGATTTCGCAGGCAAGCTTCGGTACTTTCATCCTTCTGACGACCAAAACCACGTGGGCAACTGGCAGGCATTTCTCAAATCCGCAAATGAGATTGAAGCATTCCTGAAGGATGCAGCCCTGGTTGAAGGAGAAAGTTGGTTGTCTGAAAATGAAAAAGAAAAGATTCTAGGAAAGGAGCCAAAGGGCAATTTCGAGCCACACCTTGCCCTTTTTCTCAGCTTCCTGAAGCTCATGAAGTTTCCGCAGCAACAGTTGAACCAACTCGGCAAAAGACATCTTGATTTTTATTACAAAGAGGTTTTGCAATTAAGTTTGAAACCTGCTGAGCCCAATCGTGTGCATCTGATCTTCGAGCTGGCAAAAAATGCCGCAAGTGACATATTGCCAAAGGGCACGCTCTTCGATGGCGGCAAAGATAAAAACGGAAAAACCATCCTGTATGCCACTACTGAGGAATTGGTGGTGGGTAAGGCAAAAGTGGCAAGCCTGAAAAGCATTTATCACGAATCGGGAAAGGCCATACGCTATGCTGAAAAAACCAATTCGCTGGATGGACTGGGAACCGAATTCGGTGACGAAAACCCGCAATGGAATGCCTTTGGAAATAAAGAATGGCCTTCGGCGAGTCCGGGATTTGCCCTTGCATCCAATGTCTTACTCTTAAAAGAAGGGAAGCGGGAGATCACCGTTGATATCACACTCGAAAAAAACACTTTCCCTGCTGATTTTCCCGATGTTGAGCGTGTCCAGTCAGGCATCCTGCCGCTGCTCAGTGGTGATGAGGAGTGGATGGAGCCCACAGACTTCCAGGTAACAAATATTCCCTCTTCCAGCAATACCACCCTAAGCCTGAAACTCTCGCTCGATGCCGCTGCAGATGCAGTGGTTCCTTACGATCCTGAGATTCATGAAGAGCGCTTTAATACCGACCTGCCTGTCCTCAGAATATTGATTGACGCAGGCAGTGATAATGGATATGCCCTTTACGCAGCACTGAAAGAAGCCGTAATCAAACAGGCAAATATTGAGGTTGAGGTAAGCGATATCAGCGACCTGAAACTGGAGAATGACATGGGGGTATTGGATGGATCAAAACCGTTCTTTCCATTCGGTACAATTCCGAAAAGAGGCTCCGGTTTCTACATTGGTTCTGCGGAAATATTTCAAAAAAACTGGGATGAAATCGAGCTGGATATCCAATGGAAAAACAAGCCGACAAGTTTAAAGACCCATTATGCAGAATATAAAGAAGACGACCTGCCTATCGTTAACGGAGAAAATTATTTCACTGTCAGGGCAAGATACATAAAGAACAACCGGTGGTTTCCAACCGGCATCAGCGCTCCACCGCATGAGCTTTTCCGCGAATCATCATCAAGCCGCAAGCTGACCATTGACAGAGATGCAACAGATACCGGATTCCGGGCTTCGCTGCTGGCTTCGCCATTATTGATGAAAAAAGGCGTGGATATCAATAAGGCCGTGCTAAAAAACTACCTGGGTAAAACGAAAGGTGAGCAAGAAAGTCAACAAGCCCTTAAGCTCAAACCTGTCTCTGCCGGATTTAATGTTGCCCATTTTAATCCCGGGTTCAGGGGGCCCATTTCCCTTGCCGACAGCTTTGGACCTGCCACAAAAGACAATTTTCTGAAGCTGACACTGGACGGTAGCTTTCTTCATGAACATTATCCGGAATTTTATTCTCTCGCTATGATTAAGAAAGCAAAAAACGGCGAGGGTGAGGAAATTCCCAAAGCACCCTACACACCGGAGATTGCTTCTTTAACGGCTAGCTACAGTGCCACCGCCAGCAATAAGATTACATTAGATTCGGGAAGCAGCCCGGAAGAAAAATTCAACAACTACAAGCAGCGGACGATTCAGTTGTTTCACGAACAACCATTTGGCCAGAATGAGCAACACATTTTTCTGAAAGAGCAGATGCACTTCCTGGATGGTGACGCAAGGCGAAAAATCCGGCTATTACCAGCCTATTCCCCTGAGGGTGAGCTGTATGTCGGACTGGAAAACAGCCGGCCATCGGATATGGTAAGTCTGCTGATACAGGCAGTGGAAGGCAGTGAAGATCCGCTGGCACCCACTTTTACCGGAAATCTTCAAATGGAATGGTTTGCCCTGGTGAATAACGAATGGCAACCCCTCCAAAATCAATTTATCGCTAAAAACACTACGAACAATTTTTTGCGTGCCGGTATTGTACAGATTCAACTACCGGCCGGTGTCAATACCAGTAACACTTTGCTTGACAAAGGATTTCACTGGATCAAAGCACAATTGCCCGAAGGACTGACCCATACCTCGGTGTGCGAGATTGCAGGCATTTATGCACAAGCTGCTGAAGCAGTTTTTTCAGACCGTGGAAACGAATTGATTCATCCTGAAGAAGCCGTTCCTCCAGAGACCATCGGCAAATTCATTGAAAAACCGCCGCTTGTTAAATCGGTCAGTCAGCCCCATGCATCATTTGGTGGTGCCCCGGAAGAAAAAGATCGGATGTTTTACACCCGGATCAGTGAAAGGTTGCGGCATAAAAACAGGGCTGTGAATATCTGGGATTATGAACGCATCGTGCTGGAAAAGTTTCCGTCGGTGTATAAAGTAAAATGCCTGAATCACACTTCCAACATTTTGCAGGACGGCACGTCCGACTATTTTGAGATCAATCCGGGATTCGTTTCTCTGATTGTGGTCCCCGATATACGCAACCAGGACAGCTTTGATCCTTTGAAACCCCGTGCAAGCCGGCAATTGCTCAGCGACATCAAAAAACATGTACGCAGTTTAACTTCATTACATGTTCATTTCGATGCCTGTAATCCTGACTATGAAACCGTTAAGTTAGACTTCAGGGTAAGATTTCATGGGGGTTATGATGCAAATGCCTATCTGAAAGTACTCAATGATGACCTGGTTAGGCACCTTTCGCCATGGGCATTCGGCGAGCATTCGGATATACATTTCGGCGGAAGCCTTTACAAAAGTGTGCTGATCGGCTTTATTGAAAACCTGCCTTATGTGGACTTTATTTCTCAAGTGAGAATGTACCACAGGCATGAAGGGGCTGAAGACAATACAGACGACTTGAATGCGATTGCTGCGACCAGTGCACGTGCCATCCTGGTATCTGCCCGCAACCACCAAATAACTTTAATCGATAACGACGAGATCTGCCATGAGTGAGTCCACCATCATACCCAAAATCATCAGCGCTGAATTTGGCCGGGATTATGCTTTTCTGCGGTCTGAAGGATTGAAGTATATTGAGCAATTGTCCCATAAATTATGGACCGACTACAACCTGCATGATCCGGGTATAACCATTCTTGAAACATTGTGTTATGCCATTACCGATCTTGGATACCGTACTGCCTTTCCAATGGAGGATTTGCTCGCTGATGCGGATGACAATATGGCGAATATGCACCGGCAGTTTCTGTCAGCTATTCGGGCACTGCCATCCAATCCACTGACAGCCAATGACTACCGACAACTCTTCATCAGGATAAAAGGAGTACGCAATGCCTGGATCATGCCCGCAGAACAGGTCGTCGTTACAAAATTCAGGGATCTTCAACGGGAAGGCATAACAGAATCGCACTACAAGCAGGAAGGGGAAGAGGTTGACCCGGAAAAAGCACACCAATATCCACTCAGGGGCCTAAACAGGATTTTAGTGGACATTGATGAATCAGTCCTGTTAAACAACGAGGAAAAAGCAGGACCAAAAGCGGAAAGAGACGCGTTAAAAGCTCAACGCATCAAAGAAATCAAAGGACAGGTGCTTGAAGTATATCAGCGGTTCCGCAATCTATGCGAAGATGTGGAACAGGTTGAAAGGGTTCCCGGGCAGGGTGTGGTTATATGTGGTGACATCGAAATCGACCCATTTGCTGACCCTGAGGAAGTATGGGCGCAGATCGTCTTTGATATTGAACAATACCTTTCCCCGGAAACACCTTTTTACGATTTGCAGGAGATGCTGGATGCGGGCAAAAAACCCGATGAAATTTTTAGGGGTCCGGTGTTTTTATTTGATGACAAATACCCCTGGCGCGGTGGAACCAATCCTTTTGAGAAGAAGGGTTTCCTGAAAACGGAAGAGCTTGCAGTCAGTGAACTGCGAAAGGAAGTACGCTTAAGTGACATTATCCGCATCATCAAAGAAATTAAAGGAGTCAGGGTCATCAAAGAAATCGCTTTCGGGCTGGCTGATTGCGAGGAAAAAGACATGGGAAGGATCAGGGAGGCGGTATCCGGCGACAAGTGGAACCTTTGCATGAAACCAGGACACAAACCTGTGTTCTGTCGCAACATCTCTGTTCTCAATATATGGAAGGATGTGATTCCTTTAAAGCTGCAGAAAAAACAAGCGGAGGAAAAGCTGGAAAACCTGCGCTTTCAATACCGTGAATCAATGCGTTCCAGGACAACGGAGGATCTGTCAATGCCTATGGGTAAGTTCCGCAACCCCGCTAATTACCAAAGCTTACAGAATCATTTCCCGGAAGTATACGGAATTGGACCGGCCGGTTTGCCGGAAAGCGCCTCCACCGGACGCAAGGCAAAAGCCAAACAACTAAAGGCTTATCTCCTATTCTTCGACCAGGTACTGGCCAATTATTTTGCACAGCTTGCCAACGTAAAGGAATTATTTTCGAGCGAACCCGCAATGGGAAAAACATACTTTGCCAATGTGGTCAAAGGATTGAAAGATGCGCAGGAACTATTCACCGAAGAACACCAATGGGAGGAATCAGTTCAGGAGCTGCTTGATGCGCGAAAATTCGATAAGGATGTGCCGCGGAGAAATGCGTTCCTCGACCATTTGATGGCACGATTTGCTGAGAAATTTAATGAATATGTTTTCCTGATGCACAGGATTTTTGGTGAAGAAGCCTATGCGCAGGTGATTGAACATAAGGAGCGTTTTTTGAATGATTATGAAACCACAAGCAAAGAGCGCGGTAGCGGATTCGATTATTACAATCCTTTGCATGCAGAATTGGAAGAACTGAATGTAACCGGCCTGGAAAAAAGGATTTCGCGATTACTTGGTTTCAGGCATTATAAAAGAAAACCGCTTAATTCAGATGAAGAAGGTATTTACGCAGTAGAGCACCTGTTGTTGCGACCCGACCCATCCACACCAAAAGAAAAACACCATCTTTTCCTGCCGGTATGTATCGAATCCAACGGAGAATTCTGCAGGCCGCTTGATCCTTACTCCTTCCGGATCACCATTGTGATACCCGGTTACACCAGACGGCTGAAAGATGCAAGTTTCAGGAAATATGTTGAACGGATCATCCGCATGGAAACACCGGCCCATGTGCTGCCACGGATATGCTTCGTAGATCAGGAACATATGGGAATTTTTGAAGATGCGTGGCACACATGGCTATCAGAAAAATCAGGCGCCGTAGACCCTTTAAAGCAGACTGATGATCCTACCCTGGTCAGACTGATCAAAGTGATGGAACAATTATTCTCCGCTTACGAACAAGGTCACCTGACCACCTGCGAAGACGCAACACCGGAGCACAAAACGGTTACCCTGGGACGAACAGCACTGGGATCCCTGGATAACAACCCCAAACCGGAACAGCCAGAATGAATCAGTAAACAATAAAACATCTTGATATGGCAACCAGGCAAAAATTACATCTTGAAGCACAAAACCTTGAGTACAGCAGGTTTGTAAAAGATCAGGTGCTCACAGAAGTGCAACTGAACGAGATCATTGATTTTTTTGAAGATCAGCACCGGCTGACCCGCACCTGCCTTATCGGAAGCGGTATAGTATGCGGACTGGAAGCTCAGAAATCAAGTTCGGCAGTTACCCTGAGTCCTGGTGCAGCCATCACCACAGACGGCGACCTGCTGAAAATGGAAAGGAAGGAATACACCCATTTTGTGGAATACTCCATGCCTGATGATGGGCTTTATCAACCTTTTCTGTTTAAAAAAGGTTCGCAGGAAAAAGCAGTGAAGCTTTACCGGCTGCTTACCGAAGAAGACAAAGAAGGAGTAACTTCCGGACAAGTGCAGCGCATTGATCGGCTTGACAGCACCATAAGCAATTGGGTTGCCCTGCTATATTTGGAATATTACCGGAAAAAACCGGAAAAATGTACCCCCACCCATTGCGACAACATGGGCCAACGCCAGGTGGCAAAGCCAATGCTGCTGGCCATTTCAAAAGGTGACCTGGATAAGGTGATCCATCGCGATGATGACCCCAGCCGTAGTGATGACCTATACCTCAAATACCACGAAGCCTTTGAAAAGTATTTCAACTTTCCGCAGCTACGTGCAAAACGGGTAATACTCAATAAAAGCATAACCAAAAGCCCACTGACACTTGCCGGGGCCTACTTCCACACAGCAAAAAACGGTTCACTGCCATTGGCCACAGCCATTGAGGAGCTTTACAAGGCCTTCCGGTTTTTAATCGACCGGGATAACAGCATCAACATCAATCAGCTGAAACAACGCCTGCTGGATAACCTGAACAAGGCCGAAAATGCCATGCACGCGCAATATACCTACGATCATTATAAAGATCTGGTTGCTGCATATAATGATCTCAGGGACACCCTTTACCGGGCCGGCATGGAGTGCTGCCCCTCTGTTTATGCTTTTCCCAAACATATCATGCTCGGAGAGCCCAACATCGAATACCAGCCTTTACCACCCGCATACCGCCACAGGTTCTATCCGTCCCCACTGGTAAGTCACAAACCGGATGCAATCAGCCGGTCCGTCAGCATGATGAAACGGCTTGAATTGATGATTCTGCAATTTGAGCCCGGCGAAGTGAATACGATCCGGATCACTCCCTCCGGGGATTATGACAAGCCCCTGGAAGACAGAGCAATTCCTTTTTACTACGGCAAGCCCAAAGAGTTGTCAAAACAGTGGAACCATTCACGCAGCTTGCAATCCCGTGAGAAAGACAATTTGTCATTCCATGCGAATAAGTACGATCCACCGGTACCTGATGCAAGCCTTAACCCCCTGGATTATGACATCGACGGGTTCAATTTTTTCAGGGTGGAAGGGCATATCGGCAAGAATTTCCGCACGGTTATGCGCGAACTGGACAAGCTGAAAGAAGAAAAGGGTATTCCGATTGATTTGGTAGCCGTCAGATTGGGCGATGTGAAGCTTTCAGATATTAATCTTGAAGATTTTGAAGCTCATTTTGAGGACCTGAATACCATCTTGCAGGCTTTTCAGGCTGAAATCAGCTGTTTGCTGGGCGACGGCAGCCGCTTCTTTTCCGGTTTCAGCCCCAGACCTGACATACCGCATATCATTCTTGAACGCTACATCCCTCCCATAGATGCCCCCCCATGGAACATTCCTTTAAACATCGCCACTTTGGCCGGTGCAGGGATGAACTATCAGGACATGCAATTCATGCCTAAAAGTGGTCAACATGAATTGTTTACCGGAGGCATGCAAACAACACCAAGAAGTATGCAGTTTCCACAGGGTGGTTTTGAAGGTCCTGCCAACGTTGGAGCGACCATCGGCAAAGTTGAACCCAGGGACCTTTCAGCTGCATTTTGCGATCATTTGGAAAGACCTGTTTTCAACATTGACCGTATCGTTTTTGAAAATATCGACCAAGAAGGCGACACATTCGGGAAGTTTATTCACAAAGCTTTACAGCAGCCTGTTACCAGCGTGAGTGAGTTGGTGGAAAGAGTGAGAACGATGCCGGATGTCGCTAAAGATCTGGAAAAGCTGGAAGAAGACCAGAGATTCGTATTGTTTGAATACCCTGTGCAGATTATTGGTCACTTGCATCTCATTCAACATGAAATTCCTGAAACAATTCGCAAGATCACACCGGAAACGATCCTTAGATTCCGTGACTTCTCTCTGAGTTTTTGCGGCAGGCTTAAAGTCATGCGTGCACGGCTGGAAAAATATTTCAGGACAGGCGATTACACTTCCAAGGGGTTTGAATCAACCTATTTGGACATGATCAGCCGCATGGAAAGAATTTGCTGCGCCAATGAAAAACTGGAAGTGATCATGCGGGAAATCGAAAAGCGGAAAGCGGATATCCTGGCAAACCTCTCCTTTGAGAAATATGCGGAACAGCATCACGGCCTGGAACACAAAGCCGGCTCACACCGCGGGGGTACATTTGTGATCGTGTATGCAGGTTCAACCGATACCAATTCCGATCAGCCCACTGCAGGTGACGCAACAGTCGCTTCCGGTCTTTCTGTCAGCCAACCCGGTGGGCTGACTAAGGTTGAGCACCTGCTCAAATACCGTGATATCGATTCATTTGCCCATTTTGTTGCAGTTCAGGACGACAAAATCAACCGCGAGGAAGAACTTGCCAAATTTTTTGAGGCCAACAAAATACGGCCAGCCAGCACTTACGGGCGTTTTGTTACCAGTGAATTAAACAAAAAAATCACGGACATCAAGCGTGTTATTTGCAGAGATATCACACAACCTGCCCGCGACATCGTGATCGCCGACTTCTGTCTGCCCTACCTGTGTTGCTCCGACTATCCACCTGTGGCATTTGTGATACAAAAGGACAAGGAACCGGAGCAGGAACCGGAGCCAAAACCCGTGTCACTGGATATCAAGCCAAACCAGTTCTGTAGTCATGATCAACACACCTATCCTTTTGGGGTTTCACCCGAGGATGGGGTTGTCAGTACCAAAGATCCCAATCTGGCCGAATCAGTAGATAAATCCAGCAGCGGTCAAGACGTATTCATGCCTTCCGCCGTACCTGCCGGTCAACTCGGAAAACCCATCGGGTTTTTGGTGAATGACAAAGACGTAGATCTTACATTGATAGTTTATCAACAACCGGTAGCCAAGATCCTGCATGCAACAGCGGAAGCAGGATTATATGATGCCATCCTGACTTTGAAGGCTGAAGCCAATCCAGGTATAGCCGAAGACAAAATCCAGTATACATGGCTCATCGGGGATATCCATTCTTACGAAGGCATGGAGATACAGGTACAAATCAAAACCCAGCACATCCAAGACAAGATACCTGTAAAACTTGTCGTCACAAACGAAATCTGTTCAGCGGAAGATGAAAAAACCATCCCAATTGAACAGGAAGAAGAACCCCAAACCAATTGTCCTGATTTGGTGGAAACGTTCATTTCTGAAAGCATAAGTTCATTGAATAACGCACGTTTGCTCACACTTTTAAGAAGCATTAATGATGCCGGAATAACAAGTATTCATGGCAATGTGGTTAACCTTTTCAATACTGCTGCCGACCTGCTTAACAAGCCTCAGGCGGGTGCCGTTTTCAGCCTGTTGGAACAAATTGAGCAACAATTATTGCACATTTATCAATTCTCCCCAACAAGCAACCACAGGCAAGCCATAAGCATATTGACGGGATTTATAAATGCTTTATGGATGCTGATGCTGAATATGGTGAGATGTTACGACAAGATCCCAAATAACAAAAGGACACTCATTATCAGACATATTTCACAGTTTCGTGAAATGAAGGATTATTTGTTGAAAAGATATCCGGACCTTTACCACAATAATCATTTGGCAAACTTTATCGAAGAATATGACGGCACCTTTGTATCCCAGGATCCAGGTCTGAAAAAAGCACTATTGGGTCTGTTACAAAGCATTCAGAAGGATAATCAGTAATGACAAAGGCAACACATATCATTCACCGGGTGAACCTGGAGTTTGAAGTCCCTGATGTAAAAACGGGGAAGCTGCTGCAGGAAGACGCAATGCGCATCATGAAGAATGATGTGTTGCCTGTTATAGAAGACTACCTGGAAGAGGTCTGGAAGCACAGGGAGTCGGTCCGGATACCCCAAATGGATCTAACACTGAAAAATATTCATCTGGATCAATTTGAAGATGAATTTGCGGAATGGTGTATCCGTGAGTTTACCACCAAGATGGGACAGCTCCTTCCAAAAGAATCGATCGACAGGGAGACTGAGCATATACGTCATGAAAATCTTAGCCCGGAGGAAAAACAGCTGGAACAATTTCTATTTTTTATCCACCACGGTTACCTGCCATGGTGGTCTGTTGATGATAAGGATTTTCCAAATGAGAAGCATATTTTGGCCAATCGGCTACTATCGAAGAAAAAATACAGGGATTGGCTGGTTTATTTGCTGATGAAAACCCCGCATGCACTGGATCGTTTGATCTATCAATTCTCCAGAAGTTTTACAGTGCAGCTCATCCATTTATCATATACTGGCAATAGATTGAGAAAAGCAGATACACCCGCTTTCGCAGAAGGAAGCAAACGTCCTGGTGTGAATGCCCGTCGTGAGCTGTTTATTCATTGGATGGAGCGCTTAAGGGCTGCGCATCACTCAGGAGCCGAAAGAACAGACGCACACTATAAGCCGGATGAAGAATTGGTGTCCGATACACAAATCCAGGATTTGCAAAAAGCCCCTGAAGATGGTTTTTTTGTCGATCATGCAGGCCTGATATTGCTACATCCCTTCCTGGAGTATTTCTTCAGGGATTGTGGTTTGCTGGCTAAAAAGCATTTCAGGGATGAAAATGCCCGGAACACTGCCATTCACCTGCTCTATTACCTGGCCACCGGCAAGAAAAATCCCCCGGAGCATGAGCTGTTGTTTCACAAATTCCTTTGCGGAATGGATCCGGAGTTGCCGATTCCGCGCAAAATTCCCATCAGGCAGTCGATGTTGGATGAAGCTGATCAATTGCTCCAATCAGCCATTGGTCATTGGAAGATCTTGAAGCGAACCTCACCACAGGGCTTGCGGGAAGGGTTTCTGTTAAGAAAAGGGAAACTGATCCTTGACGATTTCCAGCACCGCCTCATTATTGAAGGCAACACCATAGACGTACTGTTATCCGGCCTTCCATGGGGATATGGTGTGGTTAAACTGCCGTGGCTTAAGCAACCGCTGATCGTTGATTGGAACCATTAATTTCAGCACATGAAGAACAGGATAAATTCCTAACCGATGATTATCGCATTAAACATGACATGAATCCATTATTCAGAAAAGGAACCAAAGAATGACCCGGCCATCTGCCAGGTTTATGTGAATGAGGTTAAAGCAAAATCAATATGTTTACTAACGAGCTAGACTGGTTAAAAAATACCATTGAATGGCGGTTTCGCAGGCATTTTGGTCAAAATGGCGATCCTGAGAAAAACCGGCCTGAGATTATTCCGGAATTTCCGGTTCCAGGAAAACATGCTCAACTAAGCAGTTTGTCAGGCAAACACGCTCTTAGTCGCGAAGAAGAATTGATATTGGTGCTGGCGCTGGCACCGCATCTGAACCCCAATTTCTTAGATGACGTTTTTCGGGAAAACCTCAAAACCTCCGGCGATTTCCCGCAACTGGGAGGTGTCAGGGGAAGCAAATTCCGCGGTTTTATTCCAACCGGGGAAACTGCCGTCTTTTTGCTGGCCGGCGAAGATCTGCGAGAAAGAAATCGGTTGCAGCAGCTATTCTCTGAAGAACATCCCTTTGCGCAGCATCGCATCCTTTGGCTCGAAGACGTTTCCCGGGGCGAGCCGCGCATGAGCGGGCGAATCATCATCAACCCCGACATTGTCGACCAATTGCTCACCGGTAAAGTATCGCGTCCCCGGTTCAGTACCGACTTCCCTGCTGAGTACATCACCACTGAACTGGAAGCTAAGGATATGGTGCTCAGCAAAAGCACATGGGCGAGATTAGGGGAGCTTCAAAACTGGCTCAACCACCAGGAGGTTCTGATGAACCAATGGAATCTCAAAAGATGGGTGAAGCCCGGATACCGTGCGCTTTTTCATGGGCCACCGGGAACCGGGAAAACCCTTGCTGCCACCATTCTGGGAAAGAATACCGGTCGCGATGTGTTTCGCATTGACCTTTCCATGGTGGTATCAAAGTTCATTGGAGAAACAGAAAAAAACCTTTCGCAACTCTTCAGCAGGGCGCAAAACAAGGAATGGATCCTGTTTTTTGATGAAGCAGATGCACTGTTTGGCAAACGAACCAGCGTGAGGGATGCACATGACAAGTATGCCAACCAGGAAGTGGCCTACCTGCTGCAACGAATTGAAAACCATGATGGTCTTGTGATTCTGGCATCCAATTTCAAATCCAATATTGATGAGGCATTTATCCGCAGGTTCCAGTCGGTGATCTATTTCCCGCCTCCCACACCCGAAGAAAGATTTTTGCTTTGGAAAAAAACCCTTCCCTCACGAAAAGGGTTGAAGCTGCCATCAGATGAAGAGCTGAAAACGATTGCAAAGAAGTATGAAATCTCCGGGGCCGGTATCGTTAATGTGATGCAGCATTGTGCCCTGGACGCGATTGCAGGCAACAAGTCTGGGATTTCGACCCTGTCCATACAAACAGGCATCGAACGCGAATACCAGAAAGAAGGTAAAGTGTTTTGATCAATGAAAGTTGCCAGCCCCGGTAGTTAAGAGAATAACTGTGTCACAATGATCAAGCACGCTTTCACAAAATGATGTTAAACGAAAATAAAGGTCTGCATTATGAAAGAAAGAATCAAACCGCAAAACACCAATAGGTCTGAAGAAAAAACGCCCTTTTTTAGATCCGGAAATGAACATGCATCCATTGATACACAAAGCCGGGATTTATTCTTCAAGGTCACGGGGGCTCAGGCAAAGCTAAAAGTTGGTTCTCCGGGTGATGCATACGAAAGGGAGGCTGAGCAGATCGCAGATAAGGTGACACAATCATCAGACAATTCATTGCAAAGTGGGAAAATTTTCAATAATAATTCGACACAAGAAACATCTGCACAACCGCTTCCTGATTCTATTCGTCATGAAATGGAAAATAAATTGGGTGAAGATTTTAGTAAAGTCCGCATTCATACAGGCTCAGAGGCTGCCCGGTTAAACTCACAACTGAACTCAAAAGCCTTTACATTTGGTAATAATATTTTTTTCAATAAAGATCAATATAATCCACAGATAGTTGAAGGAAAACGTTTACTGGCGCATGAGCTAACACACGTATCTCAGCAACGATCCATACAACCAAAAATTCAAAGACAGCAGGAAGATGCTATTGAATTTGGTATTGGTGAAGGTGAATTTATTAAGGCCGGCCAGGAGTCGGCACAGCCCAGCGTACAAGATTATGCAAGCGAAGATGTACAAGTTTACAAAAACAGATTAAAAACTTATTTGAGGAATACGCAGCATGCGATTAACGAAGCGTATAGAAGCTTTGGTAATACTATGTTCTCTGAAAGCACAGATGATGCTATACCAAGTTTAATGTCCACAGTATTGAGTTCAGGTTTTGATATTGTAAAAAGTAAGATTTTAGATCGGGTGCCAGGTGCAACCCAAGCATTCGAAATGATTGAGGCAATAAATAATGAAGTCCAAAGGGCACAAGAGGCTTTTGATGAAGTGCAACTGGTCAGCTGGATTAATGCATCTGCAGCTGCCTCTACAGATTTTTTTAATGACGAAATAGCCCGTTTGGAGGAAGACGATTTCGTAAACAATCTGCTAAATTGGGTTGTAGAACCCTATGAACCTGGGAACAATCAGTCTGTACATGATTCTTGGAATAGAGGGATATATCTGAGACGTACTGGAGAAATGCTTTTACAGAGCTATCCTTCAGTGCAAGACGTTTTGGCAACAATAACTCAGTCATATATTAGAAATATTAGAAATACCAGAAACACCAGCTGGCCTGGAGGGCTTCAGGAAACAGGGGTGATTTTTTTACGTTACATTATCGATGAAGAATCAAACGAAGCTAATCTGGTACAATCAACATTAGCAAGTCCTTACGCAAGTCAATTAAAAGACGCTTTCCGGGAAAGCGGACTATCGCCGCTTGATACCGCAAATCTGGATATTGACAGAATAATAGTTCTTTACTCAAGACAAAACCGTTTTAAATATGAAAGACATATTTTAAGACCCAACATAAAAGCACCTGGACATGGCACATTTGGATTATTCAATCAATACGTGGAAAGTATGCCAATGATAGCATTACATGATTTGACCACAGCCAGATGGGTTTATCAAAGATGGGGCGGCCAAGTGCAATAAAGGTTTTTCTGGTTTTTTTAAACGAAACGTGTATGATTACAAACAAAATAAAAAAATGCCCTTTTCACCCCTATTGTTGGCTTAAATAACAGGGCGGTACGGGGCATGATCGCGAGAACCGGGCGTTTTTTAGCCAAGAATTATTTAATCCTTTATTAGCCAGCGTTATTGTTGATTTTCTTTGTTTTGTTATTCGTTTATTTTGCACCCCAACACAAAATTAAGCACCCTTGATTTGCAGGAGTTTATGGGCTTAGGTATAGTTAAGGTACAAAAAATGACTCGCCTCAAACACCCGCCGCAATCAATCGGTCACCCTGTCCACCGGATAGTGGCATATTTTCTATCCCTGTTCAGCCGGCATCATTGAAATAATACCCATCACGGGCAGCCGGGCCAGCCGCAGCCGCCAGAGTATTTCTCCAGTTCACAAACATCCCGGCAAAAAAATTGAGTATTGTTTGCCACATGATTTCATGATACGTGAAAAAAATCTACAAACACGATGCCCCCTGCATGTATCAGAAATATGTATGAGATTTCCAGTAAAATTAGCATGCAGGGTTTTATTTGTTACCGCGGCAAACAGCTTATCTGACAAAAAAATGAAAAGGTTTAACAGTCTTCAATACAATATGGCATGAAATTTTTGTTAGGTTAAGAAAAAACCTGAAAAGTGAAATGTAATTAAACTTGCCAATCAAAGTAATTATAAATTAAAATGAAAGGACCAGAAAAATGGAAATGATAGCACATCAAAAACACGTAGTCCAAAAGGTATCTGAGAATAGAGAGCTTTTCAAAAAGGAGCTTTACAAATCCCTGGCATGGTTAAAAGAAGAAGATCTTGATAAACTGGTGACATGGCTGAAAGAAAACTATTGGGAAACCCACAGTAGTGAGATTTCTGCAGTATTCAGCAATTATATGGTGGTTAATAATCAACAGTTTATTTACAAAGAACTCAATACATGATCATGTTTGCCATTGGGCTGTCCGCAACAGGCAAAACTTATAATACAGGCACGCAGTAATCCTGACATAAACGACAGACGTAAAGCATAAAACATAATCGATGCAACGCAAAACATGTCCATATGCCAAACAAAGAACAACTATTTCAGGAGTTGCTTAATGCAGCCGGCATAACGATAAATGGTAAGGGCGAGGCCGACATTCAGGTATACGATTCCAGGCTGTATAAGGAAGTGCTCCAGAGGGGTTCACTCGGTCTGGGAGAGGCTTATATGGCAGGTTGGTGGGATGCCCGGCGGCTTGATCAGTTTTTTCACCAGGTACTCCACCAGGAGCTGGATAAGAAAGTAAACGCACGGAAGGTGTTGCCGCACATCATCAAGGCTAAACTGTTTAATGCCGGCAGACTGACAAAAGCCTTTGAGGTAGGCGAAAAACATTACGACACCGGGAATCTGCTTTTTGAGCACATGCTGGATAAGCGTATGGTCTATTCCTGCGCATACTGGAAAGATGCCAGCAACCTGGATGAAGCCCAGGAAGCAAAGCTGGATTTGATTTGCCGCAAGCTCGGGCTCAGGCCCGGCATGAAAGTGCTTGATATTGGCTGCGGCTGGGGTAGTTTTTGCAAGTATGCGGCCGAAAAGTATGATGTCGAAGTGACCGGCATCACCATTTCCAAAGAACAGGTAGAGAAGGGAAACGAGGTCTGTAAAGACGTAAATGCAAAGATCCTGTTTCAGGACTACCGGGCCCTGGATACCGACAAGCTATTGGGCAAAAACAAAAAATTCGACCGGGCTGTATCGGTGGGAATGATTGAACACGTGGGGTATAAAAATTATGACCTGTACATAAAAACCATCAGCCGCTTGTTAAACAACGATGGGCTTTTTCTGCTACAAACGATCGGTGGCAACAACTCTTCGGTTGCAGCAGAACGCTGGATCAACAAATACATTTTTCCTAACGGCATGCTGACTTCTATTAAGCAACTCGGGAAATCCACCGAAGATGTTTTTGTGATGGAAGACTGGCACAACTTCGGAACGGATTATGATAAGACCCTGATGGCCTGGTATGCGAATTTCGAACGTTCATGGGAAAAGCTGAAGACCATTTACAATGACCAGTTTTACCGGATGTGGAAATACTATCTGCTCTCCTGTGCCGGATCATTCCGGGCCAGAAAAAACCAACTATGGCAGATCGTGCTTTCCAAAAACGGAATTATGGACGGTTATCAACCGGTTCGCTAGTGTTATGTTCATGCCCTGGCACGCATTCAGTGCGCACCTGGTTGTTTACGCAACGGATGCTTAAACCGTTGTATTTCAGCAGTTCACCATCACAGGCCACCAGAACCGGGTGATATTGAGCCGCGAACGGGCTTCCATACATGAAGATCTGCTCATAGACCTCTCGCCGCACCCCAATGGCGTCTATACCATGAAAAGCCAAAGGGCACAGCGCCACATTTCAAAAAAGGTGGTCTAAACTGAAAGATAAGGGGGGCAATCCAGCTATGAACCTGGATTATTTCTTATCTTAGAGACATGTAAATCCAAATTCAAAAATCATGACCACACACAAGGACACCGAACCCAAACTGGTTTTCACCGGGCAGGCATGGGAAGCTGAAATGCTGAAAAACATC
>Ga0207421_10001750_pt1 | contig 27636 bp, 26 predicted proteins | sample SodLakKL_010_SED_4_FD_187542 | JGI IMG/M metagenome (GOLD analysis project Ga0207421, IMG submission 187542) | Alkaline sediment microbial communities from Lake Tanatar, Kulunda Steppe, Russia - 8KL_010_SED (SPAdes) (version 2) | ecosystem: Environmental > Aquatic > Non-marine Saline and...
ATCTTCATATACCGTTACAGCTACTCCTTCTAACTCGTTCGTTTCTCGGAAGGTCACATCATATCCGGTTTTCAATTCAAACTCCACTATCTTGTCTTCACCGGCAACTTCAAAAGTTCCCTTGTGAGTCACATAGTCATCCCGGGATGCAATAAACCAGTATACCCCATCCTCCAGTTCTTTGTCCGCTTCTCCAATACCATCGGTAATTAATTCTTCACCCACCTGCGCCTCAAGTTCTTCATCTTCAAATACTTCCACAGTTACTCCTTCTAACTCGTTCATTTCTCGGAAGGTTACCACTGACGGATCATCCGGTGGGGGAGGGGGAGGTGTCGGCTCATCCGGTTCTTCCATTATCACTTTTTCAGTGACATTTTCATCAACAATTTCTACTTCGCCCTCCGCATCTTCAAATCCATCTTTGGTTACTACATAACTATGAGTACCCGGCGCTCCAAAAAATTCTGCATACCCTTCTTCATCAGTAAGCTGCTCCACTCCGTTAAAAGTAACCAGTGCGCCTTTAAGAGCTTCTTCATCTTCATTTTCAACTTCAAAAGTAACATTGTAGATGAGCCCTTCCACCAAATTTAATTTTTCTATACCTAAATCCTGGGACCCGTCATCTTTAAATTCAAATGTTACTTCATAAAGCACACCGGCATCATAAAAAGCTTTTTCTCCTACAAACGCCACATAAAGGCCGTCATGCCCGTTCTCTTTATCTTCGTAGTCTTTGTTTTCCTGAGATTGCCAATCATTTATTGGACATATTAAGCCACCTTCTCTGTCAATTTCAATCACTTTAAGTAAATCATGATCAAAGGTTACCACAAAGCTGCCTCCTGCCACACCCCGGTCATGCAGGTCCCTGGCACGAATTTCCACCACTACGGTATCTCCTTCATCTCCCGTAATTTCATCGGGGGCAGCATAAATATCTGCCAATATTGTTTCTTTTAGGGTAAAAGTTTTGGTAGCGTCTTCTTCTATTTCCAGGACCCCTTTTTGCACGTCATACTTCTCTTTGGACAACATATAATTATAATTCCCGGGAGCTATATCTTCAAAATCTGCTTGCCCCTCATTGTCAGTTTCTTTTTTCTGGCCGTAGAAGTTAATTTCTACATTTTCCAGGGGTTCATCCGCTTCATCCACCACCTCAAAGGTAACTTCGTAGCCTCTCACGGTAACAGTGGCCTCCACGGTAGATAATCCTTCAGGCACAAACCAGGGTGATAAGACCTCTCCTTTAAATATAAAATCGGCAGGAGGGTCAGAAACCTCGCCCTCGTATTCTTCATGCTCTTCCCACTCTATTTCCAGTTCTACATCGGTGCCATCATGGGCCTGGCCGCCTACCTCATCCGGCAATTTTTGTCTGGCTTCTTCTTCCTCGGTCCCATAAGTTACCTCTATATCATCTATATCATCTACTTCTACAATTTCCAGCCCTTCTTCCAAATCTAATACTTCTATTTCAAAATTCGAAGCGCCGTCCTTCAAGAATTCAAATTCAACCCTGTAAAGCATGCCGGGATCATGAAATGCTTTTTCTGCATGGGCAAAAGCCACTTTTAAACCGTCTTCATGATCCGGATTTTCTTCAGAAATCCAATCATCCAGGGGACAAATTAAACCACCCTCACGATCAATTTCATTAATTTTTACATGATCTTGACTAAAGGAAAGGACAACTTCTCCTCCCGATATGCCCCGATCATGGATATCTTCGGCCCGAATTTCTACCTCCACAATTTCTCCTTCGTCCCCACCAATCCAGGGAGGTTCAGTATAAATATGGGCCATATCTTCAAAATCACCGGCAGAAACACCAAAAGTTATTAATCCTAAAAATAAGAAAAGCATAAATACTGAAGGAATCCTTTTTTTCATAAGCAATAAACCACCCTTCGAATTTTGTAGCATTATAAATGCTTAAAAGATTAAAATGCAGTTTTAGCAGACATCTTCCCTGCCACTATGGAATAAGCTGATGTGATTAAATAATATATAATAAAAAATTTTTTGTCAAATTTTTTTGCCCCTATATTCCCACTATTTATAGCCAATGCACTATTTCATTTAATCAACCTCTCCCAAATTGTCTCTTCGCTGTCTTTTGCCTTTATTACTGATTTCCAAGATTTATGAGACTATTTTCGCTCTGGCAGAGGTGCGGCCCACCTCTTCAATCTTTATAGTTACCTGCTGCCCGACCCTTTCGGCACCATCCATAATATCAATGACAAAACCATGGTAGCGGGCAATACCATTACCCGGATTGCCGGCATGGGGCTCTTCCACCACTAACTCCAACTTGTCATCGCGGGAAACGGGCAGCGCCAATCGTTCAATTTCCTCGAGGTTTCCGGAAGCTACCAGAAGGTGCTGCTCCATGTGGACATCAGCATTTCCGCGAATATAGAGATATTTGCCGGTTTCTTCTTCCAACTTTTTAAGGTTACTGCCACCGGCACCAATTAAAAACCCCGCTACCTCTGGATGAGCCTCAATTAACACAGCTTCGGCATTTTCGACGGGGATCTGCTTTTTAATTTCTTTTTCTACCTTTATGCCTACCACAACAGGGGTTAATATGCGCCCCCTGCCCTCACAATAAGGGCAATTTTGTTGAAGGAAAGCTGCTAAATCCTGCCGAACTTTTTTGCGAGTTATTTCCACCAATCCCAATTGAGTTAGCCCCAAAACATATGTGCGCAACCGGTCATTCTTAACTGCTTCATTTAATTTTTCCAAAACCTGCTGACGGTGATTTTCATCAAACATATCAATGAAATCCACAATGATAATACCACCTATATCCCGCAGGCGTATTTGGCGCGCTATTTCTTCGGCAGCTTCTAAGTTTGCCCGAAAAACAGTTTCCGCCAAGCTTTTTTTCCCTGTATAACGACCGGTATTAACATCAATAACTGTGAGGGCTTCTATTTCATCTATAATAAGGTAACCCCCGCATTCCAGCCACACCTGCCTGTCCAAGGCCTTAAAAATTTCCTTTTCAACATCATAATATTCAAATATGGGTTCCTGGCGCTCATAAAGTTTAACCCGGTTTTTCAGCTCCGGAGAAGTATAGTCTAATATTTCTAAAACTTTTTCATACTCCTGGACATTGTCGATAACAAAAGTATTTACCTCTTCATCAAGTAAATCCCTGGCAACTCTACATGTTAGAGCTAGATCTTGGTAGAGCAACTCCGGGGATCCCCCTTCATAAAAACGCCTCTGTATCCGCTGCCACATTTTTTTCAACTGCTTCAAATCCTGGCGCATAACTTCTTCCGAAACTGCTTCTGCCACCGTCCTCACTATTATCCCCATATCATCCGGCTTTATGTTTAAAGCCATCTGGCGCAGCCTTTCTTTTTCCTCCAAATTTTCAATGCGACGGGATACACCCACATAATCGGCACCGGGAACCAGGACCAGGTAGCGCCCGGGAATAGTTACCTGGCCGGTAACCCGCGCGCCTTTAGTGCCAAAAGGCTCTTTTACTACCTGCACCATAATCTCTTCCCCCACCGAAAGCATATTTTCAATAGATTGTCCGGCAAGGGAATGGTTGTCCAGATCATCCCAAACGGGAATGGCATCGTTCACATAAAGAAAAGCATTACGTTCCAAACCAATATCAATAAAGGCAGCTTCCATGCCCGGGAGTACATTGGCTACTATTCCCTTGTACAAGTTGCCCACAATCCGATGTTGCAGGGGTCGTTCGATATAAACTTCTACCAGCCGACCATTTTCCAGCATAGCAACCCTGCTGACCCGAGAATCGTAATTAACTATTATATCTTTCTGCAAAAACTTCACCTCCTTACTTACAGACTAAATGCCAATCATCTCCCATTTCCTCTGAGGGGCATAACGGAATAGCCCCTTTCGCTTAAGTTGAAACAAATATACTTGATTAGCAAAATTACCATATTCCCCCAAAACTTGCAGCACTTCCCGGGGGCGAGCACCTCCCTGCGGCCCGGTTTTTAAAAACATGCGGAGCACTGCCTTTCCTTCATTAAGCAAGTTTATCTTCAGTTCATAAATGTAAGGGCGAATATTTATTTGCTTTTTCCCCTTTTTCCCTTCCCGAAAAAACGTTAATTCTTCGCTGGACCTAATTTCTTCTACCTCCCGCTGCAGAGATTCTACCGGAATAGAAAATAAGGCAGGATGGGGAAAAGCCACATAAAGCGCGGCTTCTACAACCTGCATAAGGGGAGGACTTTCTAACGAAATTTCCACAGCACCATTGATTGAAAACCCTCTTGGCAGCTGTATATTCATTTTTTGAACAAAAGCTTCAGGTAGATGGGGAGACTCCAAATAAATTTCTGCCGGCTCATTCTCTGCCTCCACTCCCACCGGCAAGGGCGCTGCTATGCTCAAGCGGGGTTGGGGATTAAAACCCTGAGTGCAAACCACCGGCAAGCCTGCCCTTCGCATAGCCCGTTGTAATAGGCGCATTATTTCCAGGTGCGAAATGTACCTTAACTCTTGACAGCGCGCAAAAGTAAACATCAAGCGTTGCAAGTTTTTTCGCCCCCATTTCTTCTTCCATTTTCATCACTTGTTTTGCTTCGGCGGGACTTCCGGTGCTCATTAATCAAAAAATCTATACTGGTCCCACCGCTTAGATGTTCCCACGGTAAAGGATCATGGGCTTCATATCGCTTGCAAGCAAAATCCGAAGGAGAAAAACCCCGGGATGCAAATACTTCTTCCCAGGCATGCAAGCAAAAATGCTCGCTCCAGTTGTCAAATTTGCACCCCCTGCGCCATGCTTCTTCCAACACATCCGCCAAACGACGATCGCCTCGAGAAAATGCTGCTTCCAGGTAACTCGTGCCGGCGTCATGCCATTTAAAATCAATCCCCCTGGTTTTTTTAAATGCCCGGTATAAAAGCTTCTGACGCCTCTTAATTTCCGCCATGGGAATTTGCGGCTCCCACTGAAAAGGAGTATGGGCTTTAGGCGTAAATGTGGAAACACTCACCGACAATTTCAATTTTTCCCGATAACCAGCGCGCCGGTATAAATCAAGCGCGCGGCGCACCATTTCTGCTATAGCTTCAACATCTTCATCAGTTTCGGTAGGAAGGCCGATCATAAAATAAAGTTTGATGTTTCGCCATCCGGCGGCGAAAGAATACTCTAAAGCTGCTAACAATGATTCTTCGGTGATTTTTTTGTTTATAACTTCCCGAAGCCGAGAAGTAGCCGCTTCCGGAGCAAAAGTTAAGCTGGTTTTATGAGTTTTCTGCACTTCCTCCGCCAACTGCACCGAAAAAGTGTCCGGCCGCAAAGAAGGAAGAGATAAGTTTACCCAGGAAGGAAGTTCGGCAGTTAGCCTTTGAACTAATTCTTCAATATCCGGATAATCACTGCTACTTAAAGAAGCCAGTGAAAGTTCTTCATAGCCGGTATTCTTAATAAGATGAACAGCTAAATTGACAAGATTATCCTTGCTCCGATAACGTTTGGGGCGATAAATAACACCCGCCTGGCAAAATCGGCAGCCCCGCACACACCCCCGGGTTATTTCCAAAACAGCCCGATCATGGACTATCTGCCGGTAAGGGACCAGAGGGGCTTTAGGATAAATGGCATCATCCAAGTTTTTTAATACCCTTTTATTTACCGTGGACGGTGTATTAGTTCCCATGGGTTCAATACCGGCAAAAACGCCGTTTTCATACTTGGGCTTGTAGAAAGACGGCACATAGACTCCTTCTAAGGAAGCCAACTCTTGGAGTATTTCCGGGCGGGGAGTCTCCCGCAGCTTTCCTTCCCGGAGTAGTTCTATTATTTCCAAAATCACTTCTTCCCCGTCACCCAATACAAAAAAATCAATAAATGGTGCCAGGGGTTCCGGGTTGAATGCACAAACACCTCCTCCTACCACCAGGGGAAATCCCTTTCTCTGTTCACTCCGCAGGGGGAAGCCTGCCAGATCAAGCATGTTTAATACATTGGTATAATTTAACTCGTATTGTAAAGAAAAGCCTAATAGATCAAATTGATGCACCGGGGTAAAGGATTCCATGGAAAAGAGCGGCACACTTTCACTACGCATAAGCGCTTCCATGTCCGCAGCCGGAGTGAATACCCTCTCGGCCAGTAGATCCTCTTCGCTATTAATAATCTGGTAAAGTATCCGCGTTCCCAAGTGCGACATCCCTACTTCGTAAAGATCGGGAAAAGCCAGGGCAATCTTCAGTAGGGAACTCCGGTGATCTTTAATTATGGCGTTCCATTCATTGCCCATGTACCGAGAAGGATTGCTCACCTGCTGAAGCAACAGGTGAATTTTCTCTTTTAAATCTGTATCAACCAAAACAAAAACTCCCTATATATAAACTATCAAAATATTTCATAATATATGCCGTTTCAAGGTTAACAACTAATTTTTTTACTTATTCTAATTATAGTTTTATTTGTTACTTAAAACAATACTGCAAAAAAATACTTTAATAAATTTCTTATTCCCCTCAATTTTTAATTCCTAAACTGCCCCTCCCTTAACCATGATCTTCTACTTTAATCACCTGAGTGCTTCTGAAATTTATGTTCTTAATTAAGCTTGAACAGCAAAAACTTAAAACTGAATTTTTTGACGGCGAATACCCACGTTGATAACCAAACCTACAGCTAAAAAGTTAACCAGTAAAGAATTACCCCCGTAGCTAATAAAAGGAAGAGGAAGCCCGGTTATAGGCATAATTCCCATGGTCATCCCTACATTAACCAAAACGTGAAAAGCAATCATGATTGCCACCCCGCAGCATATGAGAGAACCAAACGTATCCTTGGACTGGGTGCCGATCCAAAGAATACGGTAAATCAACAAGAAAAAAAGCAACAAAAGCCCGGCTGAACCTATAATTCCCAATTCTTCACCTAAAACTGAAAATATAAAATCAGTATGTTGTTCGGGTATATACTGCAAACTCACCTGAGTTCCATCAAATAATCCTTTGCCAATTACCCCTCCCGAGCCGATGGCTGTTTTGGACTGCATAAGCTGATAACCTGATTGCATAGGATCTAATTCCGGGTTGAGAAAACTCAACAAGCGCATTTGCTGGTAGACAGCCAGTTGCGCCCAGGCAAATGGGGCAAATGCTGCTCCTACACCTATTATACCCATTATATATTTCCAATTTACTCCCGCTACATACAAGAGGCCAAAAAGTATTACTATAAAAACCATGGCCGTACCCAGATCCGGCTGCATAAAAACAAGTATCATGGGCACAGCCGTGAAAAGTAAAGTTGGAAGGAAGGCAAAAAAATTCTCACCCAAATGTTTTTCTCTCTCCGATAATACCCTGGCCAGGATAATAATTAGAACTAACTTGGCATATTCAGAAGGCTGAATATCTATAAAACCCAGATGGATCCACCTTTGGACCTCGGTTCCTTCCCCCAAAATTAAGACTGCTCCCAGCATAGCCAGACCAATTAAATAAATGTAACGCGCCCAATTTGAAAAATTTTGATAATCAATCAGGGAAACGAGAATGATTCCACCCATTCCTGCACCCAACCACATAGCCTGGCGCTTAACATAAAAAAAAGGATCGGCTAACCCCATAACGTGAGTAGCACTGTAAATCATTACAAGCCCATATACAGCTAAAGCCAGCGTTAAGAACAGGAGGAGAAAATCAAAGTTCTTTAAAAGCCTGGTATTAATCACCGGAATTATCCCCCAATTCCTCCCGGAAATAATAATCTTTAATTTCCCGGGCTACCGGGGAAGACCCGCTGGCACCGGATTCGCCATGTTCCAAAAGCACTGCCACGGCAATTTCCGGATCATCATAAGGCGCATAGGAAACAAAAACCCCGTGAGGCGGTATACCACTACCTCTCCTCGCTACCTGTGCCGTTCCCGTTTTGCCCGCTATTTCTATGGGAAAATCCCGGAATTCGCGGCCGGCAAATCGTTCAGGGGCAGTAGCCTGCCTCATCCCTTCTTGAATAATTCTAAAAGTACGCTGAGAAAAGTCGGCATGATTAACTATTTCCGGCTCTACTTCCTTAATAATTTCTCCCTCGTGTGTTTCTACTTTTTCTACCAAAAACGGGCGATAATGCTTTCCCGCATTAGCTATGATAGAAGTATAAACAGCAAGTTGCAGGGGAGTAAACCTGTGAAAGGTCTGGCCAATGGCCGCACTCATAGTTTCTGCTTGGTACCAGCGTTCCCCATGTCTTTCTTCCTTATATTCCCGACTGGCCACCACACCTGACACTTCCCCGGTGATGTCTTGTAAACCGGTTTGCTTGCCCAATCCCATTTCCCGGGTATAATACGCCAAATTATCGATACCCGTTTGCAAACCCGCTCTGTAAAAAAATATATTACAAGAAACAGCCAGAGCCCGATATATATTTAAATTACCATGAACGCCCAGGCACGATCTTGTATCACCCACCGCTGAATAAGTCCCCGCACAGTTATAAACAGTCCGCTCCGAAATACTGCCGGTTTCCAAAGCAGCCGCTCCGGTTACCATTTTGTAAGATGAGCCAATGGGATAAGTGCCGCTGAGGGCAAAATTTACCATAGGGTGGCGGGGATCTTTCTGCAAATCTTTATAATCTTCCTTTACTGTGTTGGGGTCATAAGAAGGATAGCTGGCCAAGGCCAAAATACCTCCTGTTTGGGTGTCTATTACCACCGCAGTTCCCCGCTGGGCATATCTGTTGCCATCATTTTGAAGTTTTTTAATTTGATTTTCCAGAGATTCCATTGCTATTCGCTGCATTTCAATGTCCAGAGTTAAATACAGGTTATCTCCGGGAACAGGTTCACGCCTATCCAGATAATTAATAGCTTGACCCAATACATTCGTTTCTATAAGCTGTTCTCCATCTTCACCGCGCAGAGTTGACTCCCATGCCTTTTCCAGCCCCCCCTGACCTATGAGATCACCTTGCCGGTAATCATACCCATCATTTTTCCATTGTTCTTTCGAACTATCAGAAGGCGGCGCCTTACTTAAAAAGCCCATGATATGAGCTCCCACTTCATTAAAGGGATAATGCCGCAAAGGCTGAACTTCAATATTTACTCCTTGCAATTTCCATTGGTGTTCGGCAATTTTTGCCATGGTTTCATAATCAACGTTTTTAAGATGGACAGGACGGTAACGGGTATATCGGTTTTCATGTATTTTTCTTTTTATTTCTTCTGTGTCCAGCTCCAGTTGTTCACTAAGAAATTTCAGGGTTTCTCGGTCATAGTCTTCTTCAAGTTCTACAAGAAAAATCCCAAACCCCGGGCGGTTGGATATCAATTCCTTCTCCTGTTGATCAAATACTTTGCCACGGGAAGCAGGAATAGGCATCTTGGTTAAACGGTTTTCTTCTGCCCGAAACATGTAATATTCATGTTGGTAAACCTGCAAATATGCTAATCTGGCCCCGAGAACCACAAAGAAGCATACCATTATGATTAAGAGAATACGTAAACGTTTAAACATCAGCTTACTCAAAAATGCTCCTCCTCCCGGATATTACTACTGTAAGCCAAGAACCTCCCCTTTTTGGCACAACCAGTGAAAGAAAGGAAACACCAATATGGCCAACAATGAATTATATGTCGCCATTTCTGCAAAATGCCCGAGAAAAGATAGCTCAAAGCTCACTTCTCCCAAAAATACATACCTAAGCATTAATGTTAAAATTTCGTGCAATAAGGTTCCTGAAAATGCTACAATGAATAAAATAATTACTCTGCCCGCATATACTTCCCTGCCTATCAACCCGGCTCCGATTCCTAATAGCATTTTGCTTAAGGCGAAAAGACCCACGGTATGCCCCAATAATAAATCCTGGAGCAAACCTCCACATAGGCCGATTACAGCTCCTTTTTTTTCATTTAATAAAAATCCCAATACTACTACAATCACCAGTAAAAAATCGGGTAAAGCCCTTTCCATAAATAGAAAAGATAAAAACGAAACCTGGATAATTAAAATAAAAATTATAATTACTGCCACAATCAAGTAAAATAACATCATGCATGCCTCATTACTTTTTGGTTATAAGTAAATATATTAATCACTCCCCGGTATTTCCGGCTAAACTCCATTATTTAGAATAATGGAATTAATTAGGAGATCACTCATTGCCCGCAAACTAAAATAAAAACCTCTTCCAACCGGTGGAAATTAACTTCCGGTTTAACTAAAGCATTTTGAACAAGCCCAGTTTGATCTAATTTTACCTCTTTTACCACACCAATGGAAATATTTTGCGGGAAAACACCTCCCAGTCCCGAAGTAATAATAAGATCATCTTCTTTAATATCAGCGTTCGGAGGTATGTTGATGAATTCTAACATGGAAGTTTCCTCTAAATAACCTTCAATTACACCCATGGTGCCGGGATCTCGTGAACGCTGGACCATAGCACTTACATATAAACGCGGATCGGTCAACAAAATAACCTGGCATGTGTTCCAGGAAACAGAAGAAACCATGCCCGTTAACCCCTGAGGCACAACAACAGGCATTTCCTTCTCCACACCATCCCGTTTTCCCCGGTTAAGAGTAATAGTAGTGAACCAGTTGTTAGGATCACGGGAGATCACCGCCGCAGGCAATAATTCTTTTTCAGTTCTTTCTTGAAAATCCAGCATTTCCCGCAAACGCTCGTTTTCTTGTTCTATTTCAGTCTTTATAGATGCTTTTTCCCGGTATTGCGCAATTTTCTCCCTTAACTGTTCATTCTCCGCTTTTATCTCCTGTTGACGAATAAAGGCATCAAAAACAGATTGCACATTCTGTCCCGCAGAAGCAAAAAATTCCTGCACCGGCACAAGCACGTAATATACTGCATCTTCAAAGTAGGTTAAACGTTCTCGGCCTTCTCCCGTATAACTAATGAGAACCATGAGCATTATTAATACAATTATTAAAGCCCAAAGATTTTTTCTTTGCAAGACCGGGTATACACATCCCTTTCAAGTAGTGTGAGAAAATGTTCCGTAGCAAACTTTAATAATTTCAGCAATATTAAGTATTTGGAAATTTAAAAGTTTAATTACTCCGGCGAGGACCCATTGTTACTCTCTTCAGTAACTCTATTTCAGATAAGACCTTTCCCGCACCTATTACCACACAGTCAAGGGGTTCTTCTGCCAGGAATACCGGCATTCCTGTTTCTTCCGCCAAAAGTTTATCGAAACCATGAAGGCGAGCCCCTCCACCGGCTATTACTACACCTTTCTCCATAATATCCGAAGACAGTTCCGGTGGAGTTTTCTCCAGGGTAGTACGAATAGCATCCACAATGGATCTTACCGGTTCATCTATGGCGCCTTTAATCTCCACAGAATTTACTTCAAGGTTTCTGGGTAGTCCAGATACCAAGTCTCTCCCCCGAATACTCATGCTGATATTTTCTTCCCGCTCATAAGCCGTGCCAACTTTTATTTTTACCTCTTCAGCTGTACGTTCGCCAATCATTAAATTATACTGTTTACGCACATATTGAATAATCGCCTCATCCATTTCATCTCCGCCCACTCGCACAGACATGCTGGTTACCACTCCTCCGAGGGAAATAACCGCCACCTCGGACGTACCTCCTCCTATATCTACAATCATACTACCGGTGGGATCTTCTATGGGTAATCCGGAACCTATGGCTGCTGCCATAGGCTCTTCAATTAAAAAAGCTTCACGGGCTCCAGCCTGATGTGTAGCATCCAATACCGCCCTCTTTTCCACTTCCGTCACTCCAGAAGGCACACACACTACTACCTGGGGACGGAAAAAAGCCCTCCGCCGATAAGCTTTTGAAATAAAATGACGCAGCATGGCCTGAGTTACGTCAAAATCTGCAATCACTCCGTCCCGCATAGGACGTATAGCAGTAATATTACCGGGTGTCCTGCCAATCATTAAGCGCGCTTCTTCTCCCACAGCCAATATACTATTATCATCTTTTCGTATAGCTACCACCGAAGGCTCGCGTAATACAACACCCTTTCCTCTAACATAGACCAATGTGTTCGCTGTTCCCAAATCAATTCCCATATCGCGTGAAAAATTTGAAAAAAACATCTAGACTATTTTCTCCTTTCTTTGCCAACAAATAAATTGGTTAAGTTATTATTAGAAACCTTTCGCTAAAATTATCTCTATTCCTGTTTTTATTTATTATAACAAAATTTTTGCCAGTAGTAATAATAGAATTATTATCCCTCCTTAATAATTTCTAATGATTTAATAACAATAGAGAATTAAAGCAGCCCTTTTTCTTTAAAGCTTAAATAACACCCATCACCAATAATTATATGGTCCTTAACTTCTATACCCAAAATATTACCCCCTTCTACCAGGCGTCTGGTAACGGAAAGATCTTCCTGGCTGGGAGTAGGATCTCCACTGGGATGGTTATGAACCAATATAACGGAGGCAGCACTTTTCTGCATGGGAAGACTAAATATTTCTCTCGGATGTACAATAGAAGCATTTAAACTGCCTACCGATATTTCTTCTTTGGAGATAACTTTGTTTTTAGTATTTAGCAAAATCAGTTTAAAATATTCTTTTTTCTTGTAACGCAGTTCTTCCATAAACATATCCGCCACAAAATGAGGAGAAGTTACAGACATATTATCTACATGCAGGGTAGTAGCTATTCTTTTTCCCAGTTCCAGAGCCGCTTTAATTTGGACTGCCTTTGCCGGCCCAATTCCATGAAAAGATTGCAATAACTCCAGAGACATTTCCGGTAAAAACCGCAGCCCTCCCGCATGGGAAATAATGCGTTCTGCCAGGTGCACCGCAGATTCACGGGGATTTCCGGTCCGCAGAATCACCGCAATTATTTCAGAACTGGAGAGTGCTTCCGGACCCAAGTTCTGCATTTTTTCCCGGGGCCTTTCTTCCGCAGGTAAATCCCTGATCATCAAATTGTCATCGTTCATTTTTTTGTTTTCCTTTCTCCGTTTTTAGCGGCATAAAAAATTTAGAATGAAGGTTTAATACCATAAGAAGACAGCATAAGATAAACCCGGGATAACGGCAAGCCAACTACATTATAATAACAACCTTCCAGGCGATCCACAAAAACGGCGGCACCTCCTTGTATTCCATATGCCCCCGCCTTGTCAAAAGGGTGGCCGGAACGGACATAATTATAAATTTCTTCTTCCTGCAGCTGCCGCATCCAAACATCCGTTTTTACGTGATCGGTTACTTCGTCATCCGGGCGGGAGGCATCAACCAGGGCAACACCGGTAATCACCGTGTGCTTTTGCCCACTTAAGCGCCGGAGCATAGCCCTCGCTTCCTCGGCATTCCGGGGCTTCCCCATTATCTCATCTTTCAACATAACTACCGTGTCTGCACCCAGCACTACTCCTTCAGAGTATAATTTACTTGTGCTCCTGGCTTTTTCACCTGCCAATAATTCCACACCGCAAGGAGGAAGCGCATGTAATTGTTCACCCACATTGCCAACGACCCGAATTTGAAAAACATACCCCGCCTGCCTTAACAATTCTGCCCTCCGCGGCGAAGCAGAAGCCAGTATTAAATTTGCCATTCTTGCCTCCTTTCACGCCTTTTTACTTCTTTTTCTCCTCTTTCGTTTTAAGCACCCAAAATCTTTAAATTCTTTCGGATGATTCCTTCTAAGTAAATGGCCGCTGCACCCGTAAGAATACCGGTAGGTAGAGCTACAAGCACCAGAAGAGGAAAATACCCTTGAAAAAGAACGTAACTTTGCATGATAAGGCTGGCCATGATTAATTGAGTTAAGTTGTGAAAGACTGCCCCTACCATACTTACAGATATTGCTGTTATATGCCCTCGACGCATAAAGGGAATGATAGAAGCCATAGCTGCACAACTCACCGCAGCAGCTGAAATGCTGAGCCAAAAACCAAATCCCAAAAACGTCCCGGTAAAAAAACTACCCAGCAAACTTTTTCCCACTGCCACTACCATCCCGTCACGAAACCCATAGAGGAGCAATGTAAGTAGGGTAATGATATTGGCCAAGCCCAGCTTTGCCCCCGGCACCGGAATAGGCAAAGGTATTAAATATTCCACAAAATGAATAACCACAGCAAAAGTAAGTAACATAGCCAGGTTTGTTATTCTTACAGTGTTTTGCAAATAATCACTTCCAGGTAATTATTGTTCTGTTTGAATAATACCATATATGCTATTATAAGCTGAAGGTATTTTGCTTTAAAACTAAAAAAACAAACATTTTTTCAATTTTGCCGAAGGAAAAATTAAAAGGTAAGCAGGAAAAACATGAACTAAATTAGCCACTTAGCTCCAAAATATCTTCCAAGCCTGAGGAATAATAGATTTCATCATCAGGTGTAATAAGTACTGCTTCCACTTCTTCCAACTCTTCTACAAGCTCCATCCCTTCCTGTCGTCCCATGACAAAGATAGAGGTGGAAAGAATGTCAGCTTCAACTGCTTCAGAAGCAATTACCGTAACGCCGGAAAGCTCATCCGCCGGATAACCGGTGGCAGGATCAAGAATATGGTGGTAACGCTCCCCTTCCTTTTCAAAAAACCGTTCATAATCTCCGGAAGTAGCAATAGCAGAAGAGTGCAAAGGAACCCTGGCAGCTAATCTATCCCTCCTAACGCCCTCACTTCCGGGATGAGGGATGCCAATTTTCCACGGGGGATCATCTTCGCCGGGCTTGCCGCCTATTACCCGGATGTCTCCGCCAGCATTCACAAAAGCATGTTCTATTCCCTCTTCTTTCAATACTTCCATGCCCCTGTCCACCACATAGCCCTTGGCAATACCTCCTAAATCAAGGGCCATACCCTCCCGGGGCAAAAAAACTGTTCCCTCTGCGGTGTCTAACTCAACCCAGCGGTAATCGACGCTATTTAACTTTTCTTCTATTTCCCTACGGTCAGGCAGTTGAGGATCATTGCCGTAAAAACCCCATAGATCCATTACCGGAGCAATGGTAATATCAAAAGCTCCTCTTGTTTTTTCTCCGTAATAAAGAGAATCTTCTATTAAACCCAACACTTCATTAGCAACAGTTACGGGTTCCTGCCCGGCATTTTCATTAATTTCCCAAATTTCGCTGCTTTCCCTACCCCGATCAAACATTTCTTCCAGCTTTTGCATCTCTGCAAAAGTTTTTTGAGCGATTTGATCAGACTTTTCTTCGTCCTTCTCCGTATAAAAGGTAAGTTCTACATGCGTATCCATTAAGATCCTTTCATATGTGATCTGTTGAGGTGAATCTTGAAACCAATCTAATATGTTTACCCCGGCAATACCCAGAAAAGTAAGAACAATCAAGACCACTACCAACACTATGAATATCAACGGTATCAGCACGGACCGGGTAGAGGGAAGCATAGACTTGCCATCATTTTCAGTCATATTTTTTAAGTCAACCACGCTTTCATTATTTTATAGCTTACCGTTTATGAAACAAATCTTTAAAGGGTAATACCTTATTTAATCTATCTACAAACTGCACGAAGAATATAAAATCCAACGTTTATAACCTCAACATATACCATTGATTATTTGTCAGTTTAATTGTTTTAAGCACCAAAGTAAAAGAGGACTACAAGCAGCAATCCCAAAACAGCAACCAATAACAAATTATCAAAGTTGAGGTTTTTAATGGTCCATTGAAACGGACCCCACCTTTTGCTGCTGCTTGATGAAGAAACTTCTTCTACTATTTCTTTGCTTTTAACGCCGCCTTTTTCATAAGCTCGGTTCAATGCATCATCAAAATATCTTCCGCTTTTGGCCAAATTTTGCAGCGATTTGCCGCTTTTTTCCAATGTTTGATCAAGAGTGCCATCTGTTTTAGTAAATTGATCAGCTACACGATAAGCTGCAGAACCGGATTTCATATAGGCACTATCAAGAGTGCCATCTGCTTTAGTAAATTGATCAGCTATACGGTAAGCCGCAGAACCGGATTTCATGTAGGCGCTATCAAGGGCTCCGTCCAAACTCTTAGATTTTTCCGCAAACCTATAAGCTGCCTGACCGCTTTTGGTGTATAATTCATCAATAGAAGTATCAACCTGCCCCACAAAATTGCAAAAACGGTTAAACCATTCGCTGGATCTTATATAAGAATTATTCACGGAAGTATCCAAATAATAGCCAAAAGCACAAAGCAATTTATAGGAGTAGTTCCCCACCGGAATAAATATTAACTGTTCTATGCTCAGCCAGGCAGGGGGTTTGATACCTCTTTCTAAGACATTGGAAAAAAGAACAAATACCATTACTCCAATTACTGCCAACTGCAAAGCTCCAATAATACCCGCCTGAGAATACACTTCCAACGCCGTTCCCATAGGAATAATATTAGACATCAAATCCGGGTAAACTCCTAAAAGGATACAAAGAATAGAAACTGTTACAATAGAAACTGTGGCACTGGTGGGTAATTTCCTTTGAACCGCTGCCCAAGCCCTAAAAAAACCAAAGTAAAGCAGTTTACAAAACGAAATGGCGGTACCAACGCTGGCTATCAGCAACATGGTATCCATGGGCTGCACACCTTCAACAGCATATTTCAGCAGGTACTTACTAACATAGCCGTTAAAGGGCGGAACTCCCGAAATGGCCAGGGCCCCAACCAGCGCACCAACAGAAACTATGGGCATTGATTTCCAAATGGGGGCATTCTCTTTATCCCCATGGTGCAAATCATGTAGATTGCCTGTTCCCGTTGAATAAAGCACCGCTCCCGCGCACATGAATAGAAGAGCTTTGTACAACATATGATTTACCATGTGCAGTAAGCTGCCGTCTAAAGAATAAGCAGCATTAGCCGCTACAACCCCCAAGCCTGCCCCGGCTACCATATAGCCTACCTGGCTGATAATATGATAAGAAAGAAGTTTACGCATATCTTTTTGCAGCAAAGCACAGGTAAAACCAAATATAGCCATACTGGCCCCAATAAAACCGATAATATAATTAAGGTTCCCCTGCCATACCTCGGGGGGAATAAAGCGGGCCACGGCAAAAACTCCTATTTTGGTGGTAAGACCGGCCAGAACAACGCTGGAAGAAAAAGAAGCATTTGGGTAACCCCAGGCCACCCATAGATGGAATGGTAAAAAAGCAGCTTTAAAACCGATGCCAATGACAAAAAACACCATACCTGCTTCGGGATGGCTGATGGCCAAACTTCCGGAAGCGGCAAAGTGCTGCAATATACCCAAAAGAAGGATCAATCCGCCTGTAAGGTGAAACAACAAAAAGCGCCTTCCCATTCTTAAAGCGATTTCGGTCTGATTAAGAAGAATTAAAAGAGCGGTGGTAATGGTAAGCAATTCCCAAAATAAGAATAAACCGATAAAATTGCCCGAATAAACAATACCCACAGCACTGGCTATGGCACAAAGCGCAGTTGCTTGCTCGGTTGCCTTAGCAGTTTGAAGTCCATAGAGTAATGCCAAGGCTCCTACCAGAACAAAGCCAAAAACCGCTATGTCAGTATAAGGATGATTACCGCTAAAATAAAGGGATAGTGCCCCTTCCCCTCTAAAAAGATAATAAGTGCCATAATTCATCCCCAATAAATTATAAATGGAAGCAGCAATCATGACAGCAATAACAGCAAGTAATGTTATATAACGCCATATACGAGGCACAAACAATACTATCGGAGCTGCCAAAATAGGCAGAAAAATTAATATCCAAATTAATTGGCTAAAACTGATACTTAAGCTAATGGCAATGCACTCCTTCCAATTTCTTCTCCGAGTATATACAATAGCGATAATATGCTTGTTTGATCTAAAATACTGCCCCTGTCATAAAATGGAGCAAGCAGATTAATTTATTCACTCTTCTACGCATAATTTCTTAATATATTTTACATTACTATTATAGCAAAAATATAATATTTATAAATAGCTTTAATGGCTATATGTTATAAACTACAACTATCAAAAGCCGCCGGTGAGCAGAAATTTCGCCGCCATATTCGACAGCTCAAAGGGTATGTTGCTGGGAAATGTGCCAAACAAGAAAACACATAAAGCAAGGACAACCATGGGAATAAGCATCCATTTCGATGCTTCGTTAATATTAAATGCAGGCCCTTCATCATCAACATGTAAATCTTTTTCGATTTCTTCTTTACCCAAAAAAGCCGGCAGGATAATTGGCAAATAATACATGGCGTTTAGCATACTGCTCAATAAAAGTATGACCACAAAAAAGATATACCCATCTTCCAAAAAGCCCAGGCAAAGGGACCATTTGCTTAGAAAACCATTTAAAGGAGGTATGCCGATCATGGCAAACGCAGCTACAGTAAAACAGCCGAAGGTAACAGGCATTTGCCTCCCCAGACCCGCCATACCGGATACTTTTTTAATACCACTTTTCCAAATAATAGCCCCAGCCGCCAAAAACAAAGTGCTCTTCATAATAGCATGGGTAAAAATATGAAATATATCTCCCGTCAACACCTGCTCGTTAAAGACCGTCATTCCCAGGACTACATAACCCATTTGTCCTATACTTGAATAAGCCAACCTTCTTTTTATATCATCCTGGGTTAGGGCAACTGCAGACCCCAGAATTATAGTAATAATTCCCAAGACCATCATTACCGCGTGTAAATTAATGGCCTGCATTAATTCCGGGGAAAAAACATCAAAAACCATTCTGAGCAAGCCGTAAGCTCCTGTTTTTAACATGATGCCTGATAACAGAGCGCTTGCCGGAGAAGGAGCCACAGGATGCGCATCCGGCAGCCAGACATGAAGGGGAAACATACCTGCTTTAATGCCGAAGCCAATGAGAAAAGCAAAAAATGCCATCCAGGCTAAAGAAGATGCTTCGGTAATAAGGGGACCCTCTCCGATACTTACTGTTCCCGCTGCTTCAAAACAGATAATCACACCGAAAAATATAGCCAAACCACCAATAATGGTAACTACCAGGTATTTGTACCCTGCCTTCAAAGCCTCAGCAGTTTCTTCATGAATAACAAGCACATAGGCAATAAGCGACATCAATTCGAAAAAGATGAATAGGGTGAAAAAGTCACCCGCTAAAAAAATTCCCAGACAGCTTCCCAGCGTAAAAATCAGCACAGCATAATAACGCAGCTGAGAATGCTCTTTAGCCATGTAGCCGATGGAGTATATGGCGGCCAATAACCATACAAAAGACGAAATAATGACCAAACAGTAGCTAAGGATATCTAAACGAAATGAAACTGCAAGCCCGGGCAGCACCTCAAAAAGCTGGTATTCAAAAACCCTTCCACTTACCGCTTCCGGGTAAAGCAACAAAACTCCAATAAAAGTTATTAAAACAGTAAACAGAGAAAGAAAATTGCGCAATTTATCCGAGTGCTGTCCCCCATACATTATTACGGCAGTCATCAGGATGGGAAACATAATAACAAACATAATAATCGTTATAATTAACTGATCATCCATTTTCTTCTCTCCTTACTTTTTAAAATAAACTATAATCTTAAGCACTTTTCTTTAATCTGAGCGTTATGATTCCTCATTTAACCCCGCTTATTGAGCGAATAATTTGTCTATAGCCAACTCCAAAATACCTACCACTTCTTGAGGGCTCATTCCAATATAAAAAACAAGTACCGTCAAAATAACAACGGGAATGAGCATGTGCTTTAATACAGGCCTAACTGGAAGGTTTTCAGGTTTGGGCTCTCCCAAGAAAGCCCTGATTGCTATGGGAAAATAGTATATAGCATTTAACAAACTGCTGGCAATGATAACGCCGATGAAAAAAGGCCTGTCCGCTTCAAATGCCCCCGTAGCAAGATACCATTTGCTAATAAAGCCACCGGTAATGGGAATCCCCACCATAGAGGCACTTCCCACGATAAAAGCGGTCATGGTCCACCTCAATTGACTTCCCATGCCATCAAATTCTCGCACCTTTTTTAAGCCCTTGGTGTAAATAATAATACCGGCTATCATAAATAGCATGGATTTCATAATGGCATGATTCAGGATGTGCAGTAAACCTCCCAATAATGCTGTAGGATTGAATAAGCCGATTCCCAAAAATACATAGCCTATCTGGGCTACGCTGGAATAAGCCAGCATACGCTTAAAAATATCTTGCGTCATGGCAAAGATAGAACCCAAGATCATGGCGATAGCGCCTAACCACAAGAATATTTCCGTCAAAGGCACCTGGTAAAAAAGTTCTAACGGGAAAGCCCTAAACATCAAGTGAATGAGGGCAATGGCATAAATTTTAATGACTAAACCCGATAAAACAGCACTGGAAGGAGACGGAGCGGATGCGTGGGCATCGGGCAACCAAACATGCAGCGGAAACAATGCTGCTTTGACACAAAAACACACCCCTATTAATGCCAAAGCCACCAGGACATTGTTGGGATATAAAGCAATATTATCAACCAAAACTTCCCTGACCATGTCAAAATTAAGGACACCGGTAATCATATAGATTAAAGCCACGGCCAACAAATAACATCCGGTCCCCATAGCGCTTAAGATGAGATACTTAAAGCTGGCTTCCAGGCATTCGCGATCTTTTTTTATGGAAATAATAGCACAGGCAGCTATGGCACTAATTTCCATAAATACAAAAAGGTTAAAAAGGTCGTTGGTAATGGCTATTCCCAGCATGGCACCTATTAATAAAAGGTAGAGGGTGTAATACCAACCTACCATATGACGGCCAATTTCAAAGGGCAAGGAAGCCGTCCCATAATAAAAAATGAGCAACCCCATACCGGTTAAAACAATTAACATATAAGCACTAAGGTAATCGATGTAAAATTCAATCCCAAAAGGCGGCGGCCATCCTCCCAGATAATAACTAATGGCCCCCGTGTCTAAAACTTTCAGAAGCAAAGTAATTGAAATTGCAAAAGAAAGAATCAGGGAAAAAGAAGCCGCAATTGTAGCCCAATTGTTACTCCGTCGGGAAATTAAGGGCATGGCAAAAGCAAAAATAAACAGGTTTATTACTAATATGACCGGAAAGTGTGATATGAGATCCATTTTTTACTCCTTATTCTTCGCTTCGCAGATCTGCTATTTCGTCCGCATCACATGTCCCATAGTATTCATAAATCTTAGTTACCAAACTTAAAGCAAAAGCAGTTACACTTAAAGCCACAATAATACCGGTAAGGATTAGCACCGATGGTAATGGATTTATATACGTCTCCGTACCCGCAGGAATTTCTACCAGGGGAGGAGCTCCCCCATGCACATAGCCCACAGCCACAAAAAGCAGGAAAACGGACGTATCCATGATATTCATAGCAATAACTTTTTTTACCAGGTTAGAATGAGTAAGCATGGTATGCATGCCAATAATAAAAAGGATAATAGCCACCAGGTAAAAATAATTTTGCACTAAATTATCAATGATTTCCATCCTCCAGCTGCTCCTTTCCAATCAAATTATAAAAGAGGGTCACAATAGTACTGGTAATTTTAATCCCAATAGCTACGGAAATAAAAGGGATGATACCTCCACTAACCAACTCACCCGGCACACCCACAGGAAAACCCGCCGCCAGATTTGTCAAATATTCATGCCCTAAAATAATGGCTACCAGGCCAATAAAAGCAAAAGCGAGAGCACCCCCACTTTCCATTACCGATGCCGTGTCATGCGGAATTTTATTACTTCCCGCCTCCAGGTTAAAAGATAAGGCATATAAAACCATGCTCGCCCCAATGATAGCTCCTCCGGCAAAACCACCTCCCGGGGAAAGGTGGCCGTATAACACCACATATATCCCATAAACTTGAATAAAGGGTACTACCAGGCGGCATATTATTCGCACAATTTGGTCTTCCACGTCGAACTCACCCCATTAATGTGCTTTAATGGTGGCAACTGCTCCCGCAATCGCCAAAAAAATCACGGTTGCTTCCCCTAAGGTGTCAATAGCCCGGTAATCATTAAGTATACCTGTTACCAGATTGGGAACACCCGTTTCTTCAACTCCCTGTTCCACAAACCTCAACATTAACTCATTTACAGGAGGATTGGCAATATCTCCAAAAGGAGGCATTTCCGCTACTGTTATCACTAAAAAGTATCCAATAATTCCCAATAGGATGATGGTAAATACGGATTTAAAATGAGTACGGGGGAGAAAAGTTATAAGCACAGCTGCTACCAATGCGAACAAAATTAAATTCAGCGGGTCAATTTGCACTTAAATACCTCCCTTACTCAATTCTTCTGGTTTTACTGATAGTGGCTATTAATAAGAGGGTAGTAACCCCCGTTCCTAAAGCCGCTTCGGTCAAGGCAACATCAGGCGCGCTAAGTTGAAGCCACATGATGGCCATAGCCAAACCATAAGAAGCAAACACTATGACTCCACTTAACAGGTCCCTTATTTGAGCTACCGCAATGGCACAAATTATCAAAAAAATGAGGATGATAACATTAAAAACTTCACTCAACAGGAGTACCTCCTTTAGGCGCCTTGTTATCTCCTTCTACCGGCATAAACCCCGTTACCCAAGAGGCTTTGGCAATAACATGGGCCGCTGTGGGGTTGGTAATCCAAATAAATATTGCAATAATAATTAATTTGATTGCGCTAATCCAGTCGGCCTGAAAAGCCAAAGCCAGTAATACCATTCCCGCACCCATGGTGTCACACTTAGTAGTAGCATGAAGGCGTGTATAAACATCAGGGAGCCTAATAAGGCCTACCACCCCGACCGCCAGAAAAAAAATGCCGCCTATCATCAGGATAATGGAAAGAATATTACTAACAATTTCCCACAAAATAATGCCTCCTTAATTAATCCAGCGCGCCTTTTTCCATGTACTTGGCCACTCCAATAGTAGCGATAAAACTCATCAAAGCGTACACCACGGCAATATCCAGGTAAAACATATGATCAAAAACAAAAGAGATTAGAGCAATTATGACCACGGCTTTAACACCTATCATATTAATAGCCGCCACCCGGTCGGGAGCTGTGGGCCCCACTATGGCCCGACCCAGGCAAAAAAACATCATTACGGCAATAAAAATAATGCCATAAACTTCTCCATAACTCAACCAAACTTCCATCAGTCAGACGCCTCCAACTGTTTAAGTTTTTCGATAACCACCCATTCTTTAACTTCCTGACCATTTCTTTCCGTTAACGCATGGACTACAAACTCTTCCTCGCTACACATAATCGTTAAAGTGCCCGGGGTTAAAGTGATAGCATTGCCCAAAGCCACCCGGGTAGCTGTTTTCTCAAAATCAGTTGTAAAGCTTACCATGGTAGGCGCAATGGGTAAGCGTGGATTTAAAACCAGTGCCGCTACCTGAATATTCGCCTTCATGACGGCCAGGAAAAAAGTCCCTAACAAACTTCCTAAATGCCTAATATTAAGAAAGCTGAAGGTAGGCCTATCTTCCGAGTCGATCAAAAGCTCCCGGTTAAAATAAGTAATAAAATAACTTGCTCCCGCTCCCAGCAATAAAGATTGCCAGTGTAGACTACCACTTACAGCAATCCAAAAAATAAACAGGATGATTAACATACCCCAGAAAGTTAAATCTTTTTTCATCAGCCTAACTTCCCCCTCCTGCCGACCTGCGGCAAACAAGCTGTGAAAAATAGCGTTATAATATTACTTAGTGCCCCGGCAAAAACTGAACCGAATTACACTTTTTCTGCTTCTTTTGCTCTGCCACTATCCCGAACTTGTTTCCCTGATACCGGAAGAATGCAACCGGGCTTACATTTTTGGGTGCATTCACCGCATCCGTCACATTTCTCCATATCAATTACGGGCAGGTTGTCTTCCATGTTAATAGCTTCCTGTGGGCATGCTTTAACACATGCACGGCAGGCATTGCACCCCACAGAACATGCTTCCTTCACCGCCTTGCCTTTATCTCGGGAATTACAATAAACCAGGTGACCGGTATAATTGTGGGGCATGAGACTTATAACCCCCCGGGGGCAGTTTTCTTTACAAATACCGCAGCCGGTACATTTTTCCTCATCTATGATGGGCAAGCCGTTATCTCCCATAGTCACCGCTTCAAATGGACAAACTTCTGCGCAAGTGCCCAACCCCAAACAACCATACTTACAGGTTTTGAATCCTTCCCATAAATTATGGGCCAGGCGGCAGTCCATATCTCCGCCATAAACGAAACTTTCTGCCGCTTTTTCATTGTCCCCGCCACAGGTTACTACTGCTACCTTCGGCACAGTTTCATACGACTCCACACCCAGAAGGCTACAAATTTTTTCGGCCACTTCTTTGCCGCCGGGGATACATGCAGTGGTTTCACATTCACCACCTACCACTTTGTCCGCAAAGCTGCTGCAACCGGCCAAGCCGCAGGCTCCACAATTTGCTCCGGGCAAAACTTCCTGCACAGCTTCTACCCGTTCATCAACTTCAACGGCAAAAATTTTTGCCGCCACAGCTAACAATACGCCAAATAATATTCCCATTCCTCCCAGGGTAGCTACTGCATAAATAAGCTCCACTCTACCTCACCCCTTATTTTCAATAGAATAAATATCTTAAAGAGCAATTACTCCTTCAAAGCCCATAAAAGCCAGGGAAAGAAGACCGGCAGTTATAAGGGTTACTACCGAACCGCTTATCCCCTTAGGCAAATCCACCAACTCCATGCGTTCCCTGATACCTGCCATTAATATGAGGGCCAGCGCAAAACCAATAGCTGATGCAATGGCAAAAGCCAGGGAAGCTAAAAAAGTAAATTCCTCCGTAACTGCAAGAATGGCAGCACCCATAATCGCACAATTAGTAGTGATAAGGGGAAGGAATATACCCAACCCCTGGTAAAGCGCGGGGCTGAGTTTTCGCATCATTATTTCCACCAATTGGACCAGGGAAGCTATAACCAAAATAAAAGTTACTATCTGTAAATATAACAAATCAAAAGGGTGCAGTATATAGTTATATAATAACCAGGTAACCAGAATAGCCACGGTCATTACGAACAAAACAGCCATACTCATGCCCACTGCAGTTTCCATTCGACGAGAAACTCCCAGAAAAGGGCATATTCCCAAAAATTGATTTAAGACCAGGTTTTCCACAAATATATAAATAAATATTATGGCCATGATCGTTTCGAAACCCATTTAATTATCCCCCCAATATTGCTTAAAATAGATTTTTTATTCTATGCCCAACCTGCGAAAAGCAAGATTGACAAGATATAGAAGTATACCCAAAGCTAAAAAAGCTCCCGGGGGCAAAGCCATTACCCCCATGGGATCAAAAGCCGCTCCCGTAATGTTAATATCGAAGAGCGTTCCATGCCCAAGAATCTCGCGAAACGATGCCAGTAAAACCAAGGCCAGGGTAAAACCTATACCAACACCTACTCCATCAACTAAAGAGCGAGAAACCGGCTTTTTGCCGGCAAAAGCTTCCGCTCTGCCTAAAATCATACAGTTTACCACGATCAACGGCACAAATATGCCAAGTTGATCATGCAAGTCAGGCTGAAAAGCTGCCAACAGCATATCCACCAGCGTCACAAAAGAAGCTATAATCACTATATAAATAGGTATCCTGATTGTTTTAGGAATAACATTGCGGAAGGCAGAAACTACTACATTAGAGCATATAAGCACCATGGTAGCTGCTACGCCCATTCCCAATCCATTCATGGCAAATCCGGTTACTCCCAATACCGGGCACATACCCAGTAGTAAGCGAAACACCGGGTTCTCTTTTAAAATACCTCTTCCCAGGTCTTGAAGATAAACACTCATTTCTTCACCTCCCCAAATTTTCTAGGCAAAGTATATCTATCAATGATGGGAGTTAAAGCATTCATGAGCAATATGGCAAACATGACTCCCTCGGGATAATTGCCCCAAAGACGGATTAACATGGTCAAAAAGCCGCACCCTACGCCAAAAATAACTTTCCCCAGGCCGGTTACCGGCGAAGTAACCATATCGGTTGCCATAAACAAGGCGCCTATCATAACACCGCCGGCCAAAAGGTGAAAAACACCGGTAAGAAGGGCATTCTCATATATAGCCCCACCAAATAATAGTCCGAATATAAAAACAGTGCCGAGATAACATCCGGGGATACGCCAATCAATATGACCCTTGTAAAAAAGCCAAAAACCACCGATAAGTAAGGCCAGAGCAGAAGTTTCACCCAGCGCGCCCCCTATGTTGCCGATAAAAAGATCCATCAATGCTACATCCGCTAATTCCGCCCCTTCCATCCCCAGGGGCGTGGCTGAAGTAACTACATCAGCAGAAAAATCAAATGGCCTGGGGACAGGAAATACGTCACCGGCAAGATGGGCAGCCCAAGAAACAACCAGAACCGCTCTTCCTACCAGGGCAGGATTAAAAATATTATGCCCGACACCGCCAAACATTTGTTTACCTATAATAATCGCTACTACAGAACCCACTGCGGCTACCCACCAGGGGACAGTAGCCGGTAAAGTCATGGCCAACAACAAACCCGTTACGGCAGCGCTTCCATCACTAAAAATATCTTTTTTGCGCAATAATACCGCTTCAGTAACCATAGCCACCACCATGGCCACTACCATAAGTATTAAAGCCCGATACCCGAACAAAAGCACGGAAACCACGGCAACAGGGAAAAGGGCAATTAAAACATCTATCATGATGCTTCTAATGGTTTCCGGTGTCCTTATGTGAGGTGAAGTGGTGATTACCAGTTTATTCTCCATTGCTCTTTTCTCTCCTATTCTTTAAAATATTGTTAGATTTATTATGAGCGTATTAACCCTGCTTTTTCTGCCGGGCTATAATATCTGCCTTGGCTGCTTTGATCCACTGCGTTAAAGGACGAGAAGCAGGACACACATACGTGCAGCATCCACACTCTATGCAATCCAGTGCATGGTACTTCTCTGCTTCATTAAATGCTCGCTTTTCACCCATGATGCCTAAAAAATTGGGCATTATATAAATGGGGCAAGCTTCAACACACCGCGCACATCTGATGCAGGGTCCCACCTCCGGAAGCTGAACTTCCTGATCAGTCAAAATCAAAATGCCGGAAGTTCCTTTCACAACGGGAGCATTCGCATCTGGCTGCGCTATGCCCATCATAGGACCCCCGGCAATTATTTTTTGGGCATTGCTGTTAAATCCCCCACACTGTCCTATAATTTCCTCAAAAGCAGTACCTATTCTAACTTTTATGTTAGTTGGTTTGCTTACGCCGCCCCCTGTAACCGTTATAATTCTTTCTGTAAGCGGCAAGCCCTCCTGAATAGCCCGGGCAACAGCGGCACTAGTCCCTACATTTTGATTGACCACCCCTACATCAAGAGGAAGCCCCCCCGAAGGCACCTGCCTGCCGGTAATGACCTCAATAAGCATTTTTTCTGCTCCCTGAGGATACTTAGTGGGAAGCGGAAAAACACTTAGTTCCCTTTCGGTCTTAATTGCTTCCTGCATAATTTTAATGGCATCCGGTTTATTCTTTTCTATGCCAATAATGCCCACGGGAGCATTCAAAGCTTTCATAAATGCTTTAAGCCCAAAAATAACATTTTGAGGTTCTTCCAGCATAACCCGATGGTCTGCTGTTAAGTA
>Ga0207421_10001752_pt1 | contig 27624 bp, 28 predicted proteins | sample SodLakKL_010_SED_4_FD_187542 | JGI IMG/M metagenome (GOLD analysis project Ga0207421, IMG submission 187542) | Alkaline sediment microbial communities from Lake Tanatar, Kulunda Steppe, Russia - 8KL_010_SED (SPAdes) (version 2) | ecosystem: Environmental > Aquatic > Non-marine Saline and...
GTCGGGGTATTCTCGGGCGAGTATTTTCTCTCTAATCTCGGGGCGGGATTCTTCCGCGGACATCCGGGATCGGTGTTGAGTGGTGGCGCGATACCCCTACTCAATGTCGCCATCGGCCTCAAAGTCGGCGCCGGTCTGGCGCTGGTATTTTACAGCATGGTGAAGAAGGAGCCGGAATGATGGGTCTGTCCTTGGCGTACTGGGTTGTGCTGTTGCTATTTGGAATGGGGCTGTATTGCATCCTGACGGAGAGTAATCTCATTAAGATTGCCGTCGGGATTAACGTGATGGAGGCCGGTCTCCTCTTGTTTCTCGTCCGGCTTTCCTACAGCCCCGGGGACCTCGCACCGCTCATGGGGCCGACCACGGGGCCGGGGATCGCCGATCCCATACCGCATGCTCTTACCCTTACCGCCATCGTCATCGCTGCCAGTACGACGGCGCTGATGCTTAGTTTGATCATTCAAATCTATCGACATTACGGTACGGTAGATATCGAGGAGATTAGGAGCAAAATGCAGTGAGCCATTTGCCCATCTTGGTCATCGCAATTCCATTGCTATTTGCTTTCCTCATACCGCTGATTTCCATGCTGTTTCCGTCCGTGCGCCGGATTACGGTTACGGCGATGGGACTCGTATACGCGGGCCTGGTGGGGATGATGATCTGGGGATATCATGCGATGGGTGTCGACCGGGTGATCTACCCGCTCGGGGGCTGGGGTCCCGATGTAGGCATCGTGCTAGAACTCGATGCGCTCTCGGCGGCGTTTGCTGGGATCATGGGGCTTGGAATTCTGCTCGTTATTTTGTATTCGCAAGATTATATGGAGGCGGCCGAGAGCAAGTACTATGTACTCTTGTTCATCGTGGCCTCGGGTATCATGGGCATTATTCTTACGGCCGACTTTTTCAACCTCTACGTATTCATCGAGATGTCAGCGATTGCGAGCTTTCCCCTCGTTGCGGTGAGTCGACGGGGAACCGCATTGTTTGCGTCCCTCTATTACATGGTGTTTACGCTGGTTTCCAGCGCATTGATCCTACTGGGAATCATCCTGGTTTACGCCGCCACGGGTAGCCTCAATATGGGTGAGGTTGCAGCGGTCTTTGACACCATTCCAGAGTTGACGCGTGCGAGTATTGTTGGATCCTTTGTCATCGGTTTGTCGGTGAAGGTAGCCTTGATACCTTTCCACAGCTGGCTGCCTCCGGCCCACGCCGAGGCGGTATCGCCCATCAGCGCCCTATTATCAGGCGTGCTATTGAAAAACGGAGTATACATGCTCATGCGCTTGCTGCCCATCTTTGGTTTTGGTGATGGCAGCTTGGACGTTCGCACACTACTACTGGTGATCGGTGTCTTGACGGTGATCGGGGGCAATGTGCTCGCCATGGGACAGGGCAATGTCAAGCGTATTCTGGCTTGCTCTAGCGTCGCGCACATGGGGTATATCGCATTGGGTATCGGCATCGGTGGGGCTCTCGGATTCGCCGGCGCCCTGTTTCACTCGCTAAACCACATGTTGATGAAGGCGGGAGCGTTCTTCTCCGTGGGCTGTATCGCGGATGGTAGCTTCGAGTTGAGTGGTCTGCGGGGTGCTGCGTTGCGGACCCGGCCGGCCGGAATTACTTTTGCCATGTCCACGGCCGGATTGATTGGCTTGCCTCCTTTCGGTTCTTTTGCCAGTAAGATCATGATCATGTTTGCAGCGATTGATGCTGGAATGATCGGGATCGCCGCAGTTTTGCCTGCTGGGGCCGTACTGTCGGCCATTTATTACGGTCGTGTATACCAGGTGCTTTATGCACCTTCCGAGAGAGAACCCGATGATGTGAGCATCTCGCCCTGGCAGACGACTATCGTATTGGTGGTAACGGCCGTGGGTTCGATTGCCACACTGGTATGGGCCGGGAATCTTGCGCGCATATTCGCAACCATAGCGGATTACTTGGTCGGGTAGTGAACACCCGGCTACCGAAGAAAGCGAGGTGAGTATCGTGCTCCAGGATGCGATTCAGTCACTCGGATTTGGACGATTTGCCCTTGGTATTGATGCGGTGAACATGATATTTGTCATCGCTTTTGTGATGGTTGGTACCATGGGCTTGCTTTACACCCTAGCCAGCCGGCCGCCCATCAAGAGAGCAATGCTCTCCCTGGTGTTCGTGCTTGCATCATTGGGTTGTGTTACCGCCGGCAACATGCTGACGTTTCTCATCTTCTGGGAACTGATGCTGATCGTATCCTACCTGATGATCGTTTCCGCCGGAACGGCCCGGAGCAGGAACGCGGGATTTCGCTATCTGCTCTACCACGTGATAGCCGGGGCGGGGATGTTGGTGGGCGTCCTGGTACAGGTTTCGGCAACCGGGAGCATGGCATTTTCTGCTCCCACAAATGCTGCGATTCCATTCTTCATGTTGGGTATCGGCATCAAGGTTGGCGCAATCCCCTTCCACACCTGGGTGCCCGATGCCTATGCAAGTGCCTCCCCGTCGGTCTCCGTTGTTCTTTCGGGCTTCACCACGAAGGTCGGGGTATACGCGATCATCCGACTGTTACCCGGAGTTGCGGCGATTCCCTACATGGGAGCGGCGATGGCACTCGTCGGCGTACTACTTGCGCTGCTGCAGAAGTATTCGCGACGTGTTCTGGGCTATCACATCGTGAGCCAGGTGGGCTACATGGTGGCGGGTGTGGGCCTGGCTACTGCTTCCGGTATTGACGCGGGATCCCTACACGTGATCAATCATATTGCCTACAAGACGCTGCTCTTTATGGCTGCAGGTGCCGTGATCTATCGAGTGGGCAGCGATCATCTCCCATCCCTGGGTGGGCTCATCCGCTATATGCCGCTCACGTTTATCTGTGCGCTCGTGGGTGCCCTATCCATTTCCGGTGTACCCCCGTTCAATGGATTTGTCAGCAAGTATTGGCTCAAGCTTGCCCTTGATGGACAACCGGTCGTATTGCATGCTCTTACGATCGCTGGAATCGGCACCGGTGCTTCGTTTATGAAACTTCTTTGGTACACGTACCTGCGAGATCCCGAGAATCGCACGGTGTCGAGTGGGCCGAAAGAAGTGGATCCGGGGATGGCGATTCCCATGCTACTCCTCGCGGTGTTTTGCCTGGCCACTGGGCTGCGCCCGGACATCCTCGCAGGCTACTTGCCCCATGCGGGTCCGGCGCCCGATCCCTTCACACTTTCGGGGCTCACCGCGGGTGCGTGGCCACCCGTGGCAGGAGTTGCGTTTTTTACCGTGGCACGGCAGCTGCTATCGAGGGCTCCCGAGCCCCCTGACGTGGATGCACTCTATCGGCGCGGCCTCGTATTGATGGAGTATGTGGCCTATTCACTTGCTCGTATCACCGAGGATCGCCTACAGGGGAACCTCATGATGATCTTGGTGGTCTTTCTCGTCGCATTATTGGTCTTTAGATGATTCGCGCGGATCGGAGGTGGTGACATGAATAACTACGGCCTGGTATTCGTCCTGCTCTTTTTGATCTGGATGCTCCTCGCGGGGTCCGTTTCCATCGCGGTATTGCTCCTCGGACTTGCGGTTACTTTCCTTGGCCTGTGGGGTTTCGGACGGTCGGACGTTTACCGTACCGGTGGCGAACGCGTCAGCAGTTTGATGTGGCGGCTGTGGAACACCCTCGTCTTCCTTGTCATCTTCCTGGGCGAGGTATTTCGCTCTGCGATCGGGGTTGCCCGCTTCGCATACCAGCCGATTGACCGTATGCGCCCCGGGGTAATTCGCGTCAAGACAATTCTCCGCAGTCGGACGGCTATCACTGTGCTCGCAAACTTGATTAGCCTCACGCCCGGGACCCTGACGATGGACTTCAATTCGGATGAATGGGCGTATTATGTCCACTGGATTGACGTCACCACGCTCGATGAGGATGAGCGCGCAGAAGCCTTGATCCAGAACATGGAGGAACACCTAAGGAGGGTGTTGGAGTGATATTTGTCGCCGCGGGGATTCTCGTCATTGCCTCTGTAGCCTGCTTCTATCGGGTGATCGTCGGTCCCACGGCACCGGATCGGTTGGTGGCCGTGGATGCCATAAGCTTGTTCCTCGCCCTGACGATGGTCCTGCTGGCGTACCAGTATCGACTGGCACCGTTGTATGATGTCGCCTTGGTATATGCAGTATTGCAGTTTGCCGACATATTGATCGTCGCCAAGTATATCGAGAGGGGAGAACTGCACCTATGACGGTCGTGCAGCATGTCTTGGCCGGTCTCGCATTACTGGGTGGGACCTTCTTCTGCGTATCGGCGGTGATCGGTGTGCTGCGCTTTCCCGACCTGTACACGCGGCTTCATGCGACTACCAAGGGTGTCACCGCCGGGTCGTTGCTTCTTTTGGCCGGGGTCGCAATACTGGAAGCCGATTTCTTCGTAGTGGGGAAGCTGTTCATCATTGGACTCTTCTTCCTGGTTACGAACCCGATTGCGACACATGCGATCGCGCGTGCGGCCTGTCGCGAGCAGCTTTGTGAGCCCCAGGTGATCGTGGATGAATACCAGGAGTACCTCGATCGGTTGAGAGAGGAAGAAGAGGGCGGACTCGAATACCGATCAGATCACTGGTAGCAGGAGGATTAGGATGAAAGAGGAGAGGTTGAATCCCACGTGCGCGATGATGGGTGCCATGAGATTTCCGGAGGACTCGTACAGGACGGATAGCAGCAGACCGACGAAGAATAGTGGCAACACGAACGCAATCGATCCGTGCATGATCGCCCACAATAGACTACACAGGATACATGACGGCCATGCGCCGAGCCCACCCAGCGCACGATACAGAAGGTCGCGATAGAGCACCTCTTCTGCCACCGGAATGAGCACGACAACACCCAGTCCAACCACCCACTGCTGTATCCCCGTGAGCCCCAGGTCCATCAGGAGCGGATTGTTGCTTTGCTCGGCGACTAGACCGAAAGGCGCCTGAATGGCGGCAATTGCGACCGTTATGAGACGCATGATCACGGGCACGATGATGAGCAGGTACAGGACGTGCGCGACCGGAAGCCGTTGTAGGGGAAGTGATTGAAGCCCACCGCGGTGGCGCTCCACCCACGAGATCGTGGCAAGCAGAATGATTGGATGGAGTATGGCCAGGACCGTGAGGATCCCTCCACCCGCTTGCGGATCGGCCCAGAGTCCGATCAGTCCAAGCGGAAGCAAGTTGCCGATCAAAAAGACGAACAGAAGACGCGTGATTCGAATCGGTGGGCGTGATCGCAAAATATCACCCAGGTCTTCATATCGGAAGAACGCGTGGTATCGTCTATCCAGGGTACTCACCTTCCGCTAGTCGCGTGTCTGGGATTCCAGCCTCTTTCTCCAGTGTAAAGAAATACCTTGCCGCCACGCACATCCGGTCGCGTAAGCGGGCGGATGTGCGTGGGAAGTATGCGCTCGATAGGGCGTAGCGACGCCAGTTGCGAGCACTTCGGTATTCTTGCACGGCCTCCGCGATGCCGCCGTTGTGACGGGCAACGCGATATTGAATGAGCCATACCTCGATGGCGCCAAAGTGATCGAGAAGATCGGCATCCTGTAGCAGTCGACCTTCCTGCGGCAGTGTCTGCGGTGCGTCTTCTCGCTTATTGTGCCACATGATACAGGAACGGATCATTTTGCGCCGGTCCGTATCGATGTGATCCTCTAGTATTGTGTCCGCGATCCGTGCACCGGCTTCGCCATGATCCTCACCAGGTAGCTCGTGGACCTTGCCGATGTCATGTAGCAGGCAGGCGAAATGGAGTGCTTCAAGGTCGACGGTATGGGCGAGGTGTTCGGATAGGGCGAGCTCAGCCGCAATCCGTGCAGTACGCAACCCGTGCTGGTAACGATAACCCGGTGGCTCTCCTGGGCGAGAAACACGCATCATGCGCCTGGCTTTCGTGGTGATCATATCCCGAATGTTTCCCACGTCGATTCTCCCGTTCGGTTGATTCCGGCCGCCGCCGGGCCTTTCGCGGCGTGCAGAGGTCGCTCCTGCAACAGGGTTTAACAGGCATCGGAAGGAGCAATGAAATAGTTATTGGGTTTTTCGTGATGAATGAAGGGAATTCCCCCGGTTGCGGGGAAATTCTCCGTAGGTAGGTTACCGGTTAGGAGGCGGCGACAACGCGTTCTCTCGACGTCACCGTGAAACAAACCATGGAATGGGCCCGTGTCGAGTCGGTACTACTGCACGAACCGGGTAGGGAAGCACTATTTGGTTTAATGGAAGTCGACGCAGAAGATCTGCGAACCCCCCTGGACCTGACTGCGGCGCAGTGGGATCATCAGAACTACCGTTTCCTCTTGGAAGCCCGTGGAATCAACGTCACGAGTCTTCGTGATGCGCTTACCTGTGGGGCGCTCGATGCAGTGGGGGAGCCATTGGAAGGCGCTGCATTGGATAGACTCCGGAGCTTGGCGGGGAAGGCCCTCAATTACTGGTTCTCTGATGCGGTACCCGCAAAGCGACGGAGAAGTCTCCTCGATCGCCGAGACGGCATTCTTCAACGCGCACATCCCGAGGTTCTTGCCGACCTACTGTTCTTGCGCCCCCTCGTGCGAGTCGGTTTTGGACAGGATCCCGACGGTATGGAATATAGTGTTCGACCCGCATTGGCTGCTCACTTCGTGCGTGATGCCCTGATCGCAACCGGTGCTGGCGCCGTCCTCGGACGGGCCGCTTCGTCGGGACGCAGATGGGAGAACGCGCTGATGGCCCTGGCACTCGAGCAACTCGGTACTGCGCCCGTGGCTGCAGTAAGCGCCCCCGGGTGCCTCGAGGGTGGAGACTTCATTCCCGCCGGCGATTTCGCGCTGTTGCGCGTCGGTCCGTCGACGAATGAAGATGCTTTTTCGCAGCTGTTCGCGGCCGATGCGCTCGGTGTGGACGAAGTGGGCGTCGTCGAGGATCCGGATCCGGCCATGGTCCACCTCGATGACTATGTCGTGTTCGTAGGGCCTGATCGAGTCGTCGTGCACGAAGATCGCCTTTGTGCGTGCAGTGAACCCCGGATCCACGTATACGCCGCTGGTCGCGATGCCGCGCGGGGTCCGGTGCGCACATTGCGCTTATCCGAGTACCTGCACGGGCATGGCTTCTCCATTCTTCCCGCGAGACCCGAGCCTCCCCATACGCTGTCCGGTATCATGGTGCTCGGACCGGAGGATATCGTGGTGGCCGCTGAAGTGGGTACATCGCCGATCGAGGATCTCATCCGGCAGGGTGTGCAGGTCCAGGTGCTCGAGCTGGAGGCCGCCGGTGGGCGCGGGGGTTTGCGCGGCCTGACGCAGGTGTTACGCAGGAGCGGGGACGGTATCGCCCCATGATCGGAGGGTAACCTTGGAGTTTTCCCTGTGGAACTTGTTCATATTGATCTTTTTCGTGATGGCATTCTTTCCCGCGTATCAGCAGAGGAAACTGGATGCCCTCAGGGAGCGCCTCATGAAGAAGATCCAGCGACGTGACGGGTCGCAGGTGATCGTGATGATCCATCGCCAGGAAACGTTGAGTCTTCTCGGGATCCCGCTGCAGCGACACATTGATATCGAAGACTCCGAACGCATTCTCCGGGTGATCCGAAAGACCTCCGATGATGTGCCCATCGATCTCATTCTCCATACGCCCGGTGGGTTAGTGCTCGCCTCGGAACAAATCGCCCTGGCGTTGGCTGCCCATCCTGCGCGGGTGCGCGTAATGGTCCCACACTATGCAATGTCCGGGGGTACTTTGTTGGCCTTGGCCGCCGACGAAATCATGATGGATCCGAATGCTGTGCTGGGCCCTATAGATCCACAGCTCGGGGGTTGCCCGGCGGTCTCAGTACTGGCGACGATCCGGGAGAAGGGCGCGGAAAAAGTCGACGACCAAACGCTGATCATGGGCGATATCGCGAGGAAGGCTATCACCCAGGTCCGACATAACGTTTATGCACTTTTGGAAAACAAGCATGATCCCGACAAAGCGCGGGAGATTGCGCGCAATCTCACCGAAGGCCGGTGGACCCACGACTACCCCTTGCACATCAACGAACTGGAGGCCCTGGGTATACCGGTTACACCGGGCCTGCCGACTGACGTATACGATCTCATGGATCTATACCCGCAGCCGTCACCCCGCAGACCATCCGTGCAGTACATTCCTCCGCCGCCCGGCCAGGATGCGCCGAAGCGAAACGGTAGAGACTCAATGTTCTCCTAGGGTGAGAATTACGGAAGAGCGAGGTGGGTATTCCCATTGAACCAAAGAATCGTGTACGACAGCATGGGAATCAGTGGTCGGCTGCAGGTGGTTGATCGCGGCCACCGGAGGACGATGTTCCTCGGCAGTCTGCCACAGACGACCGTCGATCTGAAGAACCCCGACCGGCACACGGGCAACTACATTCCTCTCCTGCACGCCGGTTCATTGTTTAATCCCATGCCGGACCGGGCTCTCTTCCTGGGGCTTGGTGGAGGGGCGGGCGTACGCTCATTTCATAGGGCGTACGCGTCCGCCCGGCTGGATGCGGTGGACATTGATCCCAATGTCATCGAGGTTGCCCAGGAATATTTCTTTGTCCCCGAGGATGAGCGCGTCTCACTGGTCGTGGAGGATGGCCGCAGGTACCTTGCCTTGCACCCGAGCACCTTTGATCACATCATCCTCGATGCATATAACCAGGACGGATATCCGTCACGTATGTATACAAGAGAGTGCTTCGCGCTGATCGCCCGTGCCCTTCGCAATCGCAGCATGCAAAAGCGAGAGCATCCCGGGGTCGCCGTGGTGAATGCCGTGGGATGGTTGCGCGGGAACAAGAGCGAAAGTGTGCGGATCATTATCCGTACAATGCAGGAGGTGTTTGCGTCGGTTCACCTCTTTGAGGTGCCTTTGCCACCGTGGCGGCGCTTACTCGGGGATGGAAACAACTATATCCTCGTCGGCACCACGACGCGCCGAATTGGTAGCCCCCGTGTCCTGAGGAATCGTGCCCTACGAAACCCTTCCATGAAATCCATCGCCTGGATTGCTCGGCGGAGCCGCTCCCTGCCCGATGTCCGCGAGACGGAGTTGCTCACCGATGATAAGGTGGACCGGGGACAACTAATCCTCACCGTTTAGCCTTACAATAATGTAGGACCTGCAACTGGCTGATACGTCAAATTGCCTAGTCTATCGGTGGTATTCATTTTCTCATCTTATCCCATGTGAATTGGACCACATAAGTGTTATCATACTGAAGGGCGTGCGTATTCGTACTGCATTCCCGTATTGTCTTTCCGCGTAACGAGCGAATTACGCGGCTGTCACTCTCAACTCCCACACCGCCTGGAGGTGAGCAGTATAGATGGTAGCGAAGACCTTTCGCGGCGGAGTACATCCTCCGGAGTACAAGGAGCTAACCGAGTCCTCCGCCATCGAAGCCCTACCACCCCCCGAAAAAGTGATCGTTCCATTGATCCAACACATTGGCGCCCCCTGCCAACCGGCTGTCGCCGATGAGACCGTTCTCAAAAAGGGTGATAGCGTCTGCCTGGGTGAAAAGATTGGGGACACTGATGCCTTCGTCTCCGCGCCGGTGCACGCTTCGGTCTCGGGGGAAGTCATGGAGATTGGCGAAGCGCGCTTGGTAGATGGCCGCAAAGTGCCCGCTGTTGTCATCGAATCCGATGGAGAAGATCGTCCATGCGAGAGCATTCAACCGGCTGCGTCCCTCGAGAATCTCACGCCTGACGAGATCAAGGAGATCATTCGTGAGGCGGGAATTGTCGGCATGGGTGGTGCGGCCTTCCCCTGTCACGTGAAATATTCCCCGCCCGAGGGCATTGAACTCGATACCATTATCATAAACGGATGCGAATGTGAGCCGTTTCTAACATGTGATGATCGGCTGATGCGGGAAGATCCCGGGGAGATCGTTTTCGGACTACAGGCCATCCTGAAAGCCACGGGAGCGGAGCGCGGTGTGATCGCGGTGGAGAATAATAAACCGGATGCAATAGAAGCCATGCGCGCAGCCGTAGATGGGACGTCCCTGGAAGTCGTAATAGTGGAGACGAAGTACCCCGAGGGTGCCGAGAAGCAGTTGATCAAGGCCGTGACGGATAGGGAAGTGCCCTCCGGCGGACTGCCCTTCCAGATCGGCGTCGTGGTGAACAACGTGGCAACCGCCGCGAGCATTGCCCGCGCTGTGAAGACCGGGATGCCGCTGTACGAACGGATCGTAACGGTTAGTGGGGATGTTGTCGCGCGACCGGCCAACCTTCTCGTGCGGATCGGTACCCCGATCCGGGAACTGTTCGAATATTGCGGTGGATTCACCGAGCCCCCTGCCCGGATCATCGCCGGAGGACCCATGATGGGCCAGGCGGTGGGGGATCTCGATATACCTGTGGTGAAGGGAATGTCTGGCTTATTGGCCGTGAGTAGTGAGATCTCCGCGTACCACGAAGAGGAGCCATGCATCCGTTGCGGGCGATGCGTAGATGTTTGCCCGGCATTTCTCATGCCGTTGTATGCCGCTCGTTACCCGGACGATGAAGCCCTCGAGTACGACCCGTTGGATTGCATAGAATGTGGCAGCTGCGCGTACATTTGCCCTGCCAACCAGCGACTCCTGGCCCGTATTCGTTTGGCGAAAGCGGAAGCACAGGCACGTGCTGATGCGGCAGGATAGGGTCATTCGTGGAGGAAGAGGGATTAGGAGGAGGACTCGGCTTTGAGCGTAGAAGAGAATGTTGATCGCTCGGTATTGACGGTTACATCTTCGCCCCACCTCAAGGATCGCAAGACGACGCAGGGCATCATGTTTGACGTCGTAATCGCGCTTCTTCCGGCTGTTGCAGCAGCGACGTATTTCTTCGGAGTGGGCGCACTCATCACCCTCGGTACGTGCATCGCCGGTGCGTTTATCGCCGAAGCCGGTGTGATGTGGGCGCGGGGCAAGGCGATTCCCCTGGCCGATGGCAGTGCGCTGGTGACCGGGCTCCTGCTCGGCCTTACGTTGCCGCCCGATCTGCCCTTGTGGGTTGGCTTCGTCGGTGGTGCGTTCGCGATTGGAATCGGCAAGGCAATTTTTGGTGGCCTTGGACTCAACATGTTTAACCCGGCCCTGGTCGGCCGGGCATTTCTCGTGGCATCATTCCCGGTTTTGCTTACCACGTTTCGCTGGCCCACGGATTCGGGAGCCTGGATGGGCCCGGAATTCGATGCGGTGAGTACGGCCACACCTCTGGCGCTGGCGCGATTCGACGAGGTATATACACCACTCATCGAGCTATTCTGGGGTCGGGTGGGGGGATCCCTCGGTGAAACCTCGGCGATAGCACTTATCATCGGGGGCCTATATCTCCTCTTCCGGGGTATCATTAACTGGCGCATACCGGCCTCTTATATCGGGACGGTTATGTTGTTGGCTTTCCTGGGAGGGCAGGATCCGTTGTTTCATATGATGGCTGGAGGCTTGCTGATTGGTGCTTTCTTCATGGCCACCGACTACGTGACGAGTCCGATCACGGCCCGCGGAAAGATCCTGTTCGGAGTCGGTTGTGGGTTGCTTACATACGCAATTCGAACCTTCGGAGGTTATCCCGAGGGAGTGCTGTATTCGATCCTTTTCATGAACGCCGCGGTTCCGCTGATCGAACGGTTCACGAAACCACGGGTGTTTGGTACGGGGGTGAAGGCGAATGGAGGCTGATAGTCGCAGAGAGGACATTCATCGACTGGGTGCTTTCCTGATGACGGTCTGCTTGTTCAGCGCCTTGGCCCTTGCGTTTACGTACCAAGTAACGGCGCCGCGCATCGAGGAAAACCGCGCCGAGATGGAACGTGCCGCCCTCCAACGCGTGATACCCGGTGCAGCGTCCTTTGAGGAGACTAGGATTGATAATGGGGTTGCCGCGGTGGAAAACATCTATAGTGGATTACGGGACGGGGTCACGGTGGGGCACGCGATCCGGGCCGTTTCCCCCGGATATGCCGGGGATGTTGTGGTGATGGTGGGCATACAGGAACGGGCCATAACCACGGTTGAGGTTCTCGAGCAAACCGAGACGCCGGGACTCGGAGCCCGGATCACGGAAGCGGATTTCTTGGATGGGTTCTCGGGTCTACCCGCGGATTCGACCGCGGTAGATGGAGTGATAGACAGTATTGCCGGGGCCACGGTCTCCACTGACGCCGTGGTCGAGGCGGTAGGCCATGCCCTGAAGGCCCACGAGAACATGGGAGAGGAGCGGTGAGCCTTGGAACGATTATGGAGTGATTTTGCCAAGGGGATCAAGATCGAGAACCCGGTACTCCGCCTCGTTCTGGGCATGTGCCCGGCGCTGGCAGTGACCACATCCGCGATAAACGGTATCGGGATGGGCCTTGCCACGACGGCGGTGCTGCTCATGTCAAACATTCTTGTTTCCCTCCTGCGAAATATGATCCCTCGAAAGATCAGGATACCGAGTTTCATTGTCATTATCGCGAGCTTTGTCACGATCGTTGATTATACGATGGCAGCCCTAGTCCCCCCGATACACCAGGCCCTCGGGATCTTCATCCCGCTCATCGTGGTGAACTGCCTCATCCTCGGGCGGGCTGAAGCATTCGCGTCAAAGAATCCCCTGGTGCGTTCGGTAGCGGATGGCCTTGGCATGGGCGTGGGCTTTACGCTCGCACTTACCGTGCTCGCCGCCTTCCGGGAGCTGCTCGGTGCCGGTACGGTATTCGGGGTGGCCATCATGGGAACCACCTATCAGCCCGCCATCATGATGATCCTGCCTCCGGGTGCTTTCCTTGGGCTCGGATTCCTGATGGGTGCCATGAACTGGTGGGACCGACGCGCGCGTCGGGCAGAGCTGAAAGCGCGAAAGGAGGCCTTGACGCATGGCTGATCTTGTTGTCATCTTCTTTGCGGCCGCTCTGGTCAACAATATCGTGCTTATCCAATTCCTGGGTATTTGCCCTTACCTCGGAGTCTCGCAATTCCTCGATTCCGCGATAGGCATGGGTGGCGCGGTCATTTTCGTGATGGGCATGTCATCGATGGTTACCTGGGTGATACAGCACCAGTTTCTCGAGCGATTTGGCATCGAGTATCTGCAGACCGTGGCCTTTATCCTGGTCATCGCGACCCTGGTACAGTTCGTGGAAATGGTCATGTTGAAGTTTAGTCCACCCCTGTACAAAGCACTCGGGGTTTTCTTGCCGCTGATCACCACCAACTGCGCGATCATGGGCGTTGCCCTGCTGAACATCACGGACGGTTACACGTTCGTGGAGACCGTCTTTCACGCCCTGGGATCGGGCATCGGCTTCTTCATCGTCATCGTATTGTTCGCGGCGATGAGAGAGCGCCTTGATCGGGCGGATGTCCCGGGGCCCATGAAGGGTACCCCGATTGCACTGGTCACGGCGGCCATCATGTCCTTGGCCTTCATGGCCTTTGCGGGCTTTGATGTGACGGCAATGCTGGGAGGTTGATCCATCCCAGCCGAATATTTGTCAGGATGCCGGTGAGGGATTTACGAATTGAGGTGTTGTCGACTTGCTTCATGCTGTAGCGACATTGATGGCCCTGGGGTTGCTTTTCGGCGCCGGACTTGCCTTTGCAGCACGGGTCTTGGCTGTCAAGCGCGACGAACGCATTGAGGCCATCGAAGAAGCTCTGCCGGGTGCAAACTGTGGTGGCTGCGGATTTGCAGGTTGCACCGCATTCGCGGAGGCCCTGGTGCATGGCGAGTCCAGTCCCATGGACTGCCCCGTGGCCGGATCGGGCATGTGGCAGCACATTGCCCACATCCTGGGCCAGGAGGTCGAGGTTGACGAGAATCGCCAGGTTGCGGTGGTTCGTTGCCGCGGCACCCACGATGCGGCCAAGGACCGCTTCCAATACGTGGGTGAGCCCGATTGCGACGCAGCCCATGCTGTCGCCGCCGGCCACAAGGTTTGCGAGTACGGTTGCCTTGGTCTTGGAAACTGTGTTCGCGTCTGCCCGTTCGACGCCATTTTTATGGCGGATAACGGGTTGCCCGTGATTGATGAGGAAGCGTGTACTGCATGCGGAAACTGCGTTGATGCCTGCCCGCGTGGAATCATCGAGATTCTCCCCGAAAACCTACCCGTATACGTGATGTGTGTCTCCCACGATGGACCACGTGAGTCGCGGCAGGCGTGTAAGAATGCCTGTATCGCGTGTGGTTTGTGTGTTCGGAAGTTCCCCGATGCGTATCGCTTAGAGGATAACCTGGCCGAGGTAGATTACGAGAACTGTGAGGGTTGCGAAGGCGCGATCGATATTTGCCCTACGGGGGCGTTGCAACCGCCGCGACAAGGGGTGGCGGTGAAGGAGGAAGGAACCGGTTGAACCGAGGATCTGGCATCAAAAGTGCTTACCTGCTAACGCTGGCGACACTCGTCTTGGTGGTCGCCAGCGTTGCATCGTTTCCGGGATGTGGTCCGCAGGCGCCCGAGGAGCAGACCAACCTGGTGGTCGAAGACGCACTGATCCTGGGCACCATCGTGACGATTCGTGCACACGCCCCGCGTGAGCCTGATGCGCTTCGAGCGGAGGTGCGGCAGGTGATCGATGATATGGACACACTGGGCTGTCGCTTGAGCTTGTACTGCGAAGACAGTGAAACCGCGCGGGTCAATGCTTCGGCGGGCGAATCGGTAGAGGTGTCCGAGGAATTCGAGACACTCCTCGGCTATGCCCTCGAGGTTGCCGAGCGAAGCGGAGGTGCCTTTGATCCGACGGTGGGACCAGTCGTGGAACTGTGGGGATTTTACAGCGGCGATCACAGGGTGCCCGACCAAGCCGAGATTACGGAAGCCCTGCGTGCAGTGGACTACCGGCGTGTCGAATTGGAGAATGGGCGTGTCCGGATTGAATCCGATATGCTGCTGGATCTCGAAGCGCTCATCAAGGGCTATATCGCCGACTACGCGCTCGAACGATTACGTGAGCGCGATGTGACGGGGGCGCTTGTTATCGCGGGCCCAAGTAGTATCGGAGCGCTTGGCGAGGCTCCCGGCGGACGACATTGGTGGATAGGCCTCGAGCATCCCCGCGATCCCGGCACCACCTACGCGGCGGTGGAATTGCCCGATGGCGAGCACATCAGTACCAGTGGTGATTACCAGCGATACTTCATCGATCAAGAGGGTATACGCCGATCCCATATCCTCGATGCGCGTACCGGGTGGCCAGCAGAGGAAATCATGGCGGCCACGGTCCTCTCGGATAGCTCCCTGGGCGCGGATGGGATCTCCACCGCGGTGATGCCGATGCAACCGGATGACGCCCTGCGCTTGATCGACGGGTGGCAGGGGGTCGAGGGGCTGATCATCGATGCCCAAAGGGACATCCATGCCACGGATCGGATGGATGAGCGGGTGGAGATGACGCGCGATGGACTTTAGGCGACTGTTCGGTCGATGGGATCTTCTGATCATCGCCTTCGTGCTCGTTATGTCGGCAGGTGCCTGGATTCTCTTGGCGCCGGATACCGAGGTCGAGCCGACAACGCTGCGCGTAATCCGCCTCCTTCCCGGTGGTGGCAGTGAAGTCGTGCAGGAGATTTCGCTGCCGGCGCAGGAAGACAAATGGTTGGAGGGTCCCGCGGGAGGGATGGCCCTCCGCGTGGATGGAAGGGAAGCCACCGTGCATCATGCGGAGTGTCCCAGGCAGATATGCGTCGAGATGGGATACCTCCGAACTGCTGGTGATCGGTCCATCTGCGTTCCCAACGGGCTCATCGTTGAACTGATCTCGCCCGAGGAATCGCCCTACGATCACATTCTGCGCTAGTGTCCCCTGGTGGTTCCAGGCTTTCCCGGTGCCCATCTCCGGGGTGATCCGTCGCCACGAAGACAACTCCCTTCCCCGCATCATCCATCGGGCAGGTGAATCCATGTTGTGTACATGCAATGAGCCGCCCCGGGGATCTGGCCCGGACGGCGGCGAATATCAGGCGCAGGTGGCCCGATTCTTCGGGCGGATGCGCGAGGCGCAAAGATGTGGTCGCGCTCCGGGGGGAGAGTACTCCGCGGGAGTCTTCGGATCGAGACCCCCGCGGATACGGGCCTAGCCCGCCTTCTCGATACCAATGACCAGGTCCATGGTTTCAATCTCAGCCTCGAAGCGGTGACCTCCCGGGTTGTTACACGCCTTGAATTCGATCGCGAGGACTTCATCGGCCACCAGGGCGGCGAAATCGCGCAGGGCGGCCTCGAGTTCTCCGGTGGCCGAATACGTGAGGATTATCCGGTCGGAAACCTCGAGTCCAGCGCGCTTGCGGCTGTCTTGGATGAAGCGTATGGCTTCGCGGGCCAGCCCCTCCCGACGCAATTCTTCGGTCAGCTCGGTGCTCACGGCGACGGTGAAACCACCCTCTGCGGCAGCAGCGTAGCCTTCTCGGTTGTGCGTGCGAACGATGAGATCCTCGGGTTCCAGGTCGAATTCGTCGCCCACGCGTATCGGCTCACCGGCGCGGACCTTCTCAGCAAGTGTGCGGGCATCTTCCTGGGAAACCGCCTGGGCGACCCGCGGCATATCGGACTGGAAGCGAGGACCGAGCACCGAGTAATCCGGTTTCACCTCGTAGCTGATGAAATCGCTTTCGTCGGAGACCACCCGGATTTGTCGAACGTTCAGTTCCTCTTTGATCAGCGCATCGAGGGTGCGGTCCCACTCGGGCCCGGCAACCATGATCGCTTCCAATGGTTGTCGCACCTTGAACCCCGCGGCATTACGAGCCGCGCGTCCCAGGGATGCGATCCTGCGCACCGCGGCCATCTCCCGTTCGAGTCGAGGGTTATGCCACTGGGGTTGCGGTTCGGGATAATCCGTCAGATGCACGCTCCGCGCAGCGGTTGGATACGGGGCACGCACCAGGTTCTGATACATTTCCTCGGTGACAAAGGGCATAAACGGCGCCATTGCGCGGGTTAGCAGGCACAGGGCTTCATAGAGCGTTTGGTACGCTGCGTGCTTGTCGCGCTGATCATCGTCGGTGTTCTCGTTACCCTTGCGCCAGAAGCGGCGTCGAGACCGGCGAACATACCAGTTGGACAGGTCATCGGTGAACGACTCCAGCAGGCGGGCGGCTTCAGCTGCATCGTAATCGCGAAGCGCATGATCTGCATCGCGTAGGATGGTATATAGGCGCGCCAGAAGCCACCGATCCAGTGGTGTCCGTTCAGAAACGGGGACGTCCTCCACTTCACCCGGGTTGAAACCATCGATGCGGGCGTACGTGATGAAGAACGAGTACACATTCCACAGGGGGATTACGAATCGACGCCGCACCTCATCGGCCGCACCGTAACCGAACAGTACATTTGATGTGGGGTTGGATGACATGTACAGCCATCGCATGACGTCCGCTCCCATCTCATCGGCCGCATCTTCGAACATGATCGCGTTCCCTGCGCTCTTGTGCATTTCCTCGCCGTTTTCGTCCAGGACAAGGCCGTGACCCAGGACTGTCAGAAACGGGGGACGCCGGGTCAGCCCCGCACTCATGGCGAGTAGGGAGTAGAACCAGTTGCGAAACTGTCCCGGGAACGATTCGGTGATGAAATCCGCCGGGAACCATTTCTCCCAATAGGAGGGATCCGTGAGGTAATGCAGCGTGGAGTAGGCGACGATACCGGCATCTAGCCAGGGATTTCCGACATCTGGGATGCGGTGCATAACCCCGTTGCATTCGGTGCAGGCGATCTTCACCTCGTCGATCCACGGGCGGTGTGGCGAGTGACCCGCAAAATCATCCCAACCGGCGACGGCTCGATCTTTCAGCTCATCGGGCCCGCCGATCACATCGAAGTGCTCACATGATTCACATGTCCAAATTGGCAGGGCGAGACCCCAGTACCGTTTCTTAGAGATCATCCAGTCGCTCATGTTTTGCAACCAGTCCAACTCCCGCTGCAGACCAAAGGCGGGGATCCATCGGATTTGGCGTGTGACGTCCATGATGTCTTTTCGCCATGGGTCCATGGCGATAAACCATTCATCTACGAGGCGGAACACAAGCTCCTGCGAACAGCGCCAGCAGACCGGATACCGGTGCGTGATTTCCTCGGTTCTCAGTGTCCGCCCTTCCTTCACCAGTCGCTCGACGATTACGCTGTTGGCTTCGTGCACATCCATACCACTCAAGAAGTCGTAACCGGGCAGGTAAGTGCCGTTTTCGTCGATGGGCGCGAGCGTCGGTAGGTCGTGTTCTTTGCCAAGCTGGTAGTCTTCGCGACCACAACCCGGTGCAATGTGCACACACCCGGTTCCCTCTTCTGGATCGACATCGTCCCAGGGGATAATGGTCGTCTCGATGGATTGTTGAACCGGGAGGTCTGGGAGCGGACCAAGATAACTACGTCCGAGTAGGGCATTTCCCGGGAACTGGTCGATGACGGCCACGTCTTCGCCGAAGATTCGTTTCGCCGCTTCTAGGGCAAGGATGAAGCGCTCTCCGTCTACTTGTACCTTCGCATATGTGTCCTCGGGGCTGACGGCCACCGCCACGTTGGCCGGCAACGTCCAGGGAGTCGTCGTCCAGATGAGGAGGCTCGCTTCCTCATCGCGGAGGGGAAGACGCACGTAGACGCTGGTGTGCGTAAGCTCCTTGTATCCCTCGGTGACGATTTCGTGTTCGCTCAACCCGGTGCCGCAGCGGGTACACCATGGCATCACGTCGTCACCCTTGTAGATAAGTGATCGTGCGTGCATCTTCTTCAAGAAGTGCCAGATGGTGTAGTTATTTTCGTCGGCCATGGTGAAATACGAGTTCTCCCAGTCCATCCAATAGCCCAGTCGCTTCGATTGCTCCGTTTGGACATCGGAGTACTTGTACACGCGCTGTTTGCATTCTTCGATAAAACGCGCGACGCCGTACTCCTCGATTTCTCGCTTGGAATTGATGCCGAGCGCCTTTTCTACTTCGACCTCGACCCATAGGCCCTGACAGTCAAAGCCATTCTGATAGCGCTGTTCGAAGCCCAGCATCGTCCGGTGTCTTTGAAACAAGTCCTTGTAGGTCCGACCCCAGGCGTGATGCACGCCCATTGGATTGTTCGCCGTGATGGGACCGTCCAGGAAAGAGAAGTGCTCCGGTGCATCATCGTTGCGCTCAAGATACTCCCGGCGGACTCCATCCTCTTCCCACCAACGCAGTATTCGATCCTCCATTTGCGGAAAATTTACGTTCTCGGGAACGGCATTAAACAAGAGAATCCTCCTTCGACCCGGGGAAACGTCGCCCGTGTTGGTAGTGAATCACACAAAAGGGGGCCATCCCAATACTGGGACGGCCCCCTGGACCGCGGTACCACCCATTTTGCCGCCGGCGATTTGCTCGCCGCGCGACCCCTCGGTGAAGTGCATGTTCGTGGGGGATAACGGTCCCGGCCGGCGGAGCCTACTTTGTGGTTCGGTCCGCGACTCCGGAGGGATATTCAGGGGAATCGCTACCCGGATTCCAGCATCCCGGGCTCTCTGTTATGCAACATTCCCGCCTACTCGTCTCCTTCATTGTCCGTTTCAGTAATCGACATCATAGCATAGCCGCGATTCATCGCCAAGTGCTTGTATCGCTGGGATGCAAAGCGCGTGGTTAAGAGGGGAGTCACACCTCCTTATCGAAAACCGAGGCGTTGACGCGATATACGGCATGGGCGGATGTATGAAGGGGGTTTGCTTATGGGTACGGCACTGGGGCCTTTACGTACCGAGGAGATCGAAGCCTTCGTGTGCGGGCAGATGCATGAGCACGAGATACCGGGGCTCTCGGTGGCCGTGAGCCAGCGCGGAGAGGTCATTTATTGCCGGGGCTTTGGTTATCGGGATTCCCGGGAGGGCCTGCCGGCCACTGGAGATACACTCTACGAGTTGGCTTCCGTGGGCAAGTCGATGGCCGCTTTGAGCTTGTTGATCCTCGAAGAGCGCGGTGCACTATCGCTTGGAGATCCCCTGGCCCGTCATCTTCAGGGTTTTTCCATGGGCGGTTCACCATGGAGCGACTCGGTTTGCCTCTCGCACCTACTGAGTCACACCTCTGGATTGCCACCCACGGGTGCCCTACGCTACGCCTCGCGGGAATCACTCGAGCAAACCGTGGTGGATGCCCTGGCAGAAGCTGGGGACTGGCAGGATTGGATCGACCATCCGCCCATCCGGCAAGTGGGTGACTTGCTAGGGTTTCTCCGGGGACCAGAAGGCTGTGCGCTTGGACCGCCGGGGAGGTTCTTCTCCTACTCAAATGACGGCTACGCATTGCTTGGTGCGGTCGTGGAATCTGTCGATGGGCGCCCCTTCCCTCGGTTCGTGAAAGAAGAAATCCTCGATCCGCTGCAGATGGTGCACACCACGTTTGATGCCTGGCCGTCAGCGGATGCGGAGTACACGGTGTCGCACGCGCGGTTTGGGGATGGTCCGCCAGTGCCATTTCATCGCTGGGAACACTCGCCACCGATGACGGCGGCGGGTTTCTGCCGGTCGACCGCCCGGGAGATGATGCAGTATGCGGAGCTGTTCCTGGGAATGGGGACTTATCGCGGTCGACGTTTATTGAAGGATGCACGGATCATCAGGATGTGTGCGCCCCGGGTTCCGATCGATTGCTATTCCCGCTATGGATATGCGCTCATGAATCGGAAGGGCGCAAATGGGGTGCGAACAATCGAGCACGCGGGCGGAGGAATGGGTGTGCGGACACACTTTGGATTCTGCCCCGAGCTGGAGTTATCGATCATGGTGATGGCCAACGCCGGTTGGGCACCTTCAGGTAGGATATGGTTTGGCCTGTTGAATGCTTGCCTGGGCGAGAACCCGGCGACCCCGAGGTTCTCGGTAGAAGAAACACGTCTCGCGCCATCGGAATTGCGCCGTTGGGTCGGGGCGTATCGCTCCGGAGAAGGCCACGAGGTGCGCGTGCGCATAAAAGACGGACAGCCCTATCTGTGCACGAGAAACTCGAATTATCGCCTGCGGCCAACGGGACCAGGATCGGCGGTGTACCATAGTGGAGGAGAGGATTCGGAGATAGAATTCGTCCCGGATGCCGACGGATCCGTTCGGGCCCTATTCATCGGATATCGGATGGTTCAGCGTGTATAGCACCGAAGCATGCCCACGTTCCAATTTGCAGACCTGGAGGGATCTTGGCAATGAACAGGACATCGGCGGATACGCTGAGAGTACTCGCCATTAACCCCGGAAATACATCAACCAAGCTTGGCCTTTTTGCGGCGGATGGGAAGGATTGTGAAGGCGCTGCCGAGTGGGCGCCATCCCTAATCGCCGAGCAGACGCTCGCTCATGCAGACGAGGAATTGGCCGCGTTCAAGTCCATCCCCGAGCAGGTTGAATATCGCCTTTCAGCGGTAAGCGCGTTCCTGGACGCATATCCGGGCGGGTTGTCCGCTGTGGTCGGACGCGGTGGCCTCCTGCGTCCGATCCCGGGTGGCACCTACCGCACGAACGAGACCATGTTGACGGACCTGCGTGAGGGATACGGTGGACACCACGCTTCCAACTTGGGTGGGCTGCTCGCCGCTGCCGTTGCCCGGGATTTCGAAGTTCCTTCTTTTGTCGTTGATCCGGTGAGCGTTGACGAGCTGCAGGATGTGGCACGTATCACTGGCCTACCCGAGATTGATCGTGTGAGCCTGTGGCACGCCCTCAATTGCAAGGCCGCCGCCCGGGATGCAGCGGGTAGGCTCGGGCGTGATCTCGAGGAGATTAACCTGATCATCGTGCACCTGGGCAGTGGGATTACCGTGGCCGCGATACGATCCGGGCAAGCCATCGATGTCAACAATGCAGTTGCCGAAGGACCGTTCGGACCGGATCGGGCAGGTGGGCTCCCCGCTACGGGGCTGGTGGATTTGGCCACGAGCGGGAAGTATGCCGCCGAGGAATTGAAGCGTGTGCTAATGGGGAAGGGAGGGCTCTTCGCCTACCTCGGCACGAGAGATGCACGAGAAGTCGAGGAACGCGCCCGTCAGGGTGATCGAAAAGCCGCGCTATTGCTCGATGCGATGGTGTACCAAATCGGGAAGGAAATCGGGGCCATGGCCGCGGTGCTGTCGGGCAAGGTAGACGCGATTGTCCTGACCGGGGGAATCGCGCGCTCGGATTACATTAACGAGGGGATCATCGGTCATGCGGGCTGGATCGCACCCGTTACGATCCTGCCCGGGGAAGATGAGCTGAGAGCCCTTGCCCTGGGTGCCTTGCGCGTGCTGATGGGGGTCGAGGATCTGAAGGTCTACCCGGGTGGTTGAAAGGAGCCATGTGACCCGTGCAATACCGAGACGTTGTCTCCAGATTGTTCGCGTTGGGTAAGTTCGCTCGAACGCCCGGGATGATCCGGATGGTCCCGCTACTCGATGCAATGGGCTGTCCACAAAAATCCTTTGATGTGCTCCACGTGGGAGGTACGAACGGGAAAGGCTCTACCTGTGCCTTCTTAGATGCCATGCTTCGATCAACCGGGCAGGACACTGCCCTTTTCACTTCCCCACACCTGCACACGATTCGGGAGCGTATACGGGTAAACGGACAGGTGATCTCGCGCGATGCTTTCGCCTCTATCGGCGGTAGGGTTCTCCGGCTTTGTGCGCAGGTCGAGAAGGACACGGGTGAGCATCCCACGTTCTTCGAAATCCTCACCGCGATCATGTACCAGCATGCGGCGGACCGTTCCGTTCGGTACCTGGTCCAGGAGGTGGGTCTGGGCGGGCGTTACGATGCCACCAACGTTGTTTCCCACCCACTCGTGACCGTCATCACCGATGTGGATCTCGACCATACCGAGGTACTTGGAACGACACTGGAAGAGATCGCGGGCGAGAAGGCTGGCATCGTTAAGGAAGGTGTTCGCGTTGTAGTGGGGCCCCTGCGAAGGGAGGCATGGGATGTCGTCGCCGACGTGGCCATCGGAAAAGATGCCCCGATCACCTCGGTCCTGCCAGCCGCTCGCCGCGAGCACAGACCGCGCTACGGGATTTCCTGGGTTTGTGAGGCCGGGGCCGGCTATGAGTACCATGGGGTTCGGTGGCAATTGCCCGATGTCCGTATTCGCATGCTTGGCGGGCACCAGGTAAGAAACTCGGCCCTCGCCCTCGCTGCCATAGAGGCAGTCGCGGATGACGTTGGGGTGGATGCCAATTCGGCACTTTCGGGTTTGGCCCGCGCAACGTGGCCCGGCCGTGTTGAGGTGGTCAACCGAGAACCGCTTGTCGTTCTTGACGGTGCCCACAACGCCAGTGGTGCGAAGGTGTTTGCCGAATCCCTCGAAGAGTTGTTTCCCGGTCGGACAATACACGCGGTGGTGGGCATAATGGACGATAAGGATGCCAGGTCCATGCTTGCGGAACTTGCCCCGCTCATCGATGGAGAGGTATACGCGACCCGGGCCCCCCTGCCGAGAGCACGCTGCGAGAAACAGCTGGCTCTCGAAGCCGCGGACGCGTTGATACATGCAAGCGCTATACATGCCGATTCCGATCCTTTGCAAGCAGTCGAAACCATCCTCGGGCGCGCAGCGCCGGAGGATGTCATCATCGTCTGGGGCAGCCTGTACCTGGTGGGGACGGTGCGCGGGCGATGGGTCTCGCTCGAGTCATTATGACTTGGGAATACAGTTGCCTCAGCCGCCTCGAGATCGGCGGTGGATGTCGTGGCTCTCGCCACAGGCCCGCAGTGCAAATGCAGTACCGAAAGGCCCCAGCAGTTCGAAGAACAACGTCGATGTGAGTACTACGTTTAAGAGAAGACCTGTCGGTAACGGAGAAATTTTCTCGGCCATTGCGGCCAGGATCAGGGCGAGAGCCCCCTGGGGCATGAGTGCGAGGCCAATGTGCTTTTGACCGGGGATCACGGTGGAGATGGTCACACAACCGAGTGCTCCCCCGATGTACTTTCCCACGCCTCGCGCCAGCATGTATACGGCAAGTACCCCCGGTGCTCTCGTGATGAGTGCCGGCTGCAAATGAGCACCGAGGTAGACAAAGAACATCAGGTAGAAGTAGTCGAGGAACTCTTCAAACCGATGCCAGAATGCTTTCGAATATCGAAGGCCATTTGCGATCACGCCCCCGGCAACCAGGGCGGCAAAAGGGGGAGCGAGGAGGGATATCGGGCTGAGGGTATAAAGACTCAATGTCGCTCCGATCACTGCAGCACTTCGGTGCCCATAGTCCCGCAGGTGCGGCAGCATCAAGACCAACAATAACCCGGCCGCTGTCCCGGTAAGCAAGACCAGTAGCATTTGGAGTGGGTGCCCCCCCGCTGCTCCGCCGTCCTGGGGGCCGTACCATCGGGCCACCGAGGTAATCACCAGGGCTCCACCTGCGGCCGCGATCACCTCATTGAGGATTACCGCAGATGTGATTAGTCGTGTGAAGGGTCCGCGTGGAGTGTACTGGTGTAGAATTGACATCACTGCGGCAGGTGCGGTGGGCAGGGCGGTAATCCCCAATAACAGGGCAGCGCAAGTGGATCCAATCACTTTGAAGGTGCTAGCTGTTACGATGGCCAAGGTGACGGTCATGTCCACGAGTGTGATGATCCCCGCGTTATGTGCTTGGTTGCGTATCCGCGAGATGTTCAATTCTCTACCGACCATAAGCATGACGAATGCCAGCATGATGCTGGTGAGAGGGATTAATGCATCTAGGTGTGTCTCGGTGATGATGCGCAATCCAAGTGGACCAATCCCTATGCCGACCAACAGATAGGCTGCGACGACGGGAAAACCGGCACGTGACGCGATCCACCTTGCGACGACTCCCGCTCCCGCGATGCTGGCTAGGATCAAGGGTACATTCATCGAGGGTCCTCTTCCCGAGCGTTCCGGGATCCACCCCAAACCTCCGTAAGTGGCCAAACGGTCATCATGCCACTTCCTGGCCCGGAGAAATCCCCCATTTCCTTGTGGATCTGTTCCGTTGCCCTCTGCAACACCATTTCGTCCGGAATCACGGCGAAAAGGGTGTGGTTATGGGTGCTTAGGCCCTCCTTGAGGTGGCGCAGCCCCCCGATCAGGGGAACGGATCCAGATAGAGTCCGTCCCATTCCCGTGCTTTCAACGACAGTTGCACCCCCAACACCCGCCCTTCGAAGGGCCCTGAGAATGGAGTCGAGACTACGCCTATCGTTGATCACAAGAAGCAACATGTGTGCCGCCATTGATGTGCAACTCCTCTCTCAATAAGGTTGTACTTGCCGATATGTGTCAGTCCGGCCTTGATGCCTCGTGTGCGTTTTGCAGGGCTCGGTGGGCCAGGGGGAATCCCACCAGGATGTATATGGCAGATGAAGCAAACATGACTGCTCCCACAGCATCACGCAACTGCGGGAAGTGTGTACCTACCACCGCGATAAGGCCCAGGCTGATCCCGGTTTGCGGCAAGAGGGTCGGCCAGAGGTATCTTCTAATGGGATCGGGTGCCTCACTATGTACTGCTCCCATCCGCACTCCCGCGGCCTTCCCCATTGCCCGTGCGATGGTGTACCCGACGGTAACAGGTGCGAATAAGGTGAGACTCGCCGGGGAAAAAGCCGCCCCGATTCCTCCAAAGAAGACCACATGCAGTGGCGCCATTATTTCATCGAGATCGTGGAGCAGTTCATTGACGTAGGGGTATTGATGCACGACGGTGACGCCCAGTGTCAGGCAGGTCAGAAGAGGTGAGGTATACCATAGCTGGGACAGTCCCGTCGCCAAGAAGACGAACGTGAGGGACGCTGCGAGTCCGAATCCATGACTGGGGGCGCTTTGGAGGACACGGGCCAGGCACAACCCTAGAATGACCCCGATCACCAGTGCCCCCCCGATTTCTCGCAGAGGGATCAGCAGTACGTTGGTTGGCACCATGTTTCCCCCGGCGGCGATTACGATGAAGGGGATGAGTAATGAGAAGAAGAGGATGCCGAGGGCATCGTCCAGCGCTACCACGCCGAGACAGGTGCGGGTGACGGGACCGGCCGCCCCCGCTCCTCGAATGATCAGGAGGACTTCCCCGGGCGAGGTCGCCGTCGCCATGGCGCCTAGCAGTAGTGCCATTGGTAGCGAGCCCGACAACCCCGCGACCACGACGGTGACCAGGGCGATGGTTGCCACCGACTGGTAAAGCGCGATCATGCCAACACCGGATCCGCGTTTTCTCAGGCCGTGTAGGTTTAGCTCTAGGCCGATCGTGAGCGCAATGAACGCCAGGGCCATTTCCTCGATGAAGTGCATCTTTACGAGCGCGGAACCGTCGACAAGTCCCAGTACGTGGGGCCCGAGGATGAACCCCAAAACGAGGTAAGCTGTGACTTCGGGGAGGTTCATCCGTCGAAACAGCCTGCCGCCCAATAGGCCAGTCACGATGATGAGGCCCACTTGCCCTGCATATTGCACCGCGAGCGCCTCCGTCCGGGTACCGATAATTGCGACTTCACAGGACACGACTATCTTGAGAATAGGTCGAGGGTACCCCGAAGTCAATTGGCGGCTGGGCTAACGGATTCAATGGGATTTCTCGATAGATAGGTATGAGTATAAGGCCAATGTGCCGAAGGGGGAGATTGTCTTGGACGGACACAAAATGGAAGGCGGCGAAGAGATTAAGGTCGTCGTGTTCGACGTCGGAGAACGCCAGTTTGGTATTCGAATCGATTATGTCCGGGAAATCCTTGAGCATCGTGACCCGACTGCAGTACCCGATGCACCGGCTTGGCTAGCGGGGATCCTCGATGTGGCGGGCGAGGTGCTTCCGGTCATTTCCCTACATAAGCGTCTCGATGCGGAGCGGCGCGATGCACGTCGACATCTCATCAACCTGACCACGAGCGATGGAGACATGGTCTTCACCGCCGATGAGGTAAATGCGATCCGTGTGTTACGCGACGATCAAATACGGCCGGTCGAGCATTTCGCCGAAGAAAAGAACGATCACTTTCTCGAGGGTGCGGTTAGTCTCGAGGGGAAGATAATTCTTTTGATTGATCCGCGAAAGATCGTTGACATGGAGGTTGTGGAACGCGCGACGGAAAAGGCGAGTTAAGGCGAGGCCGTGCGTGATGGATCTTGTAACCAAGTGGCCTTCGTGATATCTTTACGCGCGGGTCGCACGTGGCCTGTCGATCTCTTGCAAGCGCCGAAGTGGTGTGCTATATTATATGGCGCGTCGCGTGGGACACGTGTTCCCGAACGCTGGCGTAGCTCAATCGGTAGAGCAGCTGATTTGTAATCAGCAGGCTGTCGGTTCAAGTCCGTCCGCCAGCTCACAGAGGGAGAGGTACCGAAGCGGCCAAACGGGGCAGACTGTAAATCTGCTGGCTCAGCCTTCGCTGGTTCGAATCCAGCCCTCTCCACATAAACGACGCGGGGTGGAGCAGTCAGGAAGCTCGTCGGGCTCATAACCCGGAGGTCGCTGGTTCGAATCCAGCCCCCGCAACCAACTTTTATTTTTGCTGACGTAGCTCAGTGGTAGAGCGCGTCCTTGGTAAGGACGAGGTCACGGGTTCAATCCCCGTCGTCAGCTCCATATTTGCCGCGGGGTGGAGCAGTCAGGAAGCTCGTCGGGCTCATAACCCGGAGGTCGCTGGTTCGAATCCAGCCCCCGCAACC
>Ga0207421_10001754_pt1 | contig 27617 bp, 24 predicted proteins | sample SodLakKL_010_SED_4_FD_187542 | JGI IMG/M metagenome (GOLD analysis project Ga0207421, IMG submission 187542) | Alkaline sediment microbial communities from Lake Tanatar, Kulunda Steppe, Russia - 8KL_010_SED (SPAdes) (version 2) | ecosystem: Environmental > Aquatic > Non-marine Saline and...
TTGCCCAAGCGCTGGAGTATGTCACACCACAGGACGTGAAAGGGTGGTTTAAATCTTGCGGCTATGCGAATGTTAAAAATTGAAATGCTCTAAACGCCTCAAAAGCCCTGCCTCATCAGCTTTGGGCAATGCGCTCAAGCTCCGCCCGTTCTTCTTCGCTCAATTTCTCAAAATTACATGCTATTTTGGCATTTTCATCCAGTTGCCACAGTTCAGATATCCCGACTATAGCCGTTGCCACCGGAAAGCTGAGCGTATAATTTAACGCCTGCTCCATCGTCAAACCCCGCTCAAGAACGCCGCCTCGCGAGATAACTTTCATCGCAATAACACCGACATCCCTCTCAGCTGCGACAGAAAGAAATTCCTCCATATATTCCGGATGACTCATCGTCATATGAGCAGCATTCAGAGTAATAAGCACGCAATCATAATCATTCCTGTCAAGAGCCTCCAAGATAATCCGCGGCGAATGCCCCGTGATGCCCTTGTACTTTATAACTCCCTCATCCTGAAGCTTTTCAAAAGCGTGAAATGCCCCGTCAGGCCGCCCTATCTGGTCCAATTGACTTTCGCGATCTACGGCATGATGCTGATAAAGGTCAAGATAATCCGTTTGAAGCCGCTCAAGGCTCTGCTCGACAAGCCTCATCGTCCCGTCATAACTGTAGTCATGGCTCTTAGTAGCCAGAAATACCTCATCACGCCGCTCTTTCATTACCTTGCCAATATGCTCCTCACTAACACCACGCCCATATCGCGGGGCAGTATCAATATAATTAACCCCAATATCCAGGGCATGATTGATTATCTCAACCGCTTCATCCTCGTTATCAGGCCGATCAACAGCCGCCTCACCACCAAGACTGAATATCGTCACCTCATGACCCGTCCTGCCCAGCCGCCTTTTCGGCATCGAACAGACCTTTTCTTCCGCACCAGCCAGAGTAGCCAGCCTCTCAATACCTGTTCTTCCAAAGCTTAAACCTGCCGCTCCGGCCAGTGTCGATTTCAATAGCTGTCGTCTTCCAATATTGTCAGATGTCATAGCTTCCTCCAATCTTAACAAAAATCCCTTGTTTTCATACTACAACACTAACAAAAACCCCACCCCGCTTTCAAGACGATTATCGAACACCAACTAAGGCAGCCGAACATACAAAAGCCCCGCCAGACGCTCAAAACTCTTAACCCAACGGTCAGCTTCCTGCTCTTTTTCCTGACGAACTTTCATATCAGGATACTTATCCCTGCTAAGCCCGAATATCACATTCTCTGCCGTCTGCAAACGCAACTCCGAAAGCGCACCCCTTAATATCGCAACAGTCTTCTCAATATTTTCCAGCAAATCCGCATCATCCGGCGAATCCGAAAACCGCTCTATCATCTGGTTTATCCGCCCCCGCGCCTCAAAACAAACTGTTGACTCATCAATACCGAGCGACAAATCCTTAATCTGAGCTATCACATTCTCCAGTTTCATAACATCAACCGGTTCCTTACTGATAAGCCGGCAAATATCACGATTCAAAACAAACTCCGCCGGCAGAGAAAACGCCTTCAATATCGGCGTGTGCATACTACGCATCATCTTCATAAACGCGTAATTACGCTCATATATATGCCTGAAAGACGCCTCAATCTCCTGCTGCGTCGTCTGAAGCAAAATATCAATTATCCGCCTCTGCTCATCCTTAAATAACTGCCACAGCGTAAAAGCGTTCCCATTCGACCGAGCCTCCATAAGCCGGATCACCTTCGCCGTATCACCCCGAGAAAAAGCCTCTTTCAACTCAGCCAGCATACCGTCAAAGGCGTCATTATCCATCTGCTTCATAACCGCCCCCAGCAGATTCTGTTCACCAAAATAAAGCACCGAGAAATCCACCTCATAAGTCTCCAGCGTTATCTTGCTCTGGATCCTCGACCTGCCCATCGCCAGCTTAGAAAGCCCCGCCTCGGCCCGCTCATAACGCTCAAGCTCCGCCGAATACGCGTAAATATCAATATGCTCCGGATACTCCTGAAACAGCGAAGACGCCGCAAGATGAGAACCCACCCTGTCAAGATCAACACAGCTTGGCCGAACAAACTCCTCGTAAACATCCCTGCCGGTACTACCTTCCCGATAATTCGCCGGTCCCTGCCCCAGGATTTCCACAAAACGCTCTTCAAAATCCCCCTCTCCAAGCTCACGCACAAGCTGCATCGCACGCGAGGCATATTGAATGATCTGAACAGTCTCAATACCGCTTATATCGTCAAAAAACCACCCGCAGCTCGTGTACATCAACTGCGCGTTCCGCTGCATCTCAAGCAGCTTAAGCATCATCGTCTTATCCGCATCTGCCAGTTCTCTGCCGGCAACGCCCAGCAGCCATCCATCGATATTCTCTTTCGATCGGTCAAGAATCACATCGATATACTTATTACGAACCTTCCACGGATCACGAACATACTTGCTCATCCGCTTCTCATAAATCGGTATCATCTCATCACGAAGCCAGTCCAGCCCCTCGCGCAGCGGCTTGCGCCACTTCTGCTTACCCGACGGAAACCTCCCTACACAACACCCGCAGTTATCACGCCATCGGTCAACGCCATGAGCACAGCTCCAGGCAGTATTCTCGATTATCTCGACCTCTTCCTTCGGCGGATTCTTCTCGAGATACTCCCCGTATATCGTAAGCTTCGCCAGACTGTTATCCTCGATATACCGCATACAATAAGACAGAGCCATATCACCGTGGCGATGATGATGCCCATAAGACTCCCCGTCAGTAGCGATATGCACCAACTGATTACCCTCGCGCTGCCCGGAAAACGCGTCCATCAGCCGCAACGCGAAATTCTCACCGCTGTGCAGCAGCCCCCCATACGCGATATCCTGCGAAACAGGCCCGTCATAAAAAAATATGCTGATACTCCTGCCAGACGGCAGCTTGCACTCATACGGCATAGTAGGGTCAACCTGCCCACCCTCGACATCTTCCCACTTCTTCGTCCCAATCTTTCGGCACCTACCGGCCTGATAAGGCGACAAAACAGTAAACTTAATCCCCTGCTCTGCCATTATATCAAGACTCTCAAGATCAACCGCCGTCTCAGGCAGCCACATACCCTCAGGACGACGCCGAAAACGATACTCAAAATCTGCCATACCCCAGATTATCTGAGTCTTCTTATCCTCACTGTTGGCCAGCGGCATAATCATATGGCTATAAGCCTGGGCCATCGCTGAGCCATGCCCCGAAAAATTCTTCCTGCTGAGCTTATCAGCCTCAACTATCGCCTCATACACCGGCCCGGCGTGCCGCTCCATCCAGCTAAGCAGCGTAGGACCGAAATCAAAGCTCATCTTGCTGTAATTATTAACAATATCAACTATCATCTTCTGGTCATCCAGCACGCGCGAAGCCGAATTCTGCCGATAACACTCCTCAGTTATCCGCTCATTCCAGTCATGATAAGGATACGCAGAATCCTGCAGCTCGATATCCTCAAGCCACGGATTTTCTCGCGGCGGCTGATAAAAATGCCCGTGAATACAAAGAAACCTGCTCATAAAAACCATCCTCATATAAATTTAATAATATATTATTACTGCTGCCGGCATCAAAAGCCCAACTTAAAAATATACAGACTTTACTTTCTTCGGCCATCCGGCACTGTTTAGCTTAAATCAAATATACCCCAAATGCAAAAGCACAACCACCAAAACCCCCAAAAAAACCCACACCGCCGACCATTCCCAACCCGCAAACCGCCCCTATGTCATTCCGAAGGCGCAGCCGAGGAATCCGCTAAACCAGCCGCGGTGTCAGCCGCATCAACAACTTTTGACTTTTTACTTCTAACTTTTCGCTTAAAACAACTCCCCTCCTTCCCAAGGAGGGGTGGCAGAAAGCCGGGGTGGTTGAATCCTCCCAATACTGCCCCCACCATCACCTCGCACCCCGATGCGGGGTCTATAACATTTCCAGTTCCCTCTTACCTTACCAAAAAGACGATTCAGGTAATGCTTCTGTTTGAAACATTGAAATTTCGGTCATTCGAATTTGTTTCGGATTTCGAGATTCGAATTTCGCATTTAACCTTAATAATCCGCTAAACCAGCCGCGGCGTCAGCCGCATCAACCACTTTTTACTTCTAACTTTTTACTTTTCACTCTCGCCTTTCTTCTCCCGCCGGCGCCGCTGAAAAAACCCCGACAACTGCTCACCGCACCGAGCCCCCAGCACACCCGCCGTAACCTCCATACGATGATTAAGCCGCTCATCCTGAACAATATTATACAGACTCCCGGCAGCGCCGCTCTTAGGGTCAGCACAGCCGTAAACTACCCGATCAACCTGCGCAAGAACAAGGGCCCCCGCACACATCGGACAAGGCTCAAGCGTAACATAAACAGTACACCCGCCAAGCCGCCGACTGCCCAGCGCCGCCGCGGCCTGTGTAAGAGCGAGTATCTCGGCGTGAGCCGTAGGATCCTCCAGCCGCTCACGCTCGTTATATGCCTTGGCAACTATCCGCTCACCGCAGACAATAACACACCCGATAGGAACATCACCATTATCCTCGGCAACCGCGGCCTGCTGTATAGCAAGACCCATATAACGCTCATCAACATTATCATAACCAAACAAAACCATAACCCCTTAAACTACCAATTTTTTAATTCTGATTTTTAACTTACCCGATCGTTTGGGCATCAACAGTAATAACTGACTTTGCACCAGTAATTGCATTTGATGGATATTGTGGCCAAGCTGCACGGCCAACGGTAGTTTTAAGTTCAATGAGGCCAATGATGTAATAACAACAAAGTTTTTCCGGTCCGCCGTTTAACGCTTCATGAGTAATCCTTTGACTAAAAATTTCGAAATCTTTTCTAAGAAGGTAATTGCCTAATAAAAATAGCAGGAAACCTGCAACAACAAGGAAAATTCCAAGTTGCCAAATAAACCAAATAAGGATGAAGCCACCAAGCAAGCTTATGGCGCTAGCATAACTAATTCGCTTATATGGTGGAAGATCGAAAACATCTATGGTTGAGGCATTACTGGTTTTTTTTATAACAGGGCGCAATTCAAGACGGTCTTTTGCGATCAGTGAATGAAATGATGACCAATGTTGCCAAAAATCTTTCACCGCTTCGAGTCCAGCAGGCCGTAAATATCCTCGTCTTAAAAGTGGGCGGTCTAATATAAAATTCATTTGGTTTTCAACATATGTCTTGAATTCGTTGAATGATAGCGTGTTTTCGTTCATAGCATTTCTCTCTTTATTAAAGACATTCTATCTGACACATTACTTCAGCTTCCTTAACTTATAACCACTAATAATGAATTATACCCACAAACCTGCAATAGCAAGTTAGCATATCGAGCTCGTTGTCCACCCGGAGACTGTATTTGAAATCCTTTTAGAAGAACCTGTTTTTAATCGCTTTGCCCCTGTCTTTCTTGTAACAAATTTTGTAGTGCTTCTTCTCTGAAAACTGCTAATTTAAATTGAGAATCACTGACCGCGACAATCATTGATTCTATACACAATGTCCCAATGCATAACCAGAAGAGAATTCCGCCGCCGACACCATAATAAATAATCCAGGCACCGAACAATGCCGACAGGGTATTCAGCAAAAGGATAGCTATTAAGCCTCTTAACTGCTGAACGCCGGGTACTGCAAAAATGGCATAAGCTCTTGTTAAGCCTTGAATTAACGATGTATTAAAAAACGACCCACCGGCAGCAATAATAATTGGCGACAAAATATACCAATACCACTCATGCCCAATAGCCGCCAATATACCAAAAATCACTGCGCTAAAAAGAGAGGCTATTCCCATATTGATATACCCAATTGTCGTTAATTGTATTCCAAAGTAGTCAAAAGCAATCTTACCTCAAGGTGCACGCCAGATAGTCTGCCCCTCTTCATCCCTGAAGTGAAGCACAGGAGCGCCACCTTCAGGGATCATCTGGGTCAAGTGAATGCGGCTTTGTCTGTTTTTATCGTAAAACACCAAGGCTGTACTTACTTCGGTGGCACCAAGGTAACTACGAGTCTTGCCGTTCTCGTCCACCAGCTCAAAACCGCGAGCTCTTACTACGCCATCAACTTCAAGGTCATCATCTTCAGGCATTTCCATTTCAGGCATTGCGCCCGCAACCAACAGCATCCCAGCCACCAGCGCGACAGCCAACAACAGCATGTTAGTGCGCCGCAGTTTTGTCTCCATTTTTTTCAACCGCTCTTCGGTAGTCATAACTTTCTCCTTCAATTTGAATTTATTTTATTTTTCTCCCTCCGTGCAGACCGTCTCCGCCGCTAATTTTTCTTTGAGACTTTTCTATGATCCTTTCATTTCAATTCCCTTAAATTTAAAGGTATTATAGCTTCAAACTACTACACCGGCAGGCGAATTACAAAGAAAAGCCCTTTTATATACATAATACCGAAAAACATCTCCCCAAATAAAATAAAAACCTGCATAATCCGCGCAATCAGCGTCAAAAAATAACCACTCACCGACAAAGTCGGCCTCGAATAATTTGACCTCCAAAGTCTAAATTCTGAAATCCATCCAAAACCATCTCATCCACCCCGAAACTCTTTTTCCAACTGCCGGATGCGCTGCCGCACCGTCCCGGAAATCTCGCGCATCGTCTGAAGTTCACGAAAGCTTGCTTCTTTTATCCTCGGCAGGCAATACCTCTCAAAGTCCATCTGGCTCACCGGGTCAAAATCCTCAATAGCCTCCATCAGCCCCATCACCCCCGCCGTTATAACATCATCCAGCCGAATCTGCCCTTCCAACCTATGATACAACTGCTTTGCCGAATGCTCGACAACCGGCATATAATGTTCTATGAGCTTATTGCGATGATGTGAGTCTCGTTTTTCCAGAAACCCCTCCCACAGCCCGGCCTGCAAGCCGTCTTCGCGCCCCCGCTCATTTTTCGTTCCCGCCGGCATTGTGATCCTCCTGACTACCGCCTTTTCAACCTATATACCACAACCCGCGCAAAAACACAACCCCCAGCCGCCCAACAATGTAGGGCGGACAACTCGCTGCCCACGCCGCCAAACTCAGAACAGCTCCCCTCCTTCCCAAGGAGGGGTGGCCGCAGGCCGGGGTGGTATCTTTTCAGCCGCGGCAAAGCCGCATCAACAATCTGATATCTGAATTCTGATTTCTAAAATCTAAGCGAATTTCGCGCTAAATTCGCGCCCAGATTTTGCATTTTTTTGCGTAAAACTACCGAAAACTACCAAAACCAGCCCGAAACATACCAAAAATTACCGACTTTTGCCTTGCCTATCTTGCCTAACCCTCCCAAGCCGAACACCTGGCGACCCTAAAACGCGATATGAAAAGAAGAGTATTCCGCATTCGGCTCAACCTCTTCTATTCTCTGATTGTCTATATGCCTGCTGAAAACCGATTGTATCTCACTTATAGCCGCCTCAACATCACGCCGCGGCCCCTGAGCCCACATTTCAACCGTCCCGTCCGGCAAATTGCGCACAAAACCCGCGATTTTATGCTTCTGACCGGCATTTCGAGCCGTAAATCGAAACCCCACTCCCTGCACTCTGCCCTGGAAAATGATGTGTCTTGCCGTCTGTGCCATAGCGTTTCCTTTCATTACACCGCGTTTTACCCTCTAAATTGCCGTTGACAGCCTTCAACCGCTCGGCTATCATACTTACTTTGTTTTACCCACCAGTTTATGAGTTTTAAGTGCAAAAAGAAAGAAAAGCTATGACAAATGTTACACTAATTATGGGAGACGGAATCGGCCCTGAAATCGCCGAAGCAACCCGCCGCTGCATCGAAGCAACCGGCGCGAAAATCAACTGGGATATCTGTGAGGCCGGAGTCGATGTAATGGAACGGCTCGGCACACCGCTGCCCGATGAAACCCTCAAATCCGTTGAGAAAAACGGCATAGCCATAAAAGCCCCCATCACCACGCCAGTCGGCACAGGCTTTCGCAGTATAAATGTTCATCTCAGACAGAATTTCGACCTTTATGCCTGCCTGCGACCCTGCAAAAGCTACAGAGGCGTAAGAAGCAAATATCAGGACATAGACCTCGTAGTAGTCCGTGAAAACACCGAAGACCTCTACGCCGGCATAGAATACGAAAAAGGCAAAGACGACACCGCCGAACTTATCGACTGGATAAATAAACACAGCAAACGCCAGGTTACACCCGATTCCGGCGTGAGCATAAAACCGATTTCCGTAAAGGGAACCGAACGGATTGTAAGATTCGCATTTGACTACGCTCGCAAACTCGGCCGCTCGAAAGTTACCTCCGTCCACAAAGCCAACATTATGAAACACACTGATGGGCTGTGGCTGGAAGTCAGCAGACATGTTGCCGCAGATTACCCCGATATAGAATTCGAGGACAGAATCGTTGACAATATGTGCATGCAGCTTATTCAAAAACCCGAACTTTATGATGTTATGGTGCTGCCGAACCTGTACGGCGATATTGTCAGCGACCTCTGCGCAGGGTTGGTGGGCGGACTCGGCGTAGCGCCGGGTGCGAATATCGGCGATAATATGGCAATCTTTGAAGCGACACACGGCAGCGCTCCAAAATACAAAGGCCAGAACAAGGTCAACCCCGTAGCTTTGATACTTTCGGGTGTTATGATGCTTCGCCATCTCGATTTGGCCGCCGAGGCCGACAAGCTCGAAGGCGCTATCGCTTCAGTCATCGCTGAGGGTAAAGATGTAACATACGACCTCAAGCCCGACCGCGATGATCCGACCGCCGTTGGAACCAGCGAAATGGCCGATGCCATAATAGCCAAAATGAAATAAGTGGCCAGACAGCGTCTGAATCACTGTAAAATAAAGGACCTGAAAAATGAACCAGCAGAAATACCGCAAACTTGTTTCGGGTCAAAAACAGCAGCCGGGCGCAAAAATAATAAGAGCACTGCTGAGAATCCCCTCTGCTTTCTACGGCTGCGGGGTTCTTTTGCGCGGTTTGTGCTATGATAAAGGCCTCATTAGGCCTTATCGCCCGCCGGTGCCTGTTATCAGCATCGGCAATATCACAGTCGGCGGAACAGGCAAGACCCCGCTGGTAATCTGGCTTTGCCGGTTTCTCGATGGTAAAAATCTACGCTCTGTTATCCTTACGCGGGGCTATAAAACCGGCAACGGCCAAATCGCCGACGAACCGGATATGATAGCACACTCCTGCCCGGTAGGAGAGGTCATAATCAACTCTCGGCGCAGCCAGGCCGCGGTTTACGCCATTAAACATTACAACCCCGACATTCTTATAATGGACGACGGCTTTCAGCATAGAAAACTTGCCCGCGACCTTGACATAATCGCTATCGACGCCACCTGTCCCTTCGGATATGATAAGCTGCTGCCTGCCGGTTTGCTCCGCGAGCCGCCGTCCCGCCTTGGCCGAGCTCATGCAGCGATAATTACCCGCAGCGACCAGACAACCGCCGAGCAATTGACCGAGATAGAAAAACGCCTTAAAGCCGTTAATCCGCAAATTACAATAGCTTACGCGACACATCAACCGGTGGGACTTGTCGGCAGAAAAGGCGAAAGAATCCCGCTGGATCATCTGCAAGGCAAAAAAACCCACGCCTTTTGCGCAATAGGCAACCCGAAGTCTTTCTTTGAAACTCTGCGAAATCTCGATGCCAAAGTAACCGTACGCAGGGAGTTTAACGATCACCACCGCTACAGCAGTGCGGAAATTGCCGAAATTTTCCGCCGAGCTAAGAAGGCCGGCGCCGAATTAATTGTGTGCACGGAAAAAGACTTCGCACGGGCAAAGCCACTGGCCCCGCCTAACTCTAACATCCAGTTGGCATACCTGGCGGTGGAATTGAAGATTACCCACAATGCCGAGCAGCTACATCGTCAAATTGAACAGATACTGCCGGCAAAGGCACAAAAACAGGATAGCGATTTGTAAGGATCCTAAAGCGATGAAAAAACCGATGGTTAACAAAGCGATATTCCTCAGCAGAGATGGAACTATCGTGGATAACCCGGACTATCTCAGTGATCCTAACCAGGTCAAATTACTAAACGGAGCGGCCAGAGCAATTAATGATATGCGTGCGATGGGCTATAAGCTGATTGTCGCAACGAACCAGCCTGCTGTTGCCCAAGGAGTCACCAGTGAAGAAACCCTTGCGAAAATTCACGAAAAGCTTGTTCTACTTCTGGCAAACGAGGGGGCTTATCTCGACAAGATTTATTATTGTCCCTTTCATCCCGACGGCGCAATACCGAAATATCGAAAAGACGATTACACGCGAAAGCCCAACCCCGGAATGCTGCTGGCCGCTGCAGATGATTTTGACATCAACGCCAAAGATTCCTGGATGATAGGAGACAGTGACAAAGACATAGAAGCCGGCGCAAGAGCAGGCTGTAAAACAATACTCATAACACATTCCAAGCCGACGCCTCTTCTGCCACCCGGACAGCAAGGCCCAGATTTCAAAGCGGTGAATATAACCGAAGCGGCCAACATTATAAAAAAGCACCACCGCACGAAACCGCCTGAGCTGCAACCAGTGCATGCAAACTCTATCGAACCCGGCGATGAAAATGATGTCGCCGCAAAGCCCATTGAAGTTATGCGTAAAACAGAAGCCCAACTGGACGCCGCCGCTATAACCGAAAATCCGCAGAAAGGCAGCAGCACATTGGAAACTCCCAACACAGAGCATAAAAACGACAGCCCGCAACCGGAATCAAAACCAGAACACGATGAGAAAGAAACCTCTGCGCCGCTGTTTAATGAAATGCTCGAACCTCAGGCCGAAAAAAGCAGCCAGCCTGATGAGCAGCCTGAAGGCCAGGTGCAGCCGCGGAATACAGAAGAATCAATTGGTGAGTACAAAACGCAATATCTGCTCGAGAAAGTACTCGAACAATTGAAATCAAAAGAAAGATCGGAAATGTTCGATGACTTTCGCGTAACACGATTTATCGCGGGAATACTACAGGTCGGGGTGTTTTTATGTCTGGTTATCAGCATCTGGCTTTTGATGAGCCCTGAACGGCAGAGTGATCTGGTGCTCATCGCTCTGGGATTCGCGGCTGTTTTGCAGCTTATGGCACTTACATTCTATATGATGCGGGACAACTGACTCAAAGCGAACGAAAATATTACCCATGCCAAGCCCGCTAATCCAGCAGGCTGCGGCTCGGCGAACTTGTACTACCTTCAGATAAAAGCTTTACAAAGTTTTTTTCTCTGAGCTGCTGCTGAACCTCGACAAAAAAACATTCTTAACTGTTTAGCTACTGCTGTCCCGGAAAAGATTTCCCAAACAGTGTTAACGACTCGACCTTATCGCATCCATAGTTGAAGATTGAAAAAGCATAACATTTAATATAGAATTCCGATTTATCTGATTGATTGAGCCGGAATTTTTTATTCATATAAAAAGGTAAAATGCCAATGAGCAAAGAACTGCCCAGTACATACGAGCCGAAAAATGTTGAAAACGCGATGACGCAGCTTTGGGAATCCGGCGGTTATTTCCACGCCGAGCCTGATGGTGAAAAAACCGACAGCTATACAATTGTTATACCGCCTCCCAATGTTACAGCCCCGCTGCACCTGGGACACGCACTGAATAATACTCTTCAGGATATTCTGATACGCTTTCACAGAATGAGGCAGTTCAATACCCTCTGGATGCCAGGTACAGACCACGCCGGCATAGCAACCCAGACTGTTGTCGAAAAACGCCTCCTCGCTGAACAGGGTAAGCGAAGAACCGATTTCCAGCGTGAGGAGTTTATTGATCATGTCCGGGCCTGGAAAGACGAATACGAAGCTCGCATACTGGCCCAGTTAAAAGCGATGGGCTGTTCCTGCGACTGGCAGCGAACACGGTTTACTATGGACGATGTCTGCGCAAAAGCAGTGCGGGCAACTTTTTTTCGGCTGTTTGCCGACGGTCTGATTTATCGGGGAAAACGCCTTGTAAACTGGGATCCTGCCACCCAGACTGTGCTGGCCGACGATGAAGTCGAACACGAGACCGTTCAGGGGCATTTCTGGTATATGCAATACCCGCTGGAAAAACCCGTTACCATTGCCGGCCAGAAAATCGAGCATATCACCGTAGCCACGACCAGACCCGAAACAATGCTCGGCGACACGGCAGTGGCTATGAACCCGGCCGACCCCCGAGCAAAAGACCTGATAGGTAAGAAAGTCCTGTTGCCTATCGTCGGAAGAAAAATCCCAATAATCGGCGATGACCATGTTGTTCTGCCGGATACGGAAAGCGATGACGAAAAAGCAAAATACTCCACAGGCTTTCTGAAAGTAACACCCGCTCACGACCCTGACGACTGGGAGATAGGGCAGCGACACAATTTGCCCATAATAAACGTAATGGCACCGGATGGAACTATCAGCGATAAGTTCGGCTTTACCGATGCCAACCAAGCCGAAGCGGAGGCATTTCTGGGAATGGACAGATTCGAGGCTCGCGAAGCAATCATCGAATGGTTCCGCCAGGAAAAACTGCTGGAAAAAGTCCGTGAATATGTCCACGATATAGGCCACAGCTATCGAAGCCATGTCCCTATTGAGCCGTATCTTTCCGACCAGTGGTATATCGCTGTAAAAAAACCAATTGACCATCTTGGAGAAAAAGTCGGCAGCGGCATGATAGAAGGCACCGATGTCCCGGTTAACTCGCTGGCGGGTCTTGCCTTAAAACCGCTGCTCGATGAAAAACTGCGATTTATCCCGCATCGCTACGCCAAAACATACCAGAATTGGCTGGAAAACCTCAGAGACTGGCCTATCAGCAGACAGCTCTGGTGGGGACACAGAATTCCTGTATGGTCAAAAGCAGGCACAGCTGATTCATTCAAAGACAAATTCGGCAATCTGGCTGCCTTTAAAACTGTACAAAAGGATGATGGAAAAACAGTTACTTATGCCTGCATAATTCCAAATAATGAAAATATAGAGAAAAAACTTGAAGATGATGGCTGGAAACAGGATGACGATGTTCTTGACACATGGTTTAGCTCAGCATTATGGCCTTTCAGTACGCTTGGCTGGCCTGATGATACGCCCGAACTGAAAGAGTTTTATCCCGGCGATGTGCTTTGCACCGCTCGCGAAATTATCACGCTTTGGGTCTCTCGGATGGTAATTATGGGTCAATATTGTGTCGGCGATATACCGTTTTCCGATGTGTATATTCACGCAATGATACAGGACGGCCAGGGACGCAAAATGTCCAAGAGCCTCGGCAACGGAATCGACCCGCTGGTGGCTATCGACAGCCACGGAGCAGACGCTATGCGGTTTACTCTTGCCAGTATGACCACCGAGACGCAGGATGTGCGTATGCCGGTCGAGCAGATGACTCTGCCCGGCGGCAGAGTTGCCAACACTTCGCCGAAATTCGACATCGGCAGGAACTTCTGCAACAAGCTCTGGAATGCCTGCCGATTCGCTATGATGAACCTGCACGACATTGAGCCTGACCAATTCGACGCTAAGAATATGGATATTACTGATAAATGGATTTTGTCTCGTCTGGCAGAGACAATTGACTTTGTTACTCAGTCGATGCGAGATTATAAATTCAGCGAACCTTTGGGGTATTTGTACAAATTTTTCTGGAATGATCTGTGCGACTGGTATCTGGAATGGGCCAAGCCTCGGATGGAAGAGGCTCAGAGCAGGGCCACAGCCCAATGCGTACTTTCGTTCGTTTTAGACCGGACTTTACTATTGCTGCACCCTTTTGTACCATTTATTACCGAATTTATCTTCCAGAATCTTAACGAAATCGCACCCCGTCGTAGTCTGTCGGGCATAGCCGAGGCGCCTTTCGCTAAGTCCATAACCGTCGCGAAATGGCCTGATTCGCTTTGTGAACTGCGAAATAAAGACATCGAACAACAGATAGAAGCTATTCAGACAGCAATTCGAACGATTCGCGATATACGCAGTAAATACAATATACCTCCTAAAAAGAAAATGACAGCCTCGGCAAATGCTCCAACTGAGCAGGCTAAGATTCTGACATCTAATAATGAACTTATATGCCGTATGGCCGGCCTTGAGCAGTTTACTGCCGGACCGGAGCTTGAAAAGCCTAAAAACGCTGCCGCGAGCATCGTAGAACAGATGCAGTTATATCTGCATGATGCAATCGATCCTGCGGCAGAAATGCAGCGGCTTACAAAGCAGCTTGCAGAGATCGAGGCCGCGATGAAACCGGTTCAGGCCAAGCTGAATAACGAAAAATTTATAACACGAGCGAAAAAGGAAGTTGTAGAGCGAACCCGGCAAAAGTATGCTGAACTTAGTGAGCAGCTTGAAGCTATCAAAAAACACGTTACCGAACTTCAAAGTTAAAATGCGGGGCAGAAAATGGAAATCCAAGTAGAACTTGCGAGAATAATAATCAACGAAAGCTCCGACCAGCAGATTATCGTCCTGAGGGAAAAGAACGGCCAGGAGCGGAATTTCCCTATTGTTATAGGTATAGTTGAGATTTTCGCTATAGACAGGCGTCTAAAAGGCATCGAACCGCCTCGACCTATGACTCATGATTTACTTGCGAATGTTATTCATGGCTTGGGGGCTAAAATCGACAAAATTGTTATCGATGACCTTCAAGACCACACTTTCTTTGCAAAATTGCATTTAAGCGCCAACGGTGAAAATTTTAAGATTGATTCCCGTCCTTCGGATGCTATCGCCCTTGGTGTGGCAACTGATACGCCTATTTTTGTTGAGGATCATGTTTTTGATCAGGCGGCCGGTTAATTAAGCTCGCCAGTATTATCAGCCCAACTGCAACACACAAAAAAGTATCTGCCAGATTAAACGCCGGCCAGTGTCTGCCCTGAGCGTACTGAATGTCAATAAAATCCCTCACTCTCCCATCGTTGAAGAACCTGTCCCAGAGGTTTCCGGCTATTCCCGCGGCGAAAAACGCCAATCCGAGGTGCATCAATATGCCGTCTCTACCGCTAAAAAAGAACAAAACAATGATAGCTGCTAAAGCGATAACGGCCACCGCAACGAGCATAGTTGTCTGACCTTGTGCAATGCCGAAAGCTGCTCCGGGATTCTCGGCTATAACAAACCTCAGAGTCTGGCCTACTATTTCAACCGGCCAACCCTCTCGCTCTAACCACTGAAAAACGAGTCTTTTAGAGATAATATCAGCTAAGAACCCCCCTACCAGTATTGACCAGAAAATAACCTGCGACTTGAGGCTCGGGATATGCATAGGGCCGCCTAAGGCAAGAAAAACACCACCATCGGCGGGACTGTTTTTCTGGGATGATTGTTTTTGGCCCATTTATCTGGAATATTTTCTGATAAGCTGCGTTAGCCTGTCGGCACGAGGTTGTTCAGGATTAATATCCAGCGACTTTCGCCAATGCTCGAGAGCCTGCACCTGCATTGTAGGATTATCGTTATGCAGAGCAAGCAGCATATATGCTACGCCTAACCCGCGATGCGCTTGCCAATCCTGGGAATTAATGTCCAGAGCATATTCGTAGCTCTCTACAGCGGCTTCATTTTGTCTCAACTGGAGCTGCGCATAGCCAAGATATTGATGGGCTTCACCGTTGTCGGGTTCAATCTCTACCACGCTTTGGAGTATTTCTTTGGCCGCTTCAGGTTGATTTGTCCGCAGATAGGCGACAGCCAGGGGCATCATAATATCAGGGTCATTTCCTCTAAGCTCCAGGACTCGCCTGTATGAGTTTATCGCGTCGCTATAGTCCTCCCTGCTTTGGTATAAACCGCCCATCAGGTCGTGCAATTCAGCCACTTCAGAGTCAAGTTCTTCGGCTCTTTTTCCAAATTCCAGTGCGCTGTCATAGTCATCTATTTTGTGATATGACTGTGCAGCATAAAAATGCGATTCGAAATGTTCAGGATCAAGTTCGGTAGCACGGGTGTATGCCTGGGCAGCTTTGGCGAATTGCTCCATAACCTGATAGACCCTGCCCAGGTTAAAATGGTCATGAAAAGACCACGGATTCAAAGCGGTGGCGTGTTCATAGGAATCGGCACTTTTTTCGTATTGCTCGAGTTCCAGGTAGATATCTCCCATAAGAGAATATGCCAGAGAAAACTCGCTGTCTTTCTGAACAGATGTGTGGAGTTTTTCTATGGCTAACTCTTTCTCGCCTGTTTCGCTAAGGGCTACAGCATCGACATAAAGATCAACCGCCCTTTCCGGCTGGGCTTGTGGCTGTGCACAGCCGCCAATAAAAACACCCATAACTGCTATAGCGATTAATAAGGCCGTCCCGGCAAACCGCCCCAGATTGAAATCGGACATCTGTGTCTCCTAATTAGAGTTAGGTATAAATCTCGTTATCCCGGAATTAATCCGCTGGCTGGCGATTGATTATAACAAAGCAACCATCGGTGTCAAAAACTTTTAGCACTCTGCTGGGTTTGTTATGGTTTGACATAGCCGATTATGCTAAGTAATATACAGTTTTATCGTAGAAAATGTTCGCTCGAGGCGAGTCTCTTCTCGCCTCTTTTTTATGGAAGGACTTATATGGCAGATGTAAAACTTAAGAAAAGACCTGTCGTGCTTATTATTCGCGACGGATGGGGATATAACCCTAATCCGGAAGAAGACGCTTATAACGCAATAAAGGTGGCAAATACACCGGTTGATGACGCCCTTATGCAGGATTGGCCTAATTGTATTATTCATACATCAGGGCTTTCGGTGGGTTTGCCGGAAGGTACAATGGGCAACAGCGAAGTAGGACACCAGAATCTCGGCGCAGGCCGGGTTGTGCCGCAGGAATCGGTTCGTATATCCAACACGATAAACGACGGTTCATTTTTTGAGAACGACGAATTTGCCAAAATGGTCGAATTTGTTAAGAAAAACGGCGGAAAAATGCATGTAATGGGCCTTGCCAGTGATATCGGCGTTCACTCGCTGCTGGGACACTTATACGGATTGCTCGAGCTCGGCAAGCGGCAAGGGGTGGATGAAGTTTATATCCACGCTTTCACGGACGGCCGCGATTCTCCGCCACACAGCGGCAAGGGATATCTTGAGCAGATACAGGCTAAAGCGGCTGAGATTGGCAAAGGCAAAATTGCTTCTGTAATGGGGCGTTTTTACGCAATGGACAGAGACAGCCGCTGGGACAGGGTTGAAAGGGCTTATCAGTGTCTGCGAAACGGCAAAGGCCACAAAACAAAAGACCTCGCCCAGGCGATGGAGGCAAGTTACGAAAAAGACATTACCGACGAATTTATAGAGCCGACCTGTGTAGTTGATGACAGCGGCGATCCGATAGCAACGATCGACGACGGCGACGGCGTTGTTTTTTTCAATTTCCGCGGAGACAGGCCTCGTGAGCTTACCAGAGCTTTTGTTGAGTCAGATTTCAAAGAGTTCAGCCGTTCAGCTAAGCCGGATGTGCATTTTGTCTGTATGACCGAGTATGACGCTAGTATCCCTGCTCCGGTAGCATTCAAAAAGCCGCCAAAGATGAAAAATATTCTGGGCGAATACTGGGGCAAGCTCGGTCTGAAGCAGTTTCGCTGCGCTGAGACGGAAAAATACGCGCATGTTACATTCTTTTTCAATGACTATCGCGAAAAGCCTTTCCCCGGCGAAGACAGACAGATTGTCCCGTCGCCGAGAGTGCGCACATACGATCTTAAGCCGGAAATGAGCGCTTATGAGGTTTGTCAGGTTATATGTGAAAAACTCGAGACTAAAAATTATGATGCTATGGCGATTAATTTCGCTAATCCTGATATGGTGGGTCATACTGGTGATTTAAATGCAGCTGTAAAAGCAGCCGAAGTTGTTGATGAATGCGTTGGTAATATTGTGCAGACCGTTGAGAAACTTGGCGGAGCGCTTATTATTACCGCCGACCATGGGAATTTTGAGAAAATGGCCGAGGCCGACGGAACTAAAATGCACACAGCGCATACGGTTGGTGATGTTCCTCTGATTGTTGTTGACGAAGAATACAAAGGCAGGAAATTGCGAACAGGCGGTACGCTGGCCGATGTTGGGCCTACAATGCTTGATATGATGGGACTGGACAAACCCGAGGAAATGACCGGGCAAAGTTTAATAGAATAATCAGCCGGACAGGCCTCTTGCACTCTATAAAAGAAAAGATATATTACTCAGGCTTGGCCGAGCTGAGCGGGAGTAAACTATGGGCCGCATAGTAACCCTTGACCAGAATATGATTAATATGATCGCCGCCGGTGAAGTTATCGAAAGGCCGGCAAATGTGGTCAAGGAATTGATGGAAAACAGTATCGACGCCGGGGCCGAGCGGATAATTGTCGAGATTGCCGGAGGAGGCGCCAAGCTCATCTCAATAACGGATGACGGGGCGGGAATGTCGGCTGACGATCTCAGACTTGCTTTCGAATCACACAGCACGAGCAAGATAAACAAAGCCGGCGACCTGGAGGCTATTTCAACGCTTGGCTTTCGCGGCGAGGCCCTTGCCAGTATTGCTTCTGTGGCTCGCGTAACGGCTGTTACACGACAGCGGCAGTCCAATCAGGCACATCGAATAGAAATAGATTGCGGCGAAAAAAGCCCTGTTGAGCCCTGCAGCGCGGATTACGGCACAAAAATAGAGGTCAGGGATATATTTTATAAACTGCCGGCAAGAAGAAAGTTTCTCAAAACAGCGAACACCGAATTCGGCCATATATCTAAACACTTCACACGAATCGCCCTTGCCAATCAGAGGCTTGACCTGAGACTGATACGCGACGGGCGAGAGGTACATAGGCTGCCAAAAGGCCAGACATTGCGAGAGCGTATAGAGGAGCTTTTCAGCAGGGACATCGCGGAAAATCTTCTTGAAACCCACAGTAATGAAAAAGGTATCGAGGTTTACGCTCTGCTTGGAACGCCCGGCATTTCTCGAACTAACAGTCAGTTGCAGTATGTATTCCTAAACGGCAGGTTTATTCGTGATAAATTTATTGCACATGCTGTCAAGGAGGCGTATCGCGGCAATATGGATCCGTCCAGGTATCCGGTCGTTTTTCTTTTCATAAAGATGCCTTACAGTGAATACGATGTTAATGTGCACCCTACCAAAATCGAAGTGCGGTTTTATAATTCTAATATGGTGCATTCTCAGATACTTGGCGCCTTGCGTGAAAAACTGCTGGCAAGCGATCTTGACACGATGGCAATGGCCCCGAGATATCAGCGTGAATCGATTGGAAATGAAGTGCGGGATACGCCGCAGCAAGCCGGCCAACATGGCAGGATTTCCAAAGCGATGGAGGACTTTTTCAAAAAGTATAAAACACCGTCGCAGCGGCAGTTCAGTTTCCAAAACACAAGCTCAACCAAAACGGGGACATCAGGTCAAAAATTTAACAACAGAAACCCCAGTCAAAAACAACAAATTGAAAGTGAAGAAAAACCTGGTTTCGACTATCGTCCAAGGGACAAGTATTTACAGATAGACGACAGCTATATTGTCGCACAAAGTGACGACGGCTTTGTCGTTATCGACCAGCATGCGCTGCATGAGCGGATTATTTATGAGGATTTGCACAAACGAGTTTCGCAGAATAACCTTCAGTCGCAAAAGCTTTTGATACCGGAGACTCTTGAGATTAATGAATCTCAGAAACAGCTATTGAATGACAACAAGGAGATTTTCGATAAAATCGGAATAAATATAGCCGATTTCGGCCCTCGGACAATATCAATACAATCGTTTCCAACGCTGCTAAGGCGTGCTCCAGCTTCGGATTTCGTAGCCGATTTGCTGGACATGCTGGCCGAAAAAGCAGTAAGCACAGATTCTCAGAATTTACTGGACGAAGTGCTGCACATGGCGGCGTGCAAAGCGGCTATCAAAGTCGGTCAACGCCTAAGTGACAGTGAAATAGATGAACTTCTTGCCAGACGGGCAGAGGTAGATAACCGCAGCCGATGCCCTCATGGACGACCTACTACACTGAAATTCTCGATCTCGGAACTGGAAAAACAATTCAAGCGCACATAGTTATGCAAAAAAGTTATGTATGGATAATAATGGTGACTTGTCTTGCGGCGGTAGCTACGCTGGTTTTATTCGCAACCGTCGCAGGTAACGGACAAAGTGATAATAATCACAGCACCGTGACAAAACAATCTGAATTACCGCAGCGTATCGTCTCTCTTGCGCCTAATCTGACAGAAATATTATACGCACTTGGCCTGGGTGAAAGAATTGCCGGGGTTTGCAGTGAAAGTAATTATCCTGCCCAGGCTAAGCAAAAAGAGAAAATCGGAAGTTTCTGGCAGCCCAATATAGAAGCGATTATAGCCGCTGAACCTGATCTTGTTATCACGCTTGATTTTGAACAGCAGCAACAGGCGGCAAGAACGCTTGATAATATGGGTTATAATGTTTTAACTGTCAGGCTGGAAAAGCTGAACGATCTGTGGGAAAGTCTTTTGCGTATAGGCAGAGCCGTCGGCAGCAGCGAAGATGCGGTTACTCTGGCTGAGAAACTTCAAGGACAGTTGCCGGCTACAGAATCCCAAGTTGATGATGATAAACTGCCAAAAGTGCTGTTCGTTGTGCAGTCTGAACCGCTCAGGATTGCAGGCAGGGATACATTTATTAACGAAATTATCGAGTTTGCAGGCGGACAAAACGCTATACCGCCGACTATGCAGAAATATCCTCAGCTCGGCGTCGAGCAAATCATAGGCAGCCAGGCCGATGTCATCATTTATATGTCAATGGACGGCAGAACACCTGAACAACAGCACGAGGAAGCCGTTAAATTCTGGCAGCAGTGGCCTTCCATGCCCGCGGTAGAGAATGATGCTATATTCGTTATAGATTCCGATACGATAGCGAGAATAGGGCCAAGGATCATTGATGGTATCGTGACAGTGAGTGATTATATAGAACAGGCACAGGCCGATACAGCCAAAGAGCGTGAAAGTGAGTAAGCAGGTAACAACTAAAGAGCTATTATTTAAAGTTTCGGCTTCTGCGGTAATGCTGATGGTCGTGATGGTGGTCTGCGCAAGATTTGGCAGCCGCGAGATATCGCTTGCCGAGGCATTTTCAGCATGGAGGTCGGGGCAGGTTAATATAGATTATCAGATACTTGTGCGTGCTCGCATGCCTCGAATACTGCTGGCTGGTCTGGTCGGTGCAGCTTTGGCCTGTTCGGGTGTGGTGCTTCAGGCTGTACTGCGAAATCCTCTTGCCGATCCATACATATTAGGGGTCTCCAGCGGAGCTGGACTTGGTGTGATGATCGCATCAATATTCGGGCTTACCTGGACGGCGACGGGGATTTCGATTATGTCGCTTCCTGCTTTTGCCGGCGCTATTGGAACAGTCTGGCTGGTTTGGGTTGTAGGATATTTCACCAGCAGGGGCAGGATGACGAATCTTTTACTGGCAGGTGTGGTGGTCAACGCGTTTTTCTCGGCGATAATAATGTTCTTAACATCTACCGCGACTGCTCATCAGTTGCGCACAACGGTTTACTGGCTGATGGGGACTATCGCTCCGCAGTCATATGCCACCCTTGCAGTTACGGCAGGATTTATTTTCGCGGGAATTGCGGTGTTGGTAGTCTATGCAAGTAGATTGAATGTGCTGACATTCGGCGATGCAGAAGCGGCTGATATGGGTATAGACGCCGGTCGTGTTCGGGCAGTTATACTGGCTGTAGCAGCACTGATAACGGCTGTTGCGGTGAGCATTAGCGGGCTGATAGGGTTTGTAGGTCTGATCATCCCGCACGGCATGCGGCTTATAGTCGGGCCGGATCATCGAAGACTGCTTCCGCTAAGCGCAATTGCCGGGGCGACCTTGCTGATAATTGCCGACACCATCGCTCGAAGTTCTTTCGGGGCTGAGGAACTGCCTGTTGGAGTGATAACCGCCATAGCCGGGGGGCCGTTTTTTCTTGTGCTTCTTGCACGCTACAGCAGAAAGGTAGGCTGGGCGTGATGGATGTGATAATAAGCGTAAAAGATTTGCAGTTCGCTTATGACGGTCAACCTCCTGTATTACATAATCTCGACTTTGAGGTCTCAAAGGGGGAATTTGTGGGCATTGTCGGCCCTAACGGAGCCGGAAAATCGACACTGATGAACATTCTTTGCGGTCAGCTAAAACCAACCGCCGGGCAGGCGCTGTTCGAATCATCTGCCATAGACACTTACAGCAAACGGTCACTTGCGCAAAAGATGGCGGTGGTCAGGCAGGCAGCTAATCCAATATTTGATTTTTCTGTTGAAGAAATCGTGATGATGGGTCGAACGCCCTACTCGGGACCTTTTGGCATTTCGGGAAGCATTGATTTTGCCGCTGCTAACAAAGCGATGGAGCTTACAGATACCGCTGGTTTTGCGGGCAGGAGCTTGGCAGAGCTTAGCCAGGGGGAACGACAGCGGGTTTACATTGCGCGGGCGCTTGCCCAGGATACAGAAGTACTACTCCTTGACGAGCCGACGAGCTTTCTTGATTGGAAACATCAGGTGGGTATATACGATATGTTAAAAAGGCTGCAAACTCAGCAGCAAAAGACTATTATCGCGATTTCGCACGAGCTGAATCTGACCGGACAATATTGCGATAAAGTATTGCTGCTTGGCAGCGATGATTATTATGCGTTCGGAAAATGTGCCGAACAGTTGACAGCCGAGAATATCTCAAGAGTGTTCGATGTGGAGGTCGCGGCGGCACTATGGGACGGTGTATCGATATTCTTTCCGCGCGGCAAGGGCGCATAATTGCCGAACATCGCTATTTTCGCTATACTATCAGTCGTTATGAAAAAGAAAACGGTACAAATACGCAGTTTCGGCTGCCAGATGAACAAGCTGGACACTTCGCTGGTTACGGCGGCTTTGAAGCAGGCAGGTTTTGAACTGAGCGAAAACGGGCAGGGATATGATGTGGTGTTGTTCAACACCTGCTCGGTTCGCGAACACGCCGAAAAGAAAGTATTTTCACATCTGGGGCAGTTACAGCACGAAAAGCAGACCAAACCTGAACTGATTGTGGCGGTAATGGGCTGTATGGCGCAGCGTCTTGGGGATGAATTGCTGGAATATGAAGCGGTTGATATTGTGTGCGGACCGGGGCAGATTCCGCAATTGCCAAAAATGCTGACAGAGGCGATGGAGCAGCGAACCAAGAGAATAGCTGTAAGTGATAACCCTCGAGGACAGGTCGAAACTGCTCAAAGCGCCGAACTGGAAGATTTTGAGACGGTTTTCGACCATGAGGATAAAAATATTCCCGGCCAGGCATTTGTGCGGGCGATGCGGGGCTGTGATAATTTTTGCAGTTATTGTATAGTGCCGTATGTTCGCGGGCCTGAGGTTTCCCGCCCCGTCAATGCGATACTCGAGCAGATTCGCAGGCTTGCTGATGAAGGCGTCAAACAGGTAACGCTGCTTGGCCAAACCGTGAACTCTTATAATTATAACGACGGCGGCAGGAGTTATTCACTTGCTGATTTGCTGGATAAAGTTTCCCAGATCGATGGCATCGAATGGATAAAATTTGTCACAAATTATCCCCTTGAACGGGGCTATGGCGACCTTCTGGCGGCAATGCGGGATTTACCAAAAGTCTGCGAATATCTACACATTCCTGCCCAGAGCGGTTCGGACAGAATACTCAAAGCGATGAACCGAAAATACACCCGAGGTCAGTATCTGGATATGATAGCCAAAGCCAAAGAAACTGTTCCCGGCATTAACATAGCGGGTGACTTTATTGTCGGCTTTCCGGGCGAAACAGAGAAAGATTTCCAAGACACGATAAGCCTTATAGAGAGGGCGCGATATCGTAATTGTTTTGTTTTCAAGTATTCGCCGCGACCCGGCACTAAAGGGGAAAAAAGGCTTATGGATGATGTGCCTGAAAACATAAAAAAGCAGCGCAATAACCGCCTGCTGGCAGTACAGGAAAAGATAAGCGGTGAGCTTGCGAAAGGCTTTGTGGGCAAAAAGATCAGAGTGCTTGTCGAGGGCTTAAGCAAGAAACCGCATTTGAATAACTCCAACGGTCGGCAGATGCCCCAGCTGCTTGGACGGACCGCAGGCGACTGGATTGTAGTTTTTAACGGCCCTAAGCAATTAGAGGGACAATTCGCCGATGTCCGCATTACAAAAGCAAAACCCTTGACGCTGTTCGGCGAACTTCAGAAACCATCCGAATCCTAATTCAATCTGAGGATTATTTGTGGCACCTGTAATTGGAATAGTAGCACTCTTGACGGTTTTATTTTTGTCACTGATTATTACGAGAGTGGCAAGTGTTGCTCTAACCCTTACGGGAATGAGCGAAGAGGCAGCTCGCTTTCAATCGCGCAGTGTCTTTACGGGAACCGGTTATACGACTTCGGAGTCTGAACAGGTAATGGGACATCCGGTTCGTCGGCGTGTTGTGATGCTGCTTATGATAATACGCAGCGCAGGACTGATTTCAGTAATTGTTTCCCTGATTTTCTCTTTTATGGGCCAGGAAATGGATGATGCAGCGATGCTGTGGCAACTGCTTTGGATTGTAATAGGCATTGGTGCGTTGTGGGTGATTTCACTGAGTAACGCGGTTGACCGGGCAATGCGGCGTGTAATTGAATTGGCATTGAAGCGATGGACAAATCTCGATGTTCGTGACTATGCCAGCCTGCTTCGACTGTCCGGAGAATATACCGTTATGGAAATACAGGTGCAGGACGGTGACTGGGTTGCCGGTAAGAAGCTAAGAGACTGCTATCTGAATGATGAAGGCCTGGTTGTATTAGGCGTAATTCGTAAGGACGGAACATATCTGGGTGGACCAAAGGGACAAACAAGCATCTGGCCAGGCGACACCATGGTGATTTACGGCAGAAGCGGCGCCCTTGCCGAACTTGATCAGCGCCGCGCTGGAAAGGACGGCGATGCCGCACACGGCAGAGCTGTCAACGAGCAAAGACGGTGCAGCATAGAACAAGACCAGAAAGATGCTCAATATCAATTACAGCGTGAGCAGAGCGAGTGAGCAAAGAACAGCTAACAGCAAACTTATTTGCACAACAGCAATTCAATGACCATAGCGAACCTGCACATATAATTCGCGTGGCATTCGAAAGTGGTGTTGACAGCGAATTTGACTATGGAGTAGCAGATGATTTATGGCCCGTGGAGGCAGGTGCGCGAGTGGAGGCTCCATTTGGCCGAGGTAATAAAAATCAAGTAGGCTTTTGCGTTGCGGCCGGATTGTCAGCCCATGAAAGTTTCGCAGACAGAAATCGTTTGAAATATATAACGAAGGTACTGGATGACAGCCCGCTGGTCGATGCCGAACTGATGGAACTTGCCCGATGGATAAGCGGATATTATGTGTGTCCGCTAGGGCAGGTTCTGGGGGCTATGGTTCCGGCTGGTGTGAAAAGAGCAGCAGGTCGGCGACAGGTAAGATATATGTATCTTCTAAGTCAGAACGCCCAAAAAAAGCAAATCAAAAGTAGGAAACAACAAACGATAATTGAGATTCTGCAAGAGCTTGAGGCGTTCGATACCTACAGTGCCGGACAATTAGATGATGTACTTCGAGAGGCCGACTGTTCCACGGACGGCCCGGTTAAGCGGCTGGTGGAAAAAGGGCTTGTAAAGCTATGCAGAAAAACGGAGTTTAGAAAACTGCCTGTGATACCGGAGGGATTGCGGATTGACAGCAGCCGGGAGGTTTCGTTGAACAATGATCAGGCAGCGGCAGTTAAGCAAATCTGTTCAGATGTTGAAACAGAGCTTTTTGGGGTTACTCTGCTTTGGGGCATTACCGACAGCGGCAAAACCGAAGTATATATGCGGGTTATCGAGCAGGTTATCGCTTCAGGCAAAAACGCGATTGTCCTGCTTCCTGAAATAGCGTTGACGGCACAGACGGTGCAGCGGTTTCAAAAGCGTTTTTCGAAAGTAGCGGTATTGCACTCGGGCCTGACCGCAGCACAGCGAAATGCTCAATGGCAGATGATACGCTCCGGCCAGGCTGAGGTGGTCATTGGGGCACGATCGGCGATATTCGCGCCGGTGCCTCGGCTTGGACTTGTAGTTGTCGATGAGGAACACGAACCGAGCTATAAACAGGATACTGTGCCTCGATATCACGGCAGGGATGTTGCTATAAAGCGAGCTCAGATAGCCGGGGCGCACTGTGTTCTTGGCAGTGCGACGCCTTCGCTGGAGAGTCTGGTAAATTGCACTCAACGCGGGCATTATAAGCTGGTAAAACTGCCCAAACGAGTGATGGATCTGCCAATGCCGAAGATGCGATTGGTTGATCTGCGGCAGGATGAAAAAACGCGGGATGGGCGACGATTATTAAGCTCAGAACTAACAAATCAATTGAAGAATGTATTGGGGCGTGGTGAACAGGCTATATTGCTGCTCAACAAGCGCGGCTACAGTAATTTTATTTTCTGCTCAGGCTGTAAGCACAGCCTTAAATGCCGTAATTGCGATACTGCTTTGACATTCCACAAACGCCGCCCTTCCAGACCAGATATACTAACAGTTACCGGTAAACATAAGCAAAGCGGTTACGCGATTTGCCATTACTGTCTGGCCAAGACGCTGGTGCCACAAAATTGCCCGCTTTGCGACAGGAAAATGATAATGATAGGGGTCGGCTCGCAGCGGCTTGAAGAGGAGCTTAGTCGAAAATTTCCTGATGCGAGAGTTGCCCGTATAGATAGCGATTCGATGGCGGGTAAGGATTATTACAAGTTGCTTAATGATTTCAGCAAGGGGCAAATCGACATATTAGCAGGAACTCAGATGCTCGCAAAGGGGCTTCATTTTCCCAATGTTACGCTTGTTGGGATAGTCAGCGCCGATACTTCACTTTATGTGCCGGATTTTCGTGTCAATGAACGGACATTTCAATTGATATCGCAAGTGGCCGGGCGAACCGGCCGGTCGGAAAAAAAGGGGCTGGTTGTGGTTCAGACATTTTTGCCGGATCAGCCCGCGATACAATTTGCTCTTGCCAATGATTTCGATGGCTTTGCCCGGGCCGAGCTGGTTCATCGGCGTGCATGTAATTTACCACCGTACTGGCGGATGGCGGCAGTTCTAATCCGAGGCAGTAATTACGAAAAGTTGCAGTTAGCCTGCGAGAGTATTCGTAACTCGATAGACGGTATTATAAGCCGGAATAGCTTAAAAGCCGAAATTCGTGGGCCTATGCCGGCTCCTATTAGCAGGATTCAGCGTCTTTACCGGATGCAGATTATTGTTGAAGCGCCTGACGCAGGCATTATCCGCAGGCTCTTTGAGCGTTTGCGTTCAGCTCAAGCTTTCAAAGGTTCCGTGCAGGTGCAGATAGATATTGATCCGGTAAATTTATTATAGCTTGCAATGGCACAGTTAATCTGATAAATTTCGTGTCTTCCGCGGGGAGTAGCTCAGCTTGGCTAGAGCGCTGCGTTCGGGACGCAGAGGTCGCAGGTTCAAATCCTGTCTCCCCGATTCTGTAACTTTCTGTATATTCAGCATTTAGTAACTTTTCTTGCCATACTTTATCGG